>Ga0302319_10015585_pt1 | contig 14080 bp, 9 predicted proteins | sample Bog_T0_2_FD_203319 | JGI IMG/M metagenome (GOLD analysis project Ga0302319, IMG submission 203319) | Peat permafrost microbial communities from Stordalen Mire near Abisko, Sweden - Bog_T0_2 | ecosystem: Environmental > Terrestrial > Soil > Wetlands > Peat | place: Sweden: Abisko, Stordalen Mire... | reverse complement strand
GCGTGGTCGCCGGGGCGGCAACCGAGCTCACCATCGCGGCGATGGCTTGCGAGATCGGCGCAGGCGCAGCCTGAACGAATGATGCCGGCGAGGCGGTTGGCGTGGCAACGGAGGCGGTTGGCGTGGCGATGGAGGCGGTTGGCGTGGCGATGGAGGAGAATGAGAGGGCGGTTGGATTGGCGTCAAAGGTGGGCGCGTCAAAATCAGCGGCTGATTCGTCATCGGCGCCAACATTCTTGCCCGCGATGGTATTTGGCCCGGTGTTCGATTTCATTGTCATTCCGTTTCACCCACCCGTTGAGACGCCGCCCGCTGCGGAGTCGCTCTCTCTCGTGGCCAAGATGAACGGCAGGCGTTCGAAGCCGATTGACTGGCTTGTTCGAATTTTATCGAGTTTGGAAGAAAGTCTTCCTTGAAGGCTGCGCTTCGCCTGGCCGCGGCGCTCCAAGCGACGCGCGCGGCCCGGATGAACGCACTGCAGCAACAAGGCTTTTGCCGATCCGCGGCGCCGCCGGCATGGCGCCGACCGGTTTCATTCTCGACTAATTCGTTACAAAGCCGAACAATCGAAGGGATGATTAATGACTGGTTGATCGGCTGGTTGTACCGACGACGACATCGATTCCTACCCCGCTGCTCAATAGGATTTCGGCAGCCCAAGTTCGCGTTCGGCGATGAAGCACAGGATCATCTCGCGCGACACCGGTGCCAATTGGGTGGCGACCATTTCGCGAAAATAGCGCTCGACATGGTATTCGGCGGCGTAGCCCATTCCGCCATAGGTGCGGATAGCGCGGTCGCAGGCGTGGAAGCCGGCGTCGGCGGCGAGGTATTTGGCGGCATTGGCCTGCGCACCGCAGGGCTTGCCGCTGTCATAGAGTTCGGCAGCGTGCAACGTCATCAGGTCGGCGGCATAGAGTTCTGACCAGCACTCGGCGAGCGGGTGCTGGATCGACTGATTTTGCCCGATCTTGCGGCCGAAAACCACGCGTTCGCCGGCATAGGCGACCGCCTTTTCGAGGGCGCGCCGGCCCATCCCGACCACCTCGGCGGCGTTGAGGATGCGCTCCGGGTTGAGGCTGTCGAGGATGTAGCGAAACCCCTTGCCCTCCTTTCCGATGCGGCATTCGACCGGGATATCAAAATTATCGTAAAATACCTGATTGGAATTGACCGCATGGCGGCCCATCTTGGGAATTTCACGGATCTCGGCGCGCGAGCGATCGAGATCGGCATAGAACAGCGTCAGTCCCTCGGTAGATTTTGCGCATTGCTCGATCGGCGTGGTGCGCGCCAGTAGCACCACCTTGTCGGCCTGCTGAGCGGTACTGGTCCAGATTTTCTGGCCGTTGACGATGTAGCGGTCGCCGCGGCGCACCGCCCTGGTCTTGATCTTTGAAGTATCGAGGCCGGCATCGGGCTCGGTGACGCCGAAGCAGGCGCGGGAGGAGCCGTCAATGATGGCCGGCAGCCATGCCTTGCGCTGCGCATCGGTGCCATGCTTGACGATCGAGTGCAGGCCAAAAATATTGATATGGATGGTGGAGCAGGCCGCGAAGGCGCCGGCGGAGCGGCCCACCTCCTGCATCATGATCGCCGCCTCGGTGACGCCGAGTCCGGCGCCACCGAATTCCCGCGGCATCGCAATGCCGAGCCAGCCGGCGTCGGCGATGGCCTTGGCAAACTCGTACGGGAAGCTATGGCTGCGATCCTTCTCCGACCAGTAGGCGTCGTCAAAGCGGTCGCACAAGGCACGCACGGCGTCGCGGATCTCGGCGCGCTCCGGCGTCGAGGCAAGGGCTTCGAACAATTTCACGCTGCTTTCCTTCTGATCGTGGATGAGCGGTCCGATGGGCCGGGTTGTGGTATTCGCGCGCGGGGCGGGTGGCCATCCGCGCTTGCTGATGAGGTCGTCGAAGTCGCGGCCGATTCGGCACAGCACCTCGTGGCATTCCTCCCGGCCAGCCAGTCTCGAAATATCGCCCGGGACGGTCACGTCAAATTTCCCCGTGGCGGCGCAATGCTGCTCTGTTAAGTCCGGACAGGATGACCTATTCGACTTACGCAGCCGCTGGTTCGCTGTCAAACATTGGATGGCGCCGGGCGCGCTGGCGGAGCCGGGCGGCATGGCAGGGCGAATCAGGCTGAGGGATAACTTGTCTGAAAATCTGCAATTTGATTATGTCATTGTCGGCGCGGGGTCGGCCGGCTGCGTGCTGGCGCATCGGTTGAGCGAGGACGGCAAGCAATCGGTGCTGCTGCTCGAAGCCGGTCCGAAGGACCGCAACCTCTGGATCCACGTGCCGCTCGGATACGGTCGTCTGTTCAAGGAAAGATCCGTCAACTGGATGTACCAGACGGAGCCCGAGCCGGGGTTGGGCGGGCGAACCGTGTTTCAACCGCGCGGCAAGGTGCTGGGCGGCTCGAGTTCGATCAACGGTCTGTTGTATGTCCGCGGCCAGCATCAGGACTATGACCGCTGGCGCCAACTCGGCAACAGCGGATGGGGCTTTGATGACGTGCTGCCCTATTTCAAGAAAGCCGAGGACCAGCAGCGCGGCGGCGACGGCTTCCACGGCGTCGGGGGCCCGCTGCCGGTGTCCGATTGCCGCTATGTCGATCCGCTTTCCGCAGCCTTCGTCGCGGCCGCGGCGGAAACCGGCATCCCGGTCAATTCCGACTTCAATGGCGCATCCCAGGAAGGCGCCGGATTTTTCCAGACCACCACGCGCAGCGGCCGGCGGGCGAGCACCGCCGTGGCCTATCTTGGTGCCGCCAGGGGACGACGCAATCTGCGTGTCGAGACCGCTGCCTTGGTGCAGCGCGTCATGTTCGAAGGACGTCGCGCCGTGGCGGTCGAATATCGAAAGGACGGCGCGTTGCGAACCGTGCGGGCACGCCGGCAAATCATGCTTTGCGGCGGAGCGTTTAACTCCCCGCAATTGCTGCAGCTGTCAGGCATCGGCCCTGCCGAACTGCTCAGCCGGCACGGCATCGAGGTCGTGCTCGATGCGCCAGGCGTCGGGCATGATCTGCAGGATCATCTGCAGGTCCGGGTGGTGATGCGTTGCGCCAAACCCATCACGCTCAACGATGTGGTTAACAGTCCCGTGCGCCGGATCATGGCCGGCCTGCAATATGCTGTCCTGCGCCAGGGGCCCTTGACCATCGCCGCTGGGACCTCGGGCGCATTCCTCAAAACCGACCCTCGGCTGGCGACGCCGGACATCCAGATCCATTTCCTGCCGTTCTCCACCGACAAGATGGGCGAACGGCTGCATCCGTATTCGGGATTTTCAGCCTCGGTCTGTCAGCTCCGCCCGGAAAGCCGCGGCAGCTTGCAGATCCGGAGCGCCGACCCTGCCGTGGCTCCGGAAATCCGCATCAACTATCTCGCCACCGAGGTCGACCGCACCGCCAATGTCGAAGGCCTGAAGATCCTGCGCAAGATCCTGCGGGCGCCGGCGCTAAAGCCCTATATGGTCGAAGAGGTCGATCCCGGCGACCGGGCCTGCAGCGATGAGGCGTTGTTGAGCCATTGCCGGGCGCGCGGAAGCACGATCTATCATCCGACTTCGACCTGCCGCATGGGCAGCGACCCGCTCGCCGTCGTGGATCAGCGGTTGCGGCTGCGCGGCATCGAAGGTCTGCGGGTGGTCGACGCCTCGGTCATGCCCGACCTGGTGTCCGGCAACACCAACGCCGCGGTGATCATGATTGCCGAGAAAGCCGCGGACATGATCCTGCAGGATGCGCGTTAGTGGATTTCGCGATTCATCACCCGCCGTGGCGAGCGCCGGCAGGCGCGACAAGAAGGCCGGGACGCACGACGGCTGTCCCGGCCAATTGTTCGGATGCCTGCGCGGCGACGTCGCGGTGGGAGGCGTGTCGACAGCGAGCCAGCCATCCTGCAAACGGACCCTTGTCGCGCAGTCCTCCGGCCTCGCGAACAGATCCCAGCGGACGCTCCAAATCGGAAATTCCAAACGGGCTGGGGTCGGAATTTACATTTAGAGCACCGCAATTGCCTCGGCGACGAATCTGCAAATTCATCACATTCGCAGTCGAGCCGGATTTGTAACCCGCGTCTGCTCCATTTTGAACACGCGATATAAAAAATTGGTCGTGTTCCTATGCCTGCTTCCGTGAACTGGCGTCTTCGATAAACGTCGATCCAGGGGGCCAGGACACGGGCTGCGTTCTAAGCTGATTTCAATAATGGCGCGCAAGACCCGACATTGATTGCGCGCAACGCGCCGACCGCTGGTCCATTTGATTTACGTAGTACTACGGCAGAATGCGATCGAATTGAAACGGAGGCGTTGCCAGGCTTCAGACATAAATAACAAGTGCATGGGAGTTTCGACCCGTCGGAGAACCATGCGCGATGGAAGAAGCCACTCCTAGGTCTGATCTGACGCGATTGCCATTTCGCGCCGGCGCCTTCGTGGCCCTGGTCTGCGTCGCCATCATTGCCTTGAGCGGCTACCGGGAATGGACCGCGCGTGGGGGCATTGTGAGGGCCGCGGAAGCGCAACTGGAAAATCTGGCGCGTTCGCTGCTTCAACAGGCCGAGGACAGTATCGAACTCCTGGACACGGGCATTGTCGGCAACGTCAGCCGGATCGAGACCGATGGAACCGGCGCGGCAACGCTCTCGAAGCTTGGAACCGTGATGGCGGCGCGCAAGGCAAGTCTTGACCGAATTCTAGATATCGCCATCCTGGATGATCATGGTGATTTCATCGCGACGTCGGGTACGATGGGACCGAACCTCGGCGACCGTGAGTTTTTTCGCCATCATCAGCAGTCCGACTCGCGTGCGGCATTCGTCGGTCCACCGATCCGGGACAAGATCAAAGGACAATGGCTGATCACCGTATCGCGGCGTTTCAACCGGCTCGACGGGAGCTTCGGTGGTGTGGTGTTCGCGGCCATCGGCGCCGAGTATTTCGTCCAATCCTATCAGCAATTCGATATCGGAAAATTCGGCGTCATAGGCCTGATGACGTCAGATGGTTTCCTGATCGCGCGAACTCACGACGACGCCAATCACACTGGAAGCAACCTGTCGAACACGCCGCTGTTCCAGGACCCCGCGTTACTGTCCAGAAGCGGCGTCTTCAACTATAAATCGCCGTTGGATGGCATGTGGCGCATCGCCGCCTATCGGCGTAGCGATCGCTTTCCGCTGGTCGTGCTGACCAGCGAGCAACAGGATGAAACGCTGGCGCCATGGCGCAACGCCGCCGCGACCCGGATGCTGTTCGTGCTCGGCTTGGTCGTGGTCATTGCCATCCTGGGGCTGCATCTGGTGCGGCAGTTTTCGCGGCGTCAGCGCTTGGCTATTGAACTCGCCGCCAAGGAAGCCAATTTCCGGGTGTTGGCGGAAGGATCGAGCGACATTGTCGGCCGTCTCTCACTCGACCTGCGGGTTCAATATGCCTCGCCCTCGACCGTCCGGATCGTCGGCTGGAGACCTGATCAACTGGTCGGGACCAACGCGCTGGACGAGGTCAACCCGGAGGACCTACCGCTCGTGCAACACACCATCGCCGCCCTGAAGCGCGGCGAGATCGAGGAAGGGCGGCTCACCTATCGCACCCGGCATCGCGAGAAGACCGAGATCTGGATGGAGACCTCGATGCGCCCGACGCGGACGGCGAGCGGCGAGATCGACGGCTTCATCGTGGTCTCTCGCGACATCACCCGGCAAAAGGATCTGGAAGGCAAGCTCGAGACGCTGGCGACCGAGGATGGTCTCACCGGCATCGCCAACCGTCGCCGTTTCGACCAACGGCTGCAGGAGGAATGGGCAAAAGCCCATCGCGAGCGGACCTGCGTGGCGCTGCTGATGATCGATCTCGATAATTTCAAGCGTTATAACGACCGCTACGGTCACCCGTCCGGGGACGAGTGCCTGCGCGCGGTCGCGCGGATTCTCGCCGCGCAATCGCAGCGCTCCACCGATCTCGCCGCGCGCTATGGCGGCGAGGAGTTCGCGATTCTCTTGCCCAATACGGATGCGGCAGGTTGTGCGCGGATCGGTGAACGGATACGCTGGTCGCTGCGCCAGGCCGGCATGCGTCATGAGCACAACCCACCCTCCCATCTGGTCACCGCGAGCCTCGGCGGCGCGACGTGCTGGCCGGGGATTGACAGATCGGCTGACCTGCAGTCCTTGATCGAAGCTGCCGACCAGGCGCTTTATGCGGCGAAGGCTGCGGGGCGTGATCGCCTGGTGATGGCCAAGCAATTAGTCACTCCGCTCCCGCTCGTCTCCGTCGTTCAATAATGCGGCGGCAGTTCTTGGGTCGGTTCGGAAGCACGCGCCTCGACCTGCCGCAGGCGCTCGCTCAAATAAGTGAGCTGCCTGGTCAGCGCATCGATCTGGTTCCATTGCGCGGTGATGGTCTGGTTCAGCGCCTCGATGGTCTCGTCCTGAAACATCAGCCGGGTTTCCAGTGCATCCATTCGATCGCCGAGCGCTTTCGGATCACCCATTGAAATCCTGCTCCTTCGCCCGCTCGCGCAAGCCGTGGCCAAGCGCGACGCGGTCATCGAACACGAAGCATTCGCCCCACCAGCGGCTGTCCGCTTCCGGCACCGTTTCCAGATAATTCAGAATGCCGCCCCTGAGATGATAGATCTCAGCGAAGCCGCGTGACAACAGATAGGCGCTGGCCTTCTCGCAGCGGATGCCGCCAGTGCAGAACATGGCAATCCGCCGATGCTTTGCCGGATCGAGATGCCGTGCAGCAAAATCCTTGAACTGACCAAATCTTGCGATGTCGGGATCCAACGCGCCGGTAAAGCTGCCGATCGCGACCTCGAAGTGATTGCGGGCATCGATCACCAGCAAGTCTTGTGCGGCGATCAGATCGTTCCAGCCGGCCGGGTCGACATAGATGCCGGCCTGCCGGATCGGATCGGCGGGGGCGCCGAGCGTAACGATTTCCTTTTTCAAACGGATCTTGAGGCGCCGGAACGGCATCGCGGCGGCGCCCGAGAATTTCAATTCGAGATGGCTCAGCCGGCCGCCGAACAGGGCGCCATGGCGCAATTGCTCAACCAGCGCGGCGATCTCCGCGGCGCCGCCTGCCAGCGTGCCGTTGATGCCCTCCTCCGCCAACAACACGCTTCCCCGTAATCGCAGATCGGCACAGATCACCCGCAGCGGCGCGCGCAGCGCCCGGAAGTCCGGCAGCGGCACGAATTGATAAAAGGCGACGACCTGATGGCGCATCTTGCAGGTTTAGCAGCCGCGCGGCGGCAAGGAAAGCCGAAGCCTGTTCGTACCTGATAACGTGCCAAGCAGGGCCTTATGCGCGGCCGATGGATTGCTGATCGCTGCGCAAATATGCCATGTAACCTGGAAACAGCCGATCAAACCGCAGCAGTGAGCAGCCTTCCATGAGAAACTTCCATCTCGCCGGCCGATCGACCGTCCATGCGCAGAACGGGATGGTGGCCACGTCGCACCCGCAGGCCGCGTTGGCGGCGATCGACGTGCTACGCGCCGGCGGCACCGCCGCCGACGCCGCGGTGGCGGCGAGCGCGCTGCTCGCGGTGATCGAGCCGCAATCCACCGGGATCGGCGGCGATTGTTTCGCGCTGCTGCAGCCAAAGGGAGACGGCAGGATCATCGCCTATAACGGCTCGGGCCGCGCGCCGCAAGCGGCGGAGGCGTCGTGGTATCTGGAACGCAACCTGCACGCCATTCCGCTGACATCGGCGCACGCTGTCAGCATTCCCGGCGCGGTCGACGCCTGGGCGACGATTTTGCGCGATCACGGCAGATTTGGGCTCGATAGCCTGATGCAACCCGCCATCAAGGCGGCCGAAGACGGCTATGTGGTCGCGCCGCGCATTGCCTTCGACTGGCACAATCAGTTCGACAAGTTGAAGAACGGCACCAATACCGAGCGTTATCTACTGCCGGGGGGCCGGCCGCCGGTCGCCGGCGACGTGATCCGGCAGCCCGAACTCGGTCAAACCCTGCGCGCCATCGCCAAGGACGGCCGCGATGCGTTTTATACCGGCGCGGTCGCTCAGGACATGGTGGAGACGCTGCGCGGCATCGGCGGCCTGCATACAATGGACGACTTCGCGGCCCATTCGACCGAAACCACCGCGCCGATCGGTACCCTCTATAAGGGCCACGATGTCTGGCAGTGCCCGCCGAACGGCCCGGGCATCACCATGCTGGTGATGCTCAACATCCTGTCACGCTTCGACCTGACGAAATTCCCGTCAATCAGCGTCGACCGTTTCCATCTGGAGGCCGAGGCGGCGCGGATCGCCTATCAGATGCGCGAGCAATATATCGGCGATCCCTTCCATGCCGATGTCGATGTGGTGCGAATCCTGACCAAGGAATTCGCCGATCAATATGGCGACAAGATCCGGATGGATCGCATGCTCGAACTGCCGGTGGTAAGCCCGCCGATGAATCCCTCGACGGTTTACATCACCGTAGTCGACCGTGACCGTAACGTCTGTTCGTTCATCAATTCGATCGCGCATTCCTTCGGTTCGGCGATCGTCGCCGACAAGACCGGCGTTCTGCTGCAGAACCGCGGCGGCGGTTTCCGCGTTCAGCCGGGCCATCCGAATTGCATCGCACCTGGCAAGCGGCCGCTGCACACCATTATTCCCGGGCTCGTCACCAGGGCCGGGCGGGCGCAGATGTCCTTCGGCGTGATGGGCGGCCAGTATCAGCCGGTCGGGCAGGTGCATGTGCTGACCAACATCCTCGACTATGGCTGCGATGTGCAGGAAGCCATCGACATGCCGCGCGGTCTGCATTACGAGGGCGTCTATCAACTCGAGGACGGCATTCCCGCCGTCATTGTCGAGGGCCTCCGGAAACTCGGGCACCAGACGGCCAGCGTGGTTGCCCCGCTCGGCGGCGGCCAGGCGATCTGGATCGATTGGGACAAGGGTACGCTGACCGGCGGCTCCGACCCGCGCAAGGATGGCTGCGCGCTGGGATATTGAGAGTGGCGACGCCACGGGACCGACGCGCCGGCGATCATCGCAGGAGGCGCCGGTATTGGGCCACGCCGCCGCGTCTGCCGCAATTGTTGGACGCTTGCTTCACTTGCAGGCATGCCGCACATGAGATGTGCAATATCGGTTTATCATCATCATGTCGCTGAAGTCGGTTCGTGGATGGACGCAGCGTTCACCTTCGCACTGAATCGCTTGCAAGAATGATATGCGGTCGAGCACGAGCGAAGCCGCTGTGAGGCTTCGATCGACCTGATCGTGCGGATCGGAACTAGAGCTTTGCGACGTCGTTGAGAAAGCGGAAGGCGGGCAGGCGTGCGCCGCCTCAGTTCTCGCGGCGGAGGCCGTTCATGACCGACCCCATCGACTCTCGAGCTCTCCCTTTATTCAATTTCAGCCGGCGCAAATTCATTGCGGCCGCGGCCGGAACCGCGGCGGCGCCGCTCGCGGCGAGAGCAGCGGGCGAAGCTCCCAGTTCGGCCGTTGCGGCGGACCCGGCTGCGCCTGTTGATCTGTCGATGCGCGTCAACGGCGTCAACAAGGCGCTCAATGTCGATGCGCGCACCACTGTGCTGGATGCTCTACGCGAACATATCGGCCTGAATGGAACCAAGAAGGGCTGCGACCACGGCCAGTGCGGGGCCTGCACCGTACTGATCGGCGGCCGGCGGGTGCTCTCCTGCCTGACCTTGGCCCTGAGCGCGCAGGGCGAAGATATCCTGACGATCGAGGGGCTCGCCAAGGGCCAGCAGCTGCACCCGATGCAACAGGCGTTTGTTGATCAAGACGCCTTCCAGTGCGGCTATTGCACGCCGGGTCAGATCATGTCGGCGCTGGGTTGCGTGCACGAGGGGCACGCTGGCAATGACGACGATATCCGCGAATCGATGAGCGGCAATCTGTGCCGCTGCGCGGCCTATCCGAACATCGTCGCCGCGATCCGGCAGGCCGCGCCCGCGATGGCTTCCGAGCAGAAGAAAGGCTGACAGCATGCGACCTTTTTCCTATCAAAGAGCGTCTGATGCGCCATCCGCGCTGCGCGCGCTGCAAGGCGCAGCGGCTGACAACATACCGCTGACGGAAGCCTCCGCCCAGCCGCTCGCGGGCGGCACAACGCTGATCGACCTGATGAAGCTGGATGTCATGCGGCCACAGACCGTGGTGGACATCAATCCGTTGTCGGCGTCCTGGTCGGCGATCAGTCTTGACGGCGGCAATCTCAGGCTGGGCGCGCTGGCGCGGATGTCGGATGTCGCTGCCAATCCCGAGGTGCAGCGGCAGTATCCCGTCGTCGCCGATACGCTCAAACTGGCCGCCAGCGCTCAGCTGCGCAACATGGCGACGCTGGGCGGCAACGTCCTGCAGCGCACGCGCTGCAGCTATTTCCGGGACGTCAGCTACGGCAATTGCAACAAGCGACATCCGGGATCTGGCTGCGCCGCGCTTCAGGGATTCAACCGCACCCACGCGGTGCTGGGCGCGTCAGATCAGTGCATCGCCACTTATCCCGGCGATCTGGCGCAGGCGCTGATCGCGCTCGATGCCGTGGTCGAGATTACCGGCAGGTCCGGTGTCCGCTCCGTTCCATTCGCTCAGTTGCACAAATTGCCTGGCCAAAACCCGCAACTGGAGACAACCCTGGTGCCTGGCGAATTGATTTCGGCGTTCACCATTGCCGGGCGCTGGCCGCGCTCGGTCTATGTCAAGGCGCGCGACCGGCAATCCTACGAATTCGCACTTGCTGCAGCGGCGGTCGCACTCGACGTGCAGAACGGCATGGTGCAGGACGCCCGGGTCGCGCTCGGCGGCGTCGCCACGATCCCCTGGCGTGCGCGCGAGGCGGAGGCCCTGCTCAAGGGCCAGAAATTCGATGATGGACTGGCGCAACGTGCGGCGGAAGCCGCATTCAGCGCCGCGAAGGGCAGCCAGCACAACACATTCAAGATAACGCTCGGCAAGCAGGTGGTGGCGCGCGCGCTGCACCAGGCCGCGGCGATGGAGGTTTGATCATGTCGATTGCCGCTCCCGAACCGAAAGCCAATATGGGCCAGCCAGTTCCGCGTTATGATGCCGCGGCCAAGGTGACTGGAAAAGCGGATTATGCCGCTGACGTACCGCTCAGCCATCCGGCCTATGCCTACCTCGTCACCAGTTCGATCGCCAAGGGCCGCGTCGACGGCTTTGACCTGACGGCTGCGAAGCAGATTCGCGGCGTGATCGATATCGTCACCCATGAGAATGCCGAGAAGCTGAAGGAGACAAAACTCTTCAGCAATGGCGGCTATGCCGCCACCACGATCCAGCCGCTGGCGTCGGCGGACATCGACCATGACGGCCAGATCGTTGCCGTCGTCTTGGCGGAAACGTTCGAGGCGGCGCGGCAGGCGGCGCATGCGGTCCAGGTGAACTATACGGCGGTCAACCCGACCGCGACCTTCGATTCGCCGGGAACGACATCGGCGCGAGCAAAAGGCCAGAGCTCGCAATTCAAGGAGGATCCCAAGGTCGGCGACTTCGCTGCGGCGTTTGCCAGCGCCGACGTCAAGCTGTCTGCTGCCTACAGCACGCCGACCCAGCACCACAATCCGATGGAGTTGTTCGCCACCAGCTGCGTCTGGAACGGCGACCAGCTGACGATCTATGAACCCAGCCAATATGTCTATGGCCTGAAATATGGCGTCGCTGAACAGCTCGGGATCGATGCCGACAAGGTGCGGGTGGTCAATGCCTATGTCGGCGGCGCCTTCGGCTCCAAGGGCTCGATGACGCCGCGCACGGCGATCATCGCCAGCCTGGCGCGGCGTCTTGGCCGGCCCGTCAAGCTGGTGGCGGGTCGCGACCAGGGTTTTACCATCGCCACCTACCGCGCCGAAACCCGCCACCAGATCGAGCTGGGCGCGGACCGCAACGGCAAGCTGACCGCGCTGCGCCATGAGGGCTGGGAGGTTTCCTCGCGCCCTGATGCCTATGTCGTCGGCGGCACAAAGACCACCACCCGGGTCTACGCCTGTCCCAACATTGAAAGCCTGGTGTCGATCGTGCGCGCCGACCGCAACACGCCCGGCTTCATGCGCTCGCCGCCGGAAGTGCCCTATGTGTTTGCGCTGGAGAGCGCGATGGACGAACTTGCGGTGCAATTGAAGATGGACCCGATCGAACTGCGCCGGATCAACGACACCGCCAGGGAGCCGATCGGGAGCAAGCCCTATACGTCGCGCTCGCTGATGGCCTGTTTCGATGCCGCGGCAAAGGCGTTCGGATGGCAGCAGCGCAATCCTGAGCCGAGGTCGATGACCGACGGCGATTGGCTGGTCGGCTATGGCTGCGCCACCACCTGCTATCCGACCCAGATGGCGCCGGCGGCGGCGCGCGTCCGGCTGCAACGCGACGGCCAGACCCGGGTGGAAATTGCCGGTCACGAGATCGGCAATGGCGCCTACACGGTGATCGCCCAGGCGGCTTCCGAGAAGCTCGGAGTCCCGCTTGATAAGGTTTCGGTGCTGATCGGCGACAGCAACCTGCCGCCGGCGCCGGTTGCCGGCGGATCCAACTCGACCGCCAGCACCTGCTCCACCGTGATGATGGTCTGCGACCAGGTGCGCCAGCGCCTGTTCAAGGCCTTGATGCCCAACGAAAGCGTCATCGACAAGGCCAAGGAGACGGTCGGTCTGGGCCAGACGCCGAGCACGGAGGCGGCCGCGAGTGGCGAGAGGCTCGATCTGGAAAAGGCGTTCGATGCCCTGGGTGTCGGGGTGGTCGAGGAGTATGGCGAGTGGAAGCCGGAAGGCGCGCCGCTCGATTCATTCCACGCCATGCACGAAGGCGAGATGCGGATGGTCGGCGGCAGCGAGTTCAAGGACAAGATTGCCTACGCCTTCGGCGCCGAGTTTGTCGAGGTCCGGGTCAACCGATGGACTCATGAAATCCGGGTGCCGCGCCTGGTCGGCGCGTTCGCCGCCGGTCGCATCATGAATCCGCGCACGGCGCGCAGCCAGTTGATGGGCGGCCTGATCTGGGGCGTTTCGTCGGCGCTGTTTGAGGCCACCGAACTGGACGAACGCTATGCACGCTATGTCAACAAAAATCTCGCCGACTATCTGGTGCCGGTCAATGCCGATATCGGAAGCGTCGACGTGATCCTGCTGTCCGAAGTGGATGACCATATCAATCCGGCCGGCGTCAAGGGCCTTGGCGAACTCGGCAATGTCGGTACCAACGCCGCGGTCTGCAACGCGATATTTCACGCGACCGGCAAGCGCATCCGCCAACTGCCAGTGCGCCTGGAAAATCTGCAGACCTGACCGGATTGATTTAGTTTTGCATCCATTTTGCTCGCGGCTGACCGAAACAAATGCCGGCGCCTGTTGTTGGTCACGGTGATTGACAACGCAGGAGCAGCATCATGGCGAGCAATAGAACATCATCCATATCACGCCGGTCCGTGGTCGGCGCAGCCGGTATTGCGGTGGCCGGATCGGCCGCCGCGCTCTCTCCCTCGATCGCCAAAGGAAATTCATCGATGAACCAGCCAACCATGCTTCAGGATCCGACCGACAAATATCCGCGGCCGCCGTACAAAAAACAGTCGCAGCCGTGGCCCGGCCTCGCCAGCAAGATGGAGCCGCGTCCTGATCACGGCGAGACCAGCTACCGTGGATCTGGTCGGCTCGCCGGTCGCAAGGCGCTGATCACCGGCGGCGATTCCGGCATGGGCCGCGCGGCGGCGATTGCCTATGCGCGCGAAGGCGCCGATGTCGCGATCAATTATTTACCGAGCGAGGAGCCGGATGCGCGCGAGGTGATCGAGCTGATCGAGGCCGAAGAACGCAAGGGTCTGGCGATCCCCGGCGATCTCAGGAATGAACAGTTCTGCCAACAACTGGTCGAGCAGGCCATCAACGGGCTTGGCGGTCTCGACATCGTGGTGTGCAATGCCGGCCGGCAGCAGACCCGCGCGTCGATCCTCGATCTGACGACCGAGGATTTCGATGCGACGATGAAGACCAATATTTATGCGCCGTTCTGGATCATCAAGGCGGCATTGCCGCATCTCAAGCCCGGCTCAGTC
>Ga0302319_10015584_pt1 | contig 14080 bp, 18 predicted proteins | sample Bog_T0_2_FD_203319 | JGI IMG/M metagenome (GOLD analysis project Ga0302319, IMG submission 203319) | Peat permafrost microbial communities from Stordalen Mire near Abisko, Sweden - Bog_T0_2 | ecosystem: Environmental > Terrestrial > Soil > Wetlands > Peat | place: Sweden: Abisko, Stordalen Mire... | reverse complement strand
GCCGATGCTGCCGATGGGCACGCCACCGTCGAGCTGGGGCATGGCCGTGTCGAGACCCGCGCCGCGGCGGTGATGGACGACCCGGTTCTCATCGCGTGGCTGCGCGAGACACACGATCTGCCCGGGCTCGCGGCCGTCGGCCGCATACGCCGCGAGCGCATCACCAAGAACACCGGGGAGATCGAGCAGCACGACGCGTTTCATCTGCTCGGCGGGGCGATGGCTGCCGCGGATTACGCCGCTGCGGCGCGTGGCCACTGGCTGGTCGAGGTGATGCACCACTGCCTCGACGCCGTGATCGGCGAAGACGCGGGGCGGTCCCGCAACCGGCAGATCTGCGCTGAACTGGCCGTGTTGCGGCGGTTCGGCATGACGGCGCGCCGCGCCATCTGCTCCGAACACAGCCACGCCGCCGCGCTCGACTTCTGCCGCTTCAATCCGGCTCAAACGCTGCGCCGTCTCTTCCCGTGGGCGCTCGTGCCGCGCCCACGACACCCCCCAACCGCCGCGGCTCTGTTCGGCATCCGCCTCCGCCGACGCAAATCTGTTGTCATATGAACACGCCCTGTTGTCTCCGGTCAGCGGAATGCCCTTGGTGACGGCAGGGCGTCATCGAGGCGGAGCAGCCACGGGAACTCATCTTCAGAGTCGGCCGCCGACAACAGGTCAGGAAGTCCATCATGGCCGACCTGCAGGCGCCAGACGCGCCCCTCGGCCTCGACGAGCATCTCGGTGAAGTACTGGTCGTTTTTGTGGCGGTGGGTGGCGACATAGCCGAGCGTCTGGTTGGGACCGGCGCCGGGCAGCAAGCCGCGCCCGACCACCGTCAGCTCGTCGGCGGCATAGCGAAACAGCCGCAGGTGCCCGACGTGATAGGGGAACGCCAGGTTGCCTCCCGGGTCCCGGGTGTCGCGCGGCAGCGCAACGCGCATCGGCCACTCGGCGGTGCTGTCGTAGCCCACGACCACTCCGGCAGATCCGGCCGCCGGCAGGCCGGAGATGGCATCGTCGCTGGCTAACTTGTCCAGGCCAGGGACACCCAGGCGGACGGGCGTGCCCACCGGGAGGAGGAGGGATGCCGGATCCCGGTCCATGACCGCCAGTGTCTCCGCAATGCGGCGATCCAGCGCCACCAGCATGGCAACCTTGCTGCTGTAGATCGGAATGCAGGCGGCATTCAGCCTCCGCATCTCGTCTTCTTCAGGCCCACCCGCTGCTCCGGAACGGCACCGGTCCAGATTCGACCGCGCACACAGAAGCTCGTGGCCCCAATGCCTGTGACGGTGCCTCAGCGTTTCGCTCCACCTCCCGGTGAAGGCGGACACGAAGGCGGCGTTGGCCTGCTGGCTGCCAGCGGATACCTGGCCGCCCGGCAATTCGTCAGGATCTGAAAGCGTCGGGGCCGTTCCGTGCTGGCCGCGGATGCGGGCCGCCGCCGCAGTCAGCATGCGCCTGGTCCGTCCGTACATGCCTTCCTCGCACCGCTATGCCATAACGATTTTGGCGGCCATGCGTTGCATAGCACACTGCCCGGGCGCGCCGCGTCAACAATTCTCATTATGGGAAACCGTGCAGATTCCTGTCAGCAGATTTGCCTTTTTTGCCACGCCACGCCGGCTAGACCCAAGGAAATTTTCTCGTTCGCCTCTAACCGCGTCACAGCGTTTCATAATGAGAAATGCTGGCGCCGCGTGGATAGACGGCTACCGCGGGACCCATCCCAACGCGGGTGTTCCGAACCCCCATCAGCGGGGGCTTGCCGACACTATCAAGGTGGGCGAGGACCGCGTCCTGCAATCTCCGGACCCCCATGAGCGGGAGCTTACCGACACCATGCCATTCAGGTGTCCCGCCTGCTTTTTATCTCCGAACCCCCATGAGCGGAGGCTTGCTGACACCGAAATGGTCTGCGATCCACCGCTGCTCTTATCTCCGAACCCCCATGAGCGGGGGCTTGCCGACACGCCGCTTGACGGCAGAGCAGCGACATCCTCATCTCCAAACCCCCATGAGCGGAGGCTTACCGACACGGCGTTCCCGCAATGGAGCCGTCGCTGGCGATCTCCGAACCCCAATGAGCGGAGGCTTACCGACACCGCTCCACCATAAATCGCTGAAAACGCTGGCGAAACATCGGATTTTCAGCAAGAAACTGGCTGGCGCCATCTACGCGGCCAGCGGTTGCATGTGGCGCCGCAAGCGCGCACATGCGCGGTGCTTGCCCTGTTCGTGTAGCCGACTGGCGGTCAATGGATTCCTACCGCCTCCAGGCCCAGGTCCCACAGGACGACCTGTTCGACGGCGCCGGCAGCGGCCTCGAGAAGCGCCTTGCGATCAAGGCTGTCCGCATTGCCTGCGAGCCATGCCGCCTCAGCCTCAAGCGACGCCCCCTTCAGCATATGGCCCTCGCGCAGGCGGCGCTCCAGCTCGCCCCGGATGTCCGCAAGGACAGGGCCGACCCGTGCCGGATCGCGCTGAATGACGTAGTAATCGGGATCGATGGCCGGAGCTGGCTGACAGCCCGCCCCGGCGGCCCGGATAACCGCCATGGCATCGCTGATGCCGCGCTTCCAAGCGTCGATTTCCGCCTGGGTGCGGAATTCCGGCGGCGCTCTGAGCTCGCCGATGTGCCTGCCTGCTTCGCCGTGACACTCCCGGTCATCACACACCCCAACGAACTCCCATTGCCGTTATCGCTACCGGATGCCTCGCGGATAGGTGTCACGGGAGAAGATCCTATTCCTCTCGACGCAGGATGCCAGGAAATGCCACGGTTGGCAATGCGCATATAAGTCCAAGCGGACTTCGCCGTCTGCGCGGGACAGACGCCATTGCATGCCAGAGTTGGCGGGAATGGAGGCGGGATGGACTGCCCGGCCGCGATCAGGAGTCGGTTGACACCGCCGCTGCCAAGGATTACGTGATTGTCGGGTGACAAGGCTGGGTCTGCGCATGCCAAGCGATACCAGGTTTCCGGCGGTAGCCGACAAGGAATCATCGACCATTGGGCGGCAACCGGAGACCGGCACGCGTCTCCCCGCCATCCAGGCATCCCCGCGCCTGAGCGCTGCGCAGATTGGATATGCCAGGACCCAGCTCGGCCGACGCTGCATTGAGTGGTTCAACCTGGCAGCCAAGGTGACCGTTGCTGCCAGGTTGCCCCCCAAACCATGGCTGACATGGCCGCCTTTGGCCGTTGTCAGCCCCTGGTGCCGCACAGGCCATCGCGGCCACCGTTGGCAGTTTCACACCGACAACGAGGAGCCTCGCCATGCAGGCTGATCTGAATCCGTCCACGGAATCCAGGCACGGAATGCGCCCGCCGGCCGGCACAGATGCCAACACCTGGCACTGGATCCGGTACATGGACAGCGGCGAACCCTATTGCTGCGGGCAACCGCTTACCGCGAAGTGGCTTGGAGACAATTGGGACATCAACGGCCGGCATCGACTGACGTGACCAAAAGGCTGATCACGTCCACTGAGAGGCTCCCATGGTTTGCAAGCGAAGTGTATCCGTTGACGGCGCATCCTTTGTGGGGCTGCGCGAAGCTGGCCGCGCTCTTGGGATGTCCGCATCCTGTGTCCTGGCGCACATCCGCCGCGGGCGGCCTGGCTGGTTCTATCACGACCAGGGCCAGCTTGCCGCCGCCCCCAACCTGCGTCGCCGCCCCGTGCTTGCCGATGGCACCACCTATTACAGCCTGCGCCAGGCCGCGCGCTCCCATGGCATTCCGGTTTCGACTGCGCTCCAGATGATCCGCGGCGGCGTGTGGCGGTATGCCGATGGCGGGCCCGCAAGAGGCATGCGGCATCGGGCGTGCCCGGTGTCGGTGGACGGCGTTGCCTACCGCAGCCTGTGCGTCGCTGGCAGGGCGCTGGGCATTTCCGCCTCGGCTGTCCGCCTGCGCGCCGCGAACCGGTGGGACGGCTACCGGATGCTGGACGGCCAACCGTGACCTGCGAGGCGGTGAACGACCGGGCAGCCGACAGCGAAGCTCACGTGGCGCCCTCCGTCTTGGACCGGCCCTGTCCTCCCTCCCGAGGCTGACCCAATCTGCGGCCTGCGCAGCAATGCAAGGATGTGACGAGGTTTGGCAGGGCGCGCACGGCAAAGGATAGGTGCCAATGAATGATCTTGCTCCATGCTGACGCCTGCCATTACATTTGAGCCTACGAACGATGGAGGTCATGGTGTCTCGCGTGTTGTCTTTCATCAGATTTATGCGGGCGCCAACGATCGCGGAGGCCGATAATCCGGCGTTTGGCGCCGCGTGCCTCGGCTATGCAGCAAGCATGAATAAGCATTCCCCTGGCCTGATGGCCGCGGGCACGCTCGCGCGCCTGACGGGGCGGCGTCCATGCAGCGTCGAAATCGGAGACATTCTGGTTGATGGCAAGAGAAACGGTCCGTGGATGCTCAATCTCAGGCCCCTTGATCATGCCGACGCCGAGACGCCGGCTCTGACAGAGGTGCTGGCCGACGTGAAGCCGCGGGAGCGGAAGCGGGCAAGAAGCCCGGCCTGGCGAAGCTTTCTTCAGGGTGGCCATCGCGCCGTCAAAGCGGCGGCACTGGTCAGGGGCGATCCGGCGTTGCGAGCCATGGATCCGGAAAGCCTTGGAGCGTCCATCCGGAAAGTGGTCGCTGACGTGGAGGCGAGGGTAGGCACCGCCGAAGCCTTGCTGCTCGGCGTGGAACTCACCGCCCTGCTTGGCGAATGCATGCAGGCCAATGCCGGTCAACTGACGCTTACCGTCTGGAACGCTTCCTTTCGGGGCGAGGACGTTGGGTCCTGGATGCTTTCCATCAGCGGACCGGGCGAGCTGGCGGACGACTTCACGGCCTCATGCAGCAATATGCAAAGCGCCGAGCTGCGGCCGAATTCCTCGCCGGCAATGGCGAGGAGATTCCGGAAACTCTTCGACTCAAATCGAATTACGGGGCTGACGATGACCTATGAGCGCGGAGACGGCAAGCGGTTGCAGCCGGTTGCCGTGGCGGTCAGATGCGAAATGCCATCGGACAACGAAATTGAAGCGCCGCCATCGCGTCCCTGACGATCGGCCTTCCGCCGCGGCTGCCGGGTCGGCAGCCAAAGCTGCCCATCCGTCCAGCCGAGGCAACCATGCCAGCAATCCCGCGGGCGCGCCTGTTTGATCTGCAGGGACACGGCGGCGCTCGCGGGCTTGTTCCCTGAGAACACGCTCAGTGGGTTCCTTGGCGCCCTGTCGCTCGGCGTGGACGCGGTCGAGCTGGACATGGCGGTCACCGCGGACAGGGTCCCCGTGGTGTTTCACGACGCCGTCCTGAACGGCGATATCGCGCGCGGCCCTGGCAGCCTATGGCTCGAATGCGACGGCCCTCCGATTCGCGCACTCACGGCCGCTGGACTCGCCCGCTATGACGTCGGACGCCTGCGGCCGGGCAGCCGCTACGCCGCCGCCCATCCCCTCCAGGTGCCGTATGACGGTGTCCGCATTCCACCCTGGCCGACACATTCGCCGCGACCGCCGGGGTTCCTGGCGGCGTGCGGATCCACGCTGAACTCAAGACGCTGCCGGATCGTCCGGAGCTGACCGTGACGCCCGATGAGATGGCGGAACTCGTGCTTGCGGCGGCGGCGGCTTCAGGCGCCATCACCAGACCACCGTTTCCTGGTGCGTGCCGAGGTGGCCGGCCCCAGGCAGCTCGGGCTTCGTGTGGTGCCGTGCACGGTCAACAATCCAGCCGACATGGTCCGCCTGATCGGATGGGGTGTGGACGGAGTCCGCACCGACCGGCCCGACATCGGCCGCGAGTTGATGGACCTGCCTATGCTGGCGCAGACCTGAACCGGAAAGCTCGCTTGCGGGTCCCTAGAATCCCTGCAGGGCGGCACGGCCGCCAGCAGGAGGTGACAATGGGTTTGGCGGACCGCATACGCGACAGGCAGGCCGGGCGGGAATCGGTTGAAGACGTCCACACCCCGCTGCCAGGAGAACGGGCACGTGTCGCCGCCACCCTGACGCCGTACGTGAAGGCGATTGAGGCTGCGGTGGCGGACTGGGCGCAGGTTCCGGAATTCGCGGAAATGTTCGGCGGTGCCCACCCCAGGTTCGAGCCTGACGCTTCCGGCGCGCTTTGGCTCTCAACCGGGGGGGACGAGCCGGATTTGGACAGCCGCATGACGGTTCAGATCGGCCTGGAGCTGGGCACTTCGGGCGCCGTTGTGATAGCCACCAGGCTGCTGCGCCCGTCCGAGTTTCCGATGTCGACCAACCAAACGTTCAATCCAGCATCACCCAGCGAGGCGGTCAGATTGCTTGAATGCCTGGCCGCAGACCACATCGTCTCCAGCAAACCACTGGACGGCCTTCCGGCGCTATCTGCGCTATCCCGCTAACCACCATTCGTCAGGCGCTGGTCTGCATTGCGTCCCCCAGTTATCAAGGAATACTTGATAACTGGGGGACGGCCGATCCGGCGTCTATCGTACCTGGGCGTCCCTGCCGAGGGGTATGAGGCAGGGACGTATATCGCCCCGGTGGCCGTAAACCTTCGCTCGGGGACGGGGGCGGAGTCCATCCAGGCAGCCAGGGCCACCTGTGACGGCTCAGAGCCGACAGTGGCGCGCGGCACGGTGCGGTCACCGGACAGCCCAGGCAGGCACCGCGCCGAGTGACCGCGCTCCCGTGGAGCCGTCTCACCGCGCTACATCGTCGGGCGCGTCACCGCACGCTAACCGATCCGCTCAAGCATGCGGAACGCTTCGCGCAGCTCGGTGCCCCCGGGAGGGCCGGCGGGTGCCTCCCGGGCCGGACGGGCGCCGAGCGTTCTGAACAGATCGCCGATGGGCAGATGGCCAGCGGCCACGCAACGTGTCTCCGCTACGGACTGGCATGCCGCTGCAGTCCGGCCGGAGTGGAGAGCAACGGGCGGCAGGACAGTGGCCACGACAGGCCATCTGGCAAACTGGTCCGCCGCGGGCGGCCACTGCCACGCGGTCTGTATCTGTCCGCCGGGAGGCGCGCCCGCCGGCTGGCCTTCCTGCCCAAAGGCCGATCTTGACATCGCAGGAGGAGCAGCAGCCAGCAGGGAAAGGGCGATGGGCGCTGCGGGAGAGTCCGGAACGGTGACAGGCTCTCCGGGCGCCGCGGTGAACCTGTTGTTGAATCGCCTGTAAGGAATCAACGGAGCACCGAAAGCCGCCAAGGCCCGCTCGACGTCCGCCTGTTTTTCGTTCATTTCCAGATAACCCTGGTTAATGGAAGCTTTCAGCAACAAGAACATGCTGCCCGCCATCGGTCGCGTCCGCGAAATGCCGTGACAAACGCAACCGACCTAAACAGTTCTGTTGGCTGAATTTGGTTAATATTCGGTAAATAAGAGGTGTCGTCAGGATGGCTGCGATCAGAGCCTGCGTGGCGGCGGCCAGGCAGCGGACGAGGCGCCAGGTCTCTGAGGCGGCCACAATGCGAAATCCGGCCAGGCCGCCGCGCCTGGCTGCAGGGCGGATCACCGAGATGACACCATTGCCATCTCGGTCCGCAGCTGGGCGCCGCCACATCACCTGCAGCGTCCACCGCGCGGCCGACCCGCGCTGACCCTGGCAAGGGCGGCCGCGGCATCACCGCGCGCCGCCTTTGGTTTATCCAGAGTTCGCACAAAATGCTCTTCCGCAATCCTTGGCATCCCGCTTGCCGCCGCCCGCACACTGGCCTTTGGGCGCCCGCTCTGGTGGCGGCCGTGATTGTGGAGTGGATTGTCCGATTTTGTCATGCCATATGTTAGCTGCTGCCAACCCCCAGTTGTCATGGTCACTGACGCCGCCTTCGCCCCGACACATGACGTGCCTCGCCCGGGCGGTGACCATCCCGGTCCCGTCAGCCATCAAATCAGACATTGGCCATCCTTCCTGGGTTTGGTTGCCGGCAGGCGCTCGGAGCTGCCACGGATCCTGTGCGATGCGCGAATCCCCGTCAGCCGTGTTGACGATTTGGTTCCCCTCCTAATCCTTGTGATGGGATCATGGCCGACCAAGGGGCAGACAACATGCAGTCAGCATCTTGACCTTCTGTCGGCGAGCGCGCAACCTTTGCGGGAATTCTCTCGTGGAGTTTCGAATGGACGTCGCCGCCAACAGCACCGCCGCGGACAAGCGCATGGAAACCGTTGCCGCGCTCGTTGAGGCCACTCAGTTCGAGCAGAGCGCCCTTCAGGATCGCTGTGCGCGCTACGGGGTTCGCTGGTACGGCGACGGCAGCGGGCTGGCCGTCAATATCGGGCACTTCGGCGGTCAGCCGCTTGTGCTGGCTCTCAACTTTTTCAAGGTTGACGGCCAAAGGGTCTGCTTCTGGTACGCATGCAGCAACGTGACGCACGGTGATGCCGCACGGTCATGGCTGGACAGCAACATTGGCAACGGAGCCATTGCCAAGTGCGACGCCATGAATTTCGAGATCGCCATCTCCCACATTGCCAGCCTGAACCAGGCCGCCGAAGCCGGCAGATCTCCGATTCCCGGCCCGGCCTGACCAGGCATGCACCTGCCTGTCCTTCCCTGACCAGCATCCCAAGTCCCGATACCCGGGCAGTCCAGAACCCCCAGATGGGAGCGGCAACTTATCAGGCTCCACAGCCATTCACGTTATCGCACCCCCATTGCCACGGTTGGGGAGCGGTTGCCAGAATCTCCAACAAGGGATGTGACATGAAAACAATCGGTCTGCAACGTCGGAAACGTTGACTTTCGCGGCTGGGAACCACATCCTGCTGTGGTCTGGGGAGGTTCCCCTGGCCGACCGTCCGTACGCCTGGCGGCCGTTAAATATGAAGCAGTCCGGGGACTGCGAGGAGTCGGGCAGCGCTGCCATGGCCACGCCGTAAGGGCAAACATGGTGTGCCGGGTACCGAACGGCATTCTTCCGGAGCGGGCCGGGATTCCGGTCCGTTCCGGAGATTCCAGCATCTGCACATGGGGAATCTCACGTGGCGGTAGCGGCCTTGCAACAAGCATGTTGACATGGACAGCCAAAGGTTGCCATATTGCTTTTGCTGTCCATTCCAAGACATTGTTTTCCAGGATTAGCCATGAGCGAATTCTCCGTCCCTGTCGTCCGCATCCGCTCGATCGAGCCCATCCCCAAGGCTGATGCGCTCGAGCTTGCCGTCATCGGCGACTACCGGTCGGCCGTCCGCAAAGGGCAGTTCAAAGCTGGCGACCTGGCTGTTTATCTGCCCGAGGCGGCTGTTCTGCCGGAGTGGCTGCTGCGCAAGCTCGGGTTGTGGGACGAGGCGGCGGGCAGGGGATTGCTGGACGGCACGGACGGCAACCGGATCAAGGCGCGCACCCTGCGCGGCGCGCTCAGCCAGGGCATCGTGCTGCCCGTCGATTACCGTACTGACGCCACCGGCCTGGCGCTGGGTGTCGATGGACCGGATGGCATCATCCGGTTCGGCGACGCGGGCGCGCCTGTCGGCTCCAGCGTCGCCGGGTATCTCGGCGTCGGGAAATACGTCCCCGAGATCCCGGATTGCCTGAAGGGTGACGCCTGCGAAATTTTCGGCCACACGGCCCGCTTCGAGGTCGAGGACATCAAACGCTACCCCGATGTCATGATCGAGGGCGAGATGGTCGCCGTGACCGAGAAGATCCATGGCGTGCAGGTGGTCCTGGGATGCGTCCCGGGACTGCAGCGTCCGCAACTCTTCCTCGGCGGTGATGTCTATGTGGCGTCCAAGGATCTCGCCCGCCAGGGAATCGTGTTCATGGACACGCAGTGCAACCGTGACCGGAACGTCCATGTGAAGGCATTTCTGGCGAACCTGCCGGCGGTGAAGGCATTGGCGGCCGAAGCCTATGGGATCGGCCAGCCCATCCATGTCATCGCCGAGGCGTTCGGTGCCGGGGTCCAGGATCTGGCCTACGGGCTGGCGGGGATCGGACTGCGGGGCCTGCAGGTCTATGTCGGCCATTACGAGCGCGGCCGCTGGCTTGGCCTGGAGGAGCGGCAGGCCCTGCTGGCCCGCATCGGCCTGGAAATGGCGCCGCTGGTGTACCGGGGTCCATTCAGCCAGGCGGTGCTCGCCGGGCTCTGCGCTGGCAAGACCGTGGTTGGGAATGGCGCGCATATCCGGGAAGGCGCTGTCGTTGAACCGGTCGAGCCGCGGCGGCACAACACGCTGGGCCGGGTCATCCTGAAGAGTGTCTCGGCCGCCTACCTGACCCGCAAGGGGGGCACCGAGTTCAACTGACCGGCGGCCGCGGCGGGATGGGCTAGGGCTACGGGGACGGGGCGTAGACGCCGAACGGGGTCTCCAGAGGATCCGAATCCTCCCGCGTGTCCACAAGGCTGTCCGCGGGGTCCCGGTGCAGGATAGCAGTGCGGCAGGTCAGCCCGGCCATGGTCAGTCGGCCGATGCCCGGGTCGTCGTTCATCAGGCCGAACACGGCGCCGGTGTCAATGTAGTGGACATTCCCGAGCCTGACCGGGCGCTCCACCGGCGTGTGCCCGGCGAACACGCGTCCGATGCCTGGCACGCTGCGGCCGGACTTGATGGCCGCCAAGTCCGTGAATCGGAAAAAGTACTTTCCTCCTGATGCCGACTGGATTTTTGTAAAAAGTACTATCGGCGCTATCCGGGTGACGGTTCCGCCGCGGTGTCGTGACCACTGCGGCGGAACCTGACCACGAACCCAGTGGCTCGGCAGAGACTAAACGACAAGCTGCTTGCCCGGCTACGGCCCGGCGAGCAGGCCAGCGACAATATCTACATCGGCCTCAGCGCCAGGAAGCAGGCCAGCGGCGCGGTGTCATTTTGCCTGAGATACCGGGTCCGGGGCGCGGCCTCGGCGAAGGTGGCCGTAATCGGCAGATGGGAAAGTCCATGGACCTGTGAAACCGCAAGGACCGAAGCCCAGCGGCTGCTGTCGGAAGCGGCGCAGGGCCGGGATCCGGTCCAGACCAAGGCCGCCGAAGCCGCCGCGTCGATGACGGTTGCCGGTCTGGTCGCCGAGTACACCGAGGCGATGACATCGGGCAAGTTGCTGTTGAAGAACGGCGAGCCGAAAAAGCTCGGTACCCAGGCCAGTGACCGGGGCCGGCTCAAGCTCCATGTCCTGCCGGTGGTCGGCAAGATCACCTTGAGCGAGCTGACCAAGCAGGATTGCGAGCGGCTGATGCACGCCATTGCCGACGGCACCACCACCAGGCACAGCGGCCGGAAGCTGGCGAACAGCGCAAAGGGCGGCAAGGGCGCTTCGGCCAGGACGATGACCCTGTTCGCGGCCGTTTTGAACTGGGGCGTTGACAGGGGCCATATCGCCGCCAACCCCTGCCGTGGCCTGCGTGTCTTTGCCGGAACCCGGAAGGACCGGCATCTGTCCGATGCCGAGTACGGCCAGCTCGGGCAGGCGCTGCGCAACCCGCCGGCCGGGGTGGATCCGGCCATGGTCGCGGCGATCCGGTTCACCGTGCTGAGCGGCTGGAGGATGGGCGAGGTGACCGGCCTGAAATGGAGCGAGGTCGGTTCCGGGCACCGGGTGGCCACGCTCAGCGACACCAAGACCGGCTACAGTACCCGGCCCTTGAGCCAGGCCGCCATCGACGTGATACAGGCGCAGGAGCAGGAGCGGGTGCCGGGCCAGGCGCTGGTGTTCCCCACTCGGCGCCGCCAGCGTCCGAGCTATGCCTTCAGGGCGGCGTTCGACAGGGTGGTGAAGGCGGCGGAGCTGGACGCCACCGTCACGCCGCATGTGCTGCGGGCATTCGTTTGTCAGCACCGCCGCCGATCTGGACGTGACCGAGTCGAGCATCGCCGCCCTTGTCGGACACGCGACGAAGTCGATGACCGGCCGATACACGCACCGGTCCGACGCTTCGCTGCTGGCGGCGGCGGACAAAAATGCCGGACGGATCCAGGAGCTGATGGGCGACGTGGCGGCCCCGGCGCGGCGACCGCGGGTCCGGCCCGATCCGGCGGCGGTGGCGGCGTATCAGGCGGAGCTGGCCCAGGCGGCATAAGACTCCGGTACCGGGCGGGACGGTGGTCCTGCCCGGTTGCCTGCTACCGACTTGGCGGGCTGCGTCAAGCGGGACTTCGGACCCAGCGCGCAGCCGTCACGGAGTACACCGAATACCCGCACCGGGCCTGCGGGACGCGACCCTGCTCATTCGTCGCCGTGCATCTCCTGGTGCCCATGTGCATCGCCCCATCCGCGTTCCCAGTCCTCCCGTTCCCCGTACTCGGGGTAAGGACACTGCGGTTTCGGCGAACCGGGCCTAAACGCCTGACGGCCGACCCGATAGTCTTCGCTTTCATCTTCAGCCATTCGACTTCTCCTTCATCTGCGGCGGTCAAGAAATCCTATTTCTGATGAAGATCGACGGAAAGCCCGGCCGCCTGACGCATCATGACGTAGGCGTTCGCGACCGCGAGTGTGTATTTCGACGACATGTCGTGCTGGCATACCGACACGACCACCATGGCCCTTTGGGCCTCGGCATCCTCATCGGCAGGCAGGGGAAGCGGAACCATCCGGCGCTCAACCACGCCTTTGTTCATCGCCAAATACAGCTGGTCGGCGCGGCTTATGTATGCCTGGACGGCAAGCGGATCGCCGGAGCGGGCACCAGCCTCCATCGTGGCGATGTAGCCCGCGCAGGTTGCGGGATGCTGCGGGTCCTCCTGCGCGCTCGCAGCTCCCGCTGACACCGGCAAAGCGCCAGCCGCCACCGTTGCCATAAATAGGTATTTCCTGGCGCGCAGCATTACTCGTCCCTCTTTTCCGACTGGCGCCGGATCATGGCGATGTTGAGCAAGCCGACGCTGAGGATCGCGAGTGCGGAAGGTTCAGGGGCATCGGCGATCGGCTCCACATACGTGCGAAAGCCAAATTCTGTGTCCTCCCCGATTAGGTCCCAGAAATAGGCCGTGGGTCCGTTCGAAAAGACGTTGTTCAGGGCAAATGCCGCACCTCCGGCGTATGTAGGACCGCTATTATCACCCGCCGAGTCTGACGACGCCCAGGTTAACCAACTTGGTCCAAGTTCGGCCTGGTTTGGCGTTACAGATAACTCGACCGCCAACACCTCGCCAACACTGACTTGGAGACCGTCTGGCGAGTAAATAAAAGACGTGTAATGGACTTGCGGAAATACGCAGCAGACTGCCGGGCCATCCGGAACAGAACTGATGGGAACGGAGCTCGTTGCGAGGGCGGCCCCGAGCAAAAGCGAGGGCGCGCCGATGATATCTGATATAACAAGACCATCCACTTGGAAAATGGTAGCCGTCACGACACCGATATGTGGTGAGCCGGGATTCCAAAGAAAGGCATCGATCTGGGAGAGATAACCAGAGACCCCAACGGTAAAGGTCTGGGCCATCTCCTCGCTCAATATTGCGCCGGGGCTGGGGTCAGGTTGGGAGGCGGCGGCGGCGAGCCCACGGCCCCCTCCCCGACAGCCGTGCCGGTTAGCGTATGATTTTGATCCAGCGCCGCCGCGTCCGCCGCTCCGGCCGATCCCAGCAAGCCGCCAGCCGCCAACGTTGTCGCAAACATGTACTTCAAAGGTCGCATCGTGCGCTCCTGTTCCGGGAGTGCATCGGACACCGGCCGGACGGTGACAAGATCGCGGGCTGGGCATCAGGCATGAGCCGACCGCGCGGCCGGCGCGGGTCTGACCACGAAAAAGCCCCGGACATGATGCCGGGGCTTTGTCAGTGTATCCGCTGCCGATGCGCTGGCGTCGGATCCGTCCGGACCGAAAACCCAGCGCCAGGCTGACGAATTACCCGGATCGCAATACCCCTATTCAGGCGGTCGGGACCGGACCGGCGGCGTTGTCGGACGAATCGACTGCCCTCACCTCAAGGCGGTAGCCGTCCACCCCGTGGGCGGCAAGAACAAACCGGACGCCCTCGACCAGCAAATCATGGACGGTGACACGCTCGCCGGTTTCGATCCGCAGGCGGCGGGAAAGCGCGTGCAGCGCTTCCCATTTGGCGGGGCTGAGCCGTACTGAAGTTTGAAGGCGCTCTTCCCTGTCCACCGTCATCGCGCACACTCCCGCAGCCGCTCAGTGACGCGCATGATCA
>Ga0302319_10015579_pt1 | contig 14082 bp, 13 predicted proteins | sample Bog_T0_2_FD_203319 | JGI IMG/M metagenome (GOLD analysis project Ga0302319, IMG submission 203319) | Peat permafrost microbial communities from Stordalen Mire near Abisko, Sweden - Bog_T0_2 | ecosystem: Environmental > Terrestrial > Soil > Wetlands > Peat | place: Sweden: Abisko, Stordalen Mire... | reverse complement strand
CGCGGTCTGTAAGACCAGCAGCAGGACGAAGAGTCCGAGCAGCCTGGTGAAAATTTTGGGGGTCAATGCGACGCTCCCGGCCGGAGAAATCCGGCGTGTGACCGGCATAAACCGGCCTGATTACTCGCGCAGGGTCACTCGCGCTTGGGTTATTCGCCTTTGGGAAGCTCGAAGCGATAGCCCGCGCCACGCACGGTCTTCAGGTAGCGGGGGTTCTCCGCGTCAACCTCGATTTTCTCACGGATGCGGCGCACGTAAACGTCGACGGATCGGGGCGTTACGAAGCGTGCATCGCCCCAGACGGCGTCGAGCAAATGGTCACGGCTGAAGACACGGCCGGGATGGCGGGCCAGGTAGTCAAGCAGGCGAAATTCGGTGGCGGTGGTGGTTGTGAGTTCGCCACGAACCATGAGCTGCATGGCATTGGCATCGATCACGACCTCTTCAAAGCTGATGATGGAGGGCGTGGTGGGGCGCTCGAAGCGGCGGAGGACGGCTTTGACGCGTGCAACCAGCTCACGCGTGGCAAACGGCTTGGTGATGTAATCGTCGGCGCCGAGCTCAAGGCCGAGAACACGATCGTTTTCACCGGCGCGCGCGGTGAGGAAGATGATGGGCACGGTTGACAGGGCGGCATTGGAACGCAGTCGCCTGCAGACATCCAGGCCATCGCCACCAGGGACCATAATGTCCAGCAGAAACAGCGCGGGCGGCTGGCGCTCGGCATCGGGGATAAGGTTGGTTGGGGTGTGAAACAGGCGGGCCTGAAACCCTGCTGCTTCCAGGTGATGCTGCACCAGCCGCGCGATATCGGTGTCGTCTTCCAGTACAAATACAGTTTGGCTCAAACGATCTGTCCTCGCCCGGCGGCCGTTTGAGTGCAGGTTTCCGGGGCCGCGCGGAACTATGAATAGACTAATGCAGCGGGACGAAGAGAATGCAAACGTTCTGTGAATTCCGGACAGCGGAGTGATGACCGGCATTGGAAGTTTTCCTTGACTCCGCGCCCGCACCTCTGACACACTTCGTGGGCACACTCAGCAAATGTTTTCGGCGTCTTGACAGCCGCAACAAATCCCCCCTTGGAATGCGGATGCCGCTCAGGGTGTGCCCAAACGTTGTGGAATGTGTTCCCAGCCTGCATTGGGCATGGGAAATCGATAAGAAATTGGAGGGATGATGAAGAAATATTTTGCAGAACTCGTGGGCACCTTTTTCCTGGTGTTCTTTGGCGTGGGCACGGCGGTTGTTACTGGCGGCGTTCCTGGCCTGGTCGGCATCGTGGGAATTGCATTCGCGTTCGGCCTGGGGTTGATTGCAGCTGCGTACGGCATTGGGCCCATTTCGGGCTGCCACATCAACCCGGCCGTGAGCCTGGGCGTGTGGGTTGCCGGACGCATGAAAACGATGGATCTGATCGGCTATTGGGTGGGACAGTTCATTGGCGCAACGCTAGGGGCTTGGGTGGTATATCTGATCGCCAGCGGAGTCAACGGGGGCTACAGCATCGCCACCAGCGGGCTGGGGCAAAACGGATTTGGGCCCGGCTATCAGGGCGGTTACACCCTGACTTCCGCCATTTTGTATGAGTTTGTGGCGACACTCGTGTTCGTGATCGTGATTCTTGGCTCCACGCAGAAGACCGCTCCGTCCGGGTTCGCGGGACTGGTGATCGGCATTACGCTGGTGGCGATTCACCTGCTGGGCATCCACATTACTGGAACCAGCGTGAACCCGGCGCGCAGCTTTGGGCCGGCGGTTTTTGTGGGCGGGCAGGCGATTCAGCAGCTTTGGGTGTTTCTGTTGATTCCGACACTGGGCGGCGCGGCGGCAGGATTGCTGTTCCGGTTGAAGGCCCTGTCGGCTGAATAGGAAAGCAGATGATAGATGACAGGTTACAGATTACAGTTTTATGTTGCCGATTCTTGACTTTCATCTGTAACCTGTCATCTTCCTCACGCTTCCAGCTCGGCGATGTAGTCGATCACCGCTTCGCTCCATCCATCGATGTGGGTCCACGGGCCGTAGCCAACGCCGTTCGCGGCAGAGGCTACGTTCAGCACATAGCCCCGGCCTCGAGGCGCGGGCACCTTGTCGTGGGACTGCTCATCGGTGATCACGATGAGGCGGTCATACGACTCGCGAAGCTCGCCCTCAACCTGCACAAGCGAACTTCCGAGGTTGGTTCCCCCGTGAGCCTGGTTGTGGTCCAGTGCATCGCGCAGGGCCATGCCGCGACGATCCGGAACGCGCTTGGCGGATTCAGAGAAGGTGTAGATCGTTACCTTCTGCGCAGTCTCGCGCAGCAGAATTGCGAGCCCGTAGGCCGCATCTGTGCGCAGCATCTCGGAGCGGTGCGAGATGGGCGACGTCATGGAACCGGAGACGTCGACCAGCAGCACCGTGTGCCCGGCAATACGCGCGCTCTTGCCCTCAAGCGAGCGGAACATTGCCAGTTCAAGCGCCTGCTCCCACTGCGGAGCGTGACGCGTGGCGGCCAGAAAGCGGAACGGAAGAACTCGATCCGTCTTCATGGCGGCAAGAGCGCCAAGCACCAGTTCCTCGCTGACCGCAGCGGCCTGCAGGTTTCGCAGGTTGCGCAACAGGGCGAGTGCACCGAGCCTGCGCTCGGTGAGCAGCCGTTCCCAAACCTCGCGCTTGGCGAGGCCTGCATCGCGGCCCTCTTCGCTGCGTCCGGCGCCGGAGAGAGCAACCTCCCATGTGTCGGGCGTGGCAAGCCGGTTCTCGGCAAGACGCCTCCACAGCGCGGCCTGCGCCTCATCCACTGGGCGAGCGTGGGAGAGGAACAGCACGTCGCGCAGACGCACGGCGCCGGCACCGTCGTACTTGGCTAGCGCATACTCGTCGAACTTGCAGAACGCGGCGGCCAGGCCCTTCTTCACCTGCGCGGAGAGCGGCTGACGCCCGCCTGCCCAGTAGATGGCGACAAACTCGGCGAGTTCGTCGGCACGCTGGATGACGCGGGTCAGCGTTTCGGCCACCAGTCTGCGATGCGTAGCGTGGCGCGCCATTTCGCGGACCAGCAGAAGCGGGGCGTGACGCAGCTTCATTTTTTCGCGAGCCTCGACGGCCAGTGCGGCAACCTGCTCCGCGGTAACCTGTGGAACGAGCTGGTGGATGCGGCCTGCGATCTGCACGCCGTCCTCATAGAACTCGTTCTCCCAGAGCATGCAGGAGAGTACGGAGCGGCGCAGGGCCTGCTCAGGGGTAAGGATTGCGGCGGGCGCTCCCTCGTGAGTGCGGGGAGCGAGATACCGCTTTCGCTTGAAAGTGTTCATGCGCATGGTGCGCCTCCTTGCTGATGTTGAAAACAGTTGCCGGGGAAAAGTCGGACGCGGAATCGCTACACCAGACCTAAATCTGGAGGCACAGGAGTCGAACCTGCCAATTCCGCTTGCGCGGCGCGCCCCGCCAGATGAATCCGTGCCCTGCGCCACCGGCAGACAAAGCTGTTGGCCGCAGGTTGATCTGCCGGGGAAAAGTCGGACGCGGAAGGTAAAGCAACTGGCTACGTCGAACCCGAAGGCTGACGGCAGGATTCGAACCCGCGGCCTCCGCATAAAGCGGCGCTCTCACCCGAAGTATCCGTGCCCTGCGCCACCGGCAGAGACCCTTGGCGGCGATGGTTGATGTTAGAGAACGCTTGCTACCTCGTCCTCGTTTTCGATCTCGTCTTCGTCCTCGCTCGCTGCTGGACGGAGAGGTTTGGCGACCGCAAAGCCGCGGGTTTTGGCGGAGCTACGACTCGGAGCGACCTCAATGGCCAGACTCTTCATCTGCTCCCAGGTCGGCTTGAACTTGTCGCTGAATTCGGTGCATTCCCGCATGGTGAAAGGAACCACAATGTTGGGACTCAGGTTGGTGCAGACCACCATGAGATCCGATTCGCGATAGCCGGTCATCACCTGGCCCCAGCTGCAGCTCTTGCACAGGTGCGCGCTGCCGACAGGAGTGCCGTTTTTTACATTCAGTTTTCCCATGATGCAGGTACTTTCTATCCGGAGCGTCCGGAGATTGAATGACCGGGGAACAAGCGGTTGCGGTATTGGTGCTCTGCCACTGAGCTACCGGGACTCTCGTCCCGAGCGGGAATCGAACCCGCGACCACCTCGTTACGAGCGATGTAACCGCGACCTACGCCACCGGTCAAGGTGCTTTCAATCAAGACAGAGAAGCCGAAAGAACAACGCCGGGGAATGGGCGAAGAGAGTTCGGAACCTCGGCTGCGGCGGGGCCTTATGCTTCGGGGCTACGCCCCCGCTCCGTCGAGTGATCTGTTCCGGCATGGTTTCCCTCCCTGCTTTCATTGGCGGGAAGTAACTCACTTCTGTGGCCACCGGCGGTTCATAGTTACGAAGTTAGGGACAAGACTCTCCCCAACGCCGCGATAAGTTAGCCGCAGCGACAGTTAGGGGCATGGCTCTGCTAACTCATGCCGAGTTAGACCGAGAGAACAAGCGAACACAGGGTTGTTTCGTCAGAACGATGAACCTGGATTCTTCGCCACTCGGTGTACGGCTGAATTGCAATCATTTGTATATGCGCTTTGCGTAGGAGGCGGAAAGCAGGGGACTACCGGGAATCGGAGGCCCCGGAGAATGAGATCGCCCACGGTCCGGCGCAGCTGACTTGAAGCCGCTCCAGCCTACGCATCGAGTTTTGCGTTGTGTGTTTCATTGGGCGTTCTCCTACGCAGAAACTACTTTGCCATAGGTCGAATCTGAATTGCAAGCTATTTTCAAGGATTTCTGCAAAATATATTCGGAGAGTTATTCGGCGAATGAGGGGAGTTATAAGTAGAAGCTCAATGACCGGCACGCTCACTTCAAGGGATTAGGCTTGAGATGTGGGCACTCGTGGCTCGTAAGCTGCGCCGCCGTGGAGGAAGCTGTGAGTTGGATGATGCTGCTGGTGGGTCTGGTGGTGGGAATGGTCTCTGGCGTGGTGGGCATTGGAGGGGGCATCCTGTTTGTCCCTGCACTGGTTTGGCTGGCGGGCATGGACCAGCACAAGGCGCAGGGAACTTCGATTGCCGCGCTGCTGGCGCCGGTGGGCGCTCTCGCGTTTTGGGAGTACTACCGGAAGGGGCATGCCGACGTTCGAGTGGCTGCACTGCTGGCGGTGGGATTTCTAGTTGGCGCGTACTTTGGTGCGGTGGGCGCGCAGCATGTTCCTGAGGTCTGGCTTCGGCGCGTCTTTGCGGTGACGCTGGTGGTGGTGGGTGGGCGGATGTGGTTCTCGCAATGAGCCGCTGCCTCACCGTGTGGCAATGAACCGCAAGCGGACGTAATCGGCCACCCAGTTCCCTTCCTCATCTCGCAGCGCCGGCTCCAGCAATGCTGCCGTTTCTTCCACGACCGTGTCTCGGAGCGCTTCAGGCAAGCCTTCCAGCACCCCGCGGCGGAAGGTCTGAAGCCACACAGTCATTCCACTCTCCGGCAGCGGAGTGGGACGCGGGATGAGGGCGATCTGCTGAACAGTAAAGCCATGGCGCGTGAGGCGGCGCGTGTAGCCCTCCGGCGTGGGGTAGTAGTTGACTCCGTCTTCGCGATCGGCATAGCCATGGCGCGCAAGCACAGCCATCAGGGCGACGCGAATGGCGGCAATGTTCCCCTGCCCGCCCATTTCGGCAACGAAGCGGCCGGCGGGTCTGAGCACGCGATGGACCTGGGCCATCATGGCGTCCTGGTCGCGAACCCAATGGAGGGCGGCGTTGGAGAAGACTGCGTCAAAAGTGTTGTCAGCGTAGGGAAGGTGCTCTGCGCTGGCGTGGTCAGCAACCAGGTCGCGAGCGATGGCTGCGGCTACCATGTCCGGCGATGCATCAACGCCGACGACAGTTGCGCCGGTGGCTGCGATGCGCTTGGTGAGTTGTCCATCGCCACAGCCAAGGTCTAGGATGCGCTCCGCTGGCTTTGCGGCGAGCCACTCAACCACTCCGCCTGCGAGTCCGTGAACAAAGGCGCCGTTCTCTGCATAGGTTTGAGGGTCCCAGGTCTGGGTCATTGGTTGTCTCCACTGCCAGTGTCGCTGTTTGGTAGTTATAAGGCAAAGTTATTCTATTTTGAATGATGATAAGAATCGCTTATGATCCCAATCCCTGTCTCGCGCGGAGGAAATAACCCGTCAGATGGATTGAACTGGCACCAGTGTCAGGTCGTCGATCAGCCCAATTTCTTTTTGCACAAATGGCTCGCCGTAGCGCACACCGGCCAGCAGTCCGTAATGGCGGGCTTCGGCAAAGGTGCGCTCGCGAATCTCTTCTTCGGGAACAAAGAGCGCGCTGCCGGTGGGCTGATTTGCATATTGTGACTTGTAGGCCATCAAGGCGGCATGGCGCTGCTCGATGAATGGAGTGATGTCTACGATGAAGCTGGGACGCACGTCCGCGTAGAGACTGGCGTAAACGATCTTAAATGGGCGATGCGGTAGGGCGCCGGTATCAACTTTCGACAATCCCGCGAGAAAGCAGGCGTCGTAGCCAAGCGTGGCGACAATCGCGTGGTCTGGATGGCGAGCCTGCCAGTACGGCAGAATCACGACGCGAGGGCGAAGTTGCCGAAGCACGGAGACGATCTTAAGGCGGTTGGGAAAAGTGTTCTCGATAGCGCCGTCGGGCAGGTCAAGAGCCTGACGCCAGGTGACGCCGAGGATGCGCGCGGCTTCGGCGGCTTCACGGGCGCGGTCTTCGGCAGTGCCGCGGGTTCCGGCTTCGCCCTGGGTCAGGTCGAGAATGGCCGTGCGCAGGCCGCGCGAGGCCATGCGCAGCAGCGTTCCACCGCAGGTTTGTTCTACATCGTCGCGATGCGCTGCGATGGCGAGTACGTCGATCGAAGGGGTGTCTGTCATAAGCGTCCAGTGGATGAAGGCAGACCGTCCACTGTTCACTGTCCACTGGCGTTAGTAGACGGTGTTGTTGGCGTCGGTTGTGGCATCCATATACGCCACGTCAAAGGCGGTGCCGGTGACGGTCACATACTGGTTGTCGAGCGCTATGCCGTCGGTGGTGGTGTAGATGTAAACCTGGCCGCCTTCGGTGGTATAAATCTTGTTCAATCCGGTGACCGCGGCAATGCCGGTTGCATCCCCGAGGTACGGCTCCAGCATGGTAACCGTGCTGTTGGAAGTATTAAACATGGTCAGGCAGCCGTAGGGCTGGCCAGTGGCCGCCCGCACCCCCTGGTTGCACTTGGTCATGGCAATCCACAGCGTGCTGTTGTCTGCCTCAAGCATGCGGCTCGCCGCGCCCGGTTGACCATCGCTGATGGAAATGGGGCTGGAGGCAGTGTTGTTGCTCAGATTGACGATGGTCAAATTCCCGCCGAAGAGTGTTTGCCCATTGACCTGCTGAGGCTGCTGCCCAACGACATACATGATGGCCGAATCGACGAGCGCGTTGCTGGCGCCACCGGGGATTGCCAGGGTCGCGGCAGCAAGGGCGGGATTTGTGGGCAGGGTCCCGGAGCCTTGCCCGATGAGGAAAATCATCGGCGCAACGGGAATCGCGGTGATCGAGGCGGCGTGGCCTCCGCACTCGGGGCCACAGTTGAGCACGTAGGCGGTTCCGCCGTCGGTAGAGAAGACTGCCTTCACGGGACGATCGAAGACAAGCGGCGCGCCGTAGTAGTGCCCTGTCGCGTCCAGATTATCAGGGCTCTGCGCCTGCAGCAGGCACCAGCCGGGAGCATTCAAAGGCTCGCAGTCGACGGCGGCCCTGGGCCAAGTGGTGGGGCCACCAGAGTAGCTGACAGTCTGCGCCGCCGAAAGCTTGATTGGATAGTAGGCGTAGTTGGAATTCTGGACGAAGGCTATGGCCATGGAGCCGCCGGGGTTGACACTGACCCGGTAAACGCCGGGGAGTCCCAGGGGGTAGCTGTTGTTGTTGGTATGGTCCACGACGGTGAGAACATGGCTGTTCTGGCTGGCGGCAAACACGAAGTTCTGATTGCGGGTGGTGAAGACGCTGGAAGAGAGCCCGTTGAGGCCAGAAACGGCGGTGCTGGTGTTCTCTTTGGCATAGCTGACGGGATCAAAACTGCCATCGCCCGAGCCATAAACGAAGCCGAGTTGCTCTTCCGGCATGTTCTGGATGGAAATGGGGAGCGCGCCAGAGTAGCCGCTGATGGAGAAGCTTCCAGGCTTGCCGTTGTATCCGCTGCGAATGTCATAGTAGGCATCGACAAACTGGAGGGAGCCTTTGGCGAAGGCGCTGGGATTCTGGATGGCGATCATGACGCGGTTGGTCAGACCGCTGGGGGGCAGATTCCGACCTGCAAAGTAGGTAGTGCCACCACAGCCTGCCAGCGCGGCAGCCACAACGAGAGCCGCGGCGGCGCTCAACCAGAGAACTCGAATCTTCAAAATCCCTTACCTCGACGAATAGCGCGGAATGAACCGCTGCGTGAACGATTTGATGATGGTTGCCGGTGGTCAGGCCCCAGCGCAAGAAGCCCGAAACCTCTTCAGATCTCTGAAAAGTTCCTCATTCCGGAGCCGGTTTCCAACCAACTTAGGACTAACGAAGTATAACAAAGCTGACCTTGGCTTTGGCGCGGGTGGCCCGGTTGGCTTAGCATGGCAGTAGAATGACCGACTTCGCCGACATCTTCGCCAGCCGTCCGGTGCTTGCCGACGGCGCCATGGGAACCGTGCTTTACGCACGCGGAATCTTCATAAACCGCTGTTATGACGAGCTGAATCTCTCCGACCCCGGGTTGATCCTCTCCATCCACGAGGAGTATTTGCAGGCTGGCGCCGAGATACTCGAGACCAACACATTTGGGGCCAATAGTTTCCGTTTGACGCGGCATGGCCTTGGCGGAAAAGTTGCCGAAATCAATGCCGCCGGGGTGCGACTTGCGCGCCAGGCCGTTAACCAATTGAAGGAAAAACAGGCCGGTGATGCGTGGGTTGCCGGCTCTGTAGGCCCTCTGGGAGTGCGCCTGGAACCGCTGGGCAAGACCGGCCTGGACGAGGCACGTGCCGCATTCGCCGAACAGATCGCCGCACTTGCCGGCGCCGGCGTGGACTTGCTGATTCTTGAGACCATGCCAGCACTGAACGAGGCGCGCGAGGCTCTCACGGCTGCCCGCGAAATGGCTCCCGATCTGCCGGTGCTCGTCATGGTCACCGTGGACGACGAGAGCAACTGCCTTGACGGCGCCTCGCCGCAACAGGCTGCCGCGCTGCTCACTGAGTGGGGTGCGAGTGCGATTGGCGTGAACTGTTCCACGGGGCCGGCGACGGTGCTCACGGCGATCGAGGCCATGCGCACGGCCACCACGCTGCCCCTGGCCGCAATGCCCAACGCGGGCATGCCGCGCGCCGTGGAGGGGCGGAACATCTACCTCTGCTCGCCGGAGTACATGGCCAGCTTCGCGCGCAAGGCCATCGCCGCCGGTGCGCAGATTGTCGGCGGCTGCTGCGGCACCACGCCCAACCATATCCGCGCCATGCGCTCGGCCATGAGAGCCATTGACGCCCAAACGCGGGTGCAAGGTTCGGGCAAGGCCCCGGAACTGAGCACCGAGACCCCGCCTGCGCCCCTGGGCGCTCGTTCGCGCATTGGGTCCCTGCTTGAGCAGGGCAGTTTTGTCACGCTGGTTGAGATTGTGCCGCCCCGCGGTATCGACTGCGTCAAGGAGATTGAGGGTGCGCGCATGCTTGCCGCGCTCGGCGTGCACGCCATCAATGTGCCCGACTCGCCCCGTGCCTCGGCCCGCATGAGCGCGCAGAGCCTCTGCATCCAGATTCAGCAGCACACCGGGATTGAGACGGTTCTCCATTACACCTGCCGCGACCGGAACATTCTGTCCATCCAATCTGACCTGCTCGGGGCGTCGTCCATCGGGCTCCACAACGTTCTCTGCATTACCGGCGACCCGCCCAAGCTGGGCAACTACCCTGATGCCACCGCTGTGTTTGACGTTGACGCCATCGGTCTGGTCAACATTGTGCGCCGGCTTAACTTTGGCTTGGACGTTGGCGCCAACGCCATCGGAGCCAGCACCAATTTCACCATCGGGGTGGGCGCGAATCCCGGCGTACCAGACATTGAGAACGAGCTGCGCAGGTTCCGCTACAAGGTTGAGGCAGGCGCGGAGTACGCAATTACCCAGCCGGTATTTGATTTGCGGCTGCTGGAGAACTTCCTCGAGCGTATTCGCGAGTTCCGGGTTCCGGTCATTGCCGGCATCTGGCCGCTCACCAGCTTGCGCAACGCCGAATTCATGAAAAATGACTTGCGCGTTTCCATGCCGGAGGGGATTCTGCTGCGCATGGCCCAGGCGGAGACGCCGGAGGCCGCGAGGCGTGAAGGCGTGCTCATTGCGCAGGAGATGCTTGAGGCGGTACGTCCCCTGGTGCAGGGCGTGCAGGTGAGCGCCCCGTTCGGCCGTTATGCGCTGGCAGCGGAAGTGATTGCCAGTGTGCTGCCGAAACCCGAAGTCTGTTCCGCGGAGTAATCAAGATGCCCTCATTTGAAGATTCGTTGAAGAAGCTCGAGTCGATTGTCGATCGTCTGGAGAAAGGGGATCTGTCCCTGGAAGAGTCTCTGAAGCTTTTTGAAGAAGGCGTAGAGCTGTCAACCTCCTGCAAGAAGGAGTTGGATGCGGCCGAAGGTAAGGTGCAGATGCTGTTGAAGCAGCGGGATGGATCATTGAAGGTGGAGGAGTTCCTGACTGGGGAGTAGGGACTGAGGGACTAGGGACCAGGGAATAGGGGATTGTGAGAACCTGGGACTTCCTTTCTAAGTTTTTTCCAATCTGAATTGCTCTGAATCGGTTCTAGTTCTGCACCAACCCTGCCCAAAATCAAGCGTGGGGCGGCGGAGTTGTGCTGCTCCCTGCCGGGGGCGCTGCATGCCGGATAGATTACCTGTTCCACTGAGTTATGCCGAAGGGTTCCGTTGCATTGGGTCAGCGTGCGAAGACACCTGCTGCGCAGGCTGGACGGTTCCTGTGGAACTGGCGGCGCGGGAACGCTTTCAGGCTTTGCCGGAGAGCCCGCTGAAGGTTCTGATTGAAGCCAGCGTGGAGGGAGCGGCGGAAGGCTCGGGATCGGACTCCGGAATCTTCCGCATGAATGAGAAGCACCAGTGCCCACTGCTGACATCTGATGGCCTTTGCCGCATCCATGCTGAACTCGGCGAGGGGATGCTGCCGCAGACCTGCGCGAGCTATCCACGGGTTACTGGTTCGATTGAAGGTGTGATGGAGTGTTCGTTGGCGCTGTCGTGCCCGGAGGCCGCCCGGCTGGTGTTGCTGACGCCGGATTTGGCGATCTCTCTGCAAACCGATGCACCCGCTGAAGAGCCCTTCTGGGCGATTCGGGCCGCGGTGCTGCGGCTGGTGCGGAACCGGGAGTATCCGCTTTGGCAGAGGCTTTTCCTGCTGAACATTTTCTGCCAGAGGCTGGATGCGATTGCACGCGGCACACTGAAGCGGAGCTTGACGGAGTTTCTGGCGGACTTTGACGCAGCGGTGGCCGGGGGCACGCTGCGGACGGCGATGGAGACGCTTCCAATTGACCGCAAGGCGCAGTTGGATGTGGTGCTGCGGCTGGCGGGGTTGATGCTGCATAAGTCCAACATCCGGCCGCGGTTTGTGGAGTGCGTCAAGGCCTTCACGGCGGGCATCGGCAACGGGCCGGGCGCCACGCTGGACAGCCTTTGCGCGCACTATGCCTATGCGCACGACCGGCACTTTGCGCCGTTCTTCGACCGCCATCCGTACATGCTTGAGAACTACCTGATCAATTCGATTGTTCGACGTCGATTTCCGTTCGGCAAAGGCGAGTTGGGCTCAAGCTCCGAGCCGCAAATGTTGCGGGAGTTTGCATTGCTGGCGGCGCAGTTCGCGCTGATGCGGGGATTGCTGATCGGCTTGGCGGGCTTTCACGGAACGGCGTTTTCAGCGGCGCATGTGGTGCATACCGTGCAGGCGGCGTCGAAACATTTCGAACATCATCCGGAGTTCCTGACGATGGCCCACGCGCTGCTGGTGGAGAGCCGGATGGACGGGGCGCGCGGGCTGGCGATTCTTCTCAGGAATGCGGAGACTGTTCGTCAGCCTGGCGCGGGTCGAGAAGAGGGCGTATCCATTCCAGCATCTGCGGCGATATTTTCGCCAGGGATGCGAGGTGAAACACGGGCTTAGGCGACTGTCCGGGCAGGCACAGCCCATCCGGGATGACGCGGTCGTCATTGGAGGCGGCGACGAGCGCATCGGCGTGGTTGAGGGCGGCCAGGAAGGACGGCTTGCGCTCCGGCAGAGGCAGTTCGCGTCTGGGGCCGGCGTGGATCATGAAGCAGACGTTGGGCCGGACATGATGCACGACGCTGTTGGATTCAAAGATGAGGTTGGTGCCGCGGCCGAAGTTGGGCCAGAGCTGATCGAGGAGCGGGAGCAGGTTAGGCTGGGGCGAATCAGGCCTGGTGGGCGGCGTGGCGAGGAAGGCGCGCACGGCGCCGGCGGCGAGGTAACGGGCGGTGTCGGAGTCGTCGCCGGGGAGCTTTTCTTCCCAGATGGGCGGGTAGTCGTCGTGCTCGTGCGTGGTGATTTTGACGGCGTTCCATCGGAATTCAGGGAGAGCGGCGATGAGGCCGCAGACCAGCGTGGTTTTGCCCGCGCCCTTCGTGCTGCCGCCGACAACGATGATGGCCACGCTGCTTCTCCCGGACTATCAGGGTTAGTTTATTGCGGCGGAGCCTTGGGGCCGCGCTTGACCAGGCGCGCCAGGACGGCGATTTCGCGCAGGACTTGGGTCAGCGGACGAGCGGGAGTGCCCCAGAGGATGGTGCCGGGTTTTACGCCTGCGGACTCGTTGGTGATGGTCTTGCCGCTGAGGACCCCGGCCTGGCCGCCGAGGATGACCCCGGGGCCGACGTGGGCGTGGTCGCCGATGCCTACCTGGCCGGCAAGGACTGCTCCCTTGCCGACGGTGCTGGAGCCGGAGATGCCGGTTCCCATGACCAGGATGACATCTTCGCCGATGTCGCAGTTGTGTCCGACGTGGACCAGATTATCAATCTTGACCCCGCGGCGGATGCGGGTTTCGGCCAGCGCGCCGCAGTCGATGGTGGAGTTGGCGCCGATTTCGACGTCATCTTCGATGACCAGTGTGCCCTGTTGCGGGAACTGAGTGTAAGCGCCGGTGGTGGAGTCGCGGACGTAGCCGAATCCGTCTGCGCCGAGGACTGAGCCGGCATGGACGACAACGCGGTTGCCGAGTTGCGTGCCACTGTAGAGAACGGCGCGAGGATAGATCTGGCAGTCTTGCCCGATGTCAACGGCTTGGCCAATGACAACGCCTGCGCGAATGTTTGTGCGCGCGCGGATACATACATCTTCTCCGATTACGGCCAAGGGGCCGATGGTGACACCTTCCCCAATGACGGCGGTTCGGGCAACAACTGCGGTCGGGTGAATTCCCTTCCCGCTTCTGGGCGGGTTGAGGAGTTTAGCGGCTCGGGCGAACCAGAGACGGGGCTGTTTTACTTCGACTACACAGAGGGATTCCGGGTAAGAAGGAGCGGCGGCGGGAGCGAGAACGATGGCTCCCGCTTGACTGGCGAGGGCCTCGGGGACTGTGGCTGCGGAGTCGGCGAAGACGAGGCTGGAGGGGCCTGCTTGCTCATAGGAGCTTACTGACTCGATTTCCAGTTGGGCCGAGCCTTGGACGAGCGTTCCGCCCAGTTTCTCGATCAGTTCGCCGAGCGTCATGTGTTTATTCCTTTCCGAAGAGTAACGCGCTCTGCGGCGCGAAGCCAGTTTTGTGGGTAGGATTGGGCCCTTGGCGAAGGAATCCGCGGAGATTCTTCCTGGGTTTTGTGGGGTTATTTCCGGGTTTGATGCCTTTTTGGGGGGGCAAAACTGAAGTTAAGTCGTTATTTTGCAATGACATGATCCGCTACATAGGGGAGGGGGTGGGGGTAGACGCTATTTGGGCGGGTGGTTTTGAGGTGGATGGGCAGGCGAGCAGGGGTGCACATGAGATGATTGTGCGCGTTTTGGGGTTAATTGACTGCAAAGTTGCGGAAGATTTTTTTTGCGGGGCTTTCAG
>Ga0302319_10015569_pt1 | contig 14089 bp, 13 predicted proteins | sample Bog_T0_2_FD_203319 | JGI IMG/M metagenome (GOLD analysis project Ga0302319, IMG submission 203319) | Peat permafrost microbial communities from Stordalen Mire near Abisko, Sweden - Bog_T0_2 | ecosystem: Environmental > Terrestrial > Soil > Wetlands > Peat | place: Sweden: Abisko, Stordalen Mire... | reverse complement strand
AGGTGTGGCAGTGCTGGCGAATTTGCCGTGCCACTGCGCAGTGCACCTGCAGCCGCAGTTCCTTTTGAGCCGGTTGAGCCTGCTTTTGTTTAGCCATTAGGCGGCTACCTCTTCGCGTAGGAGTGGGCCCAGAACGGCGGGCGCATCGCCGCACAGCCAATAAGGGATTTCATTGTTAGCACGGCGTGCGACGAAGATGTCAAAGAGCGGCAAGCCCAGGTTGTTTAGCTTGCGATCGCCGAACTTTTCATGGCCTGAATAGGAATGAATGGTTTCCACGATGCGGCGTTGGGCATCATGCGGGCAGGCACCTTGGTCGTAGCTCACGCTGCCGACGGGTGCAAACAAGTCTGCTTGCTCTTTGCAAAAGGGACACGTTAGATGGGCGATTACGTCACGGCTAAATTCCAACACAGTGTCGGCACCACCGAGATCGTGACAGGCGCGTTGCCATAAGGCGTGGAGCGAAAAATCCGCTGACGTTTCTTTCAGGCGCACGATTTCCGGAAGAGTGTAGTGGCTCATGCAATCGGGATTTTCGGTGTATTCGAGGCGATACGACGTGTGGTTCAAGCCTTCGAAGACAAAGGCACGGCCGGCGAGGGTAGGAAGGCCATGGAGCAGTTTGATCGCCTCTTGCACTTGAATGCCGCCGATGATGGACGAGATGGTGGGGGTGGTTGGTATTTTGCCTTCGGTATCTTGACGGTGGGCCAGCAGATTGCAAGACATGCGGCGGTCAAGAATGGCCCAATCGACTTCGCCCAGAGTGCATTCGTAGCAGGGGGCTTGGCCGGGGAGGAAAACACGCGCGATGCCGTTAATGCCTTCGATGGCTCCATCGATCCAAGGGCGATTCACCTTCCAGGCGCAACGGTTGATCCAGAGGCGGGCTTCGCGATTATCAAGACCGGCGAGAATGATGTCGCTCCAAGCGAAGAGACCCAAGCCGCAATCGTGAACGATGTTGGCGACAAGCGAATGAGCGACGGCACCGGGCGCCATGGATTCGAAGGCACGCGCGGCGGCATCGGCTTTCGTTTTGCCAATATCGGTGGCGCGGTAAAGAACGGTTCGCGAGAGGTTCGATTCTTCGATGCGGTCCATATCAACGACCACGACCTGCTGAAAACCGAGGAGTGCCAAATTTTTGAGAATCTCATTGCCTAAGGCGCCGGCACCGATGACGAGCACACGGCAGGCAGCGATTTTCGCCTGGTCCCACCAGGGGATGAGGCGAAGCCGGCTGTAGCGATCTTCTTGAATCTCTTGTGAGGAAACAGTCACCATGAGTTGGGCCGCGCCTTGCAGCCTGTTACTTGAGAAAACTTACACGCCCGCTCCGGCCGTGATCTCCGGTTGGAGCCGCAGAATATCGCCATCACGCACTTGAGCGGAGGCTAGGGTTTGCATATCCTGTACTTGGCGGCCTGAATTTTTGTGATGAAATTTGTAACTGAGCGGCGCACCGTCCGGGCCGTTGGTGGGCAAGTTAAGCTTTTGGACCAGGACCGCGATGATCTTATTGCAGGGGGCGTCGTCGGGAAGTTCAACGGGAACCCTTTTGTTTTCTGTTGAATCGTAAACTGTGACGTTAATCGTGGGCATCGCCGCATCCTTGAGTGAAATAACTAAAATTCCTTTTTTCGAGCGCGGATAAAATCGGCCAATCGTTTGCGTCCATCGCCATAGAAATCCCAGCCAGCGGGATCGAGCAGCGTTTCGGCGCGCACGGCAAAATTGAGATTTTCGGCATTGGCATCGCGATTCTTGTCGAACATCGAGACGACAATGCCGGCCAGGCGGCCGCGACTGTCGAACATGGGACCGCCGCTGTTGCCGGGACTAACCGGGGCCGAAATTTGGAACACCGCCTTGTCGGCGCGGGAGACAATGCCCATGCTGAGTGTGTAGCGCAGATCGTGCGGGTGGCCGATGACATAGATGGAATCGCCATCTTTGACGTCTTGGCTGGCATCGATGGGCAGAACAAACGACGAGGAACCACTGTTGCGCTTGAGCCAGACAAGGGACATATCAATCTTGCTGTGACGCGCGATGAGCCGCGCGGAAGACCATACGCCCGATGCGGTGGTGACAACCACTGGCTGGTCGCCCGAGGCACCAATGACGTGACGAGCTGTGGCGATGAGATAGCCATCCTGATTGGCTTGCAACAGAATGCCCGCCCCTAAACCGTTTGACGGCATTTCTTTGTTTGAAAACCAGCTTTGAGCCGCGGGGCTAATGACAAAGACGAGTGGCTTCAGTAGCTCTGAGGCCTCTTGCGGCGAGAGGGGATTGACTGACGGTAGCGAGGGGAATTTGGCGAGATCATCGAGGTCGCTTAACCCTTGGCTAAGCAAAGCGGGTGTGGGGCCGGTGCTCATTGAGACCACAGTGGCAATGGATGTCAGCAAGCCACTGACGACTAACAAAGTGTTGAGATAGGAAGCCCAGGCGAAGCGCACACGCGGGATCAGGTTGCGCATGGCGATGCGGAGAATGACGGCCACCAGACAGAGGAGCGGGAGCACGAGGACGAGTGGCGCCAAGGCAATCCGGCTCCACAAAGGGATAGCGGGGGTTAGCGGGGTTGCGCTTACGGACGGAGTCGAGCCTAGTACGGCGCCGGCCGCCGGGGGTTCAACGGCCTTGAGGACCTCTTCGTTACTGATTACAATTTTGTCCATTCAACGTCCGAGCCGTCTGGAACTTTCTGTAATTGTCTCAAAAAGGAGCTAATCGTTGCAAAGAAAAAAAGAAATAAAAGAAGCAGGGAGGGTGAAACGGTGCGCTGCTGAAGCTTGGGCCAGAGACTGCGCGAGTGGCTGCGTGGTGGAAAAGCGATGATCGCGGCGCGGGACTTGAGGGTTATTTCCTGACGCGCCAAACCTTGCGCGGCGACGTTTCTCCGTGCAACAGATCGACGTGATTTTTGGGGACCTTGAACCACTCAGCCAGGATGTCGCGCAGCTCTTCATTGGCTTTGCCCTTATCCGGGACGGCCGCGACGCGGACCTTCATGGCGCCATCGGTGGTCATGCCCACCACTTCGCTGCGGGCGGCGCGGGGCATGGCTTTTACATCGAAGGTGACAACTTTTTCTTTGGCAAACTGGGCGCGCAGAAGTTGCAGTTGCGGGTCTTCCACTTCTCCCAATTTCTTAAGCAATTGAGCGGTGGATGAGCCCTTAACGATGACCTCCTCCACTAGCTCCATTTCAGGCAAGGCGTTGATCCGTTTGGCGTCGCCACCGGTGAGGACAAAGATACGGATTTCGCCGTCGAAGGCTTTTAAGGCGCGGATCAGGCCGAGGCCAGCCGATTCGGTAGGAATTTTTAGATCGAGCACGGCACATTGCGGGCGGTGCGCCTTGGCTTCTTTGAGGGCATCGACCGCAGTGGTGACGGCGATGGGGTGAAAGCCTTTCTTCTTGAGGAGCAGACTGCGCAGTTCGAGCTGGTCCCGATCATCGTCCGCTAGCAGAATCTTCATTGGACTAGTTGGCAAACGTGATCTGGGCAATAACCATCTTGGGCATGGCTTGGTTCCAGCCATCGGGCAGCGAGTCGAAAGGCATGCGGAACGATTTAGCGGTGCCCGGCTTCAAGGTGCCGGTGTTAGCGGCTCCGCCCACAATACGCAAACGCTCGCGATGAATTTCGCGTCCATCGAGACCATAGAATAGACACCAGACGTCGATGGACTTAACGTCGCGCGAACCGTTGTTCGAGATGTTGCCCAAGACCTCAACCACCTTCTGGTTCATGAGGTTTTCGGACGCTTGCATATTTACGTCGCTCAGCCCCAAGTTGGGCAAATAGGCCTTGGCTTCCTGGCTGGCGGTTGTCTCGGCAGCTTTTGTCACGGGCCGGTTGAGATAGATGCCAGCGCCGATTAGAGCGACCACCACAAGCGCCGCCATAAAGAGGGGCACAACGGGAACGGATTTTTTGCGGGGAAGAGCGCTAGACGATGACATGGCCTACAACAGCAAGTCTATCGCGCCTTGTCTCCAGCGGTCTGCATCCAAGAGTAGTGACTACGCTTGCGCGCGCGGTAAAAAAGGGCAGTAAATTTCAGAATCCAGTCGAGACCAAGATGAGCACGGTGGCCATGCTGCCAAAGATTATCCAGCTTTATTTGACGAACAAAGATGAGCGCAAGCCGCGGCAACCGCTGGGGCCGTTTCGGACAGATGCACGAGTGTACGAGCAGGCACCGGCGAGCGGGTTGCGCATTACGTGGATGGGACATTCGTCGCTGCTGATTGAGATGGATGGATTGCGGTTGTTGATTGACCCGGTGTGGGATTTGCGCGCGTCGCCGTTGCGGTGGTCAGGGCCGAAACGGTTCTTCGCGCCGCCGCTGGCGTTAGAAAATTTGCCGCCGATTGATGTGGTGCTGATATCGCATGACCATTACGATCATCTGGGGAAAGAGACGATCGCGAAATTAGCGAAACTGCCGACGACCAAGGATGCGCGCTGGATCACGTCGTTAGGGGTGGGCGCGGAACTGCGCAAGTTCGGAATGAAGCGGGACGTGCTGACGGAGTTGGACTGGACGGAATCGACGACGTTGAAAGATTTCACGATCACGGCCCTGCCCGCAAGGCATTTTTCCGGCCGCAGTTTGCTGAATCGCTTTGAAACGCTTTGGTCATCTTTTGTTTTCAAGGGTACCCGGCACAATGTCTACTACGGCGCGGACTCGGGCGTGTGGGATGGCTTCAGCGAAATAGGCAAACAGTATGGGCCTTTCGATTTAACGATGCTGGAGGTGGGTGCCTATAACGAATTGTGGAAAGCCATTCACATGGGGCCCGATGGCGCGGCGGAGGCGTTCGAGGCGTTGGGGGCAACGGGTTTATTGATGCCGATTCATTGGGGTTTATTTGAACTTGCGCCACAGGCATGGCGGCAGCCGATTGAGCGAATTACTCAACTGGCAGACGCGCGGGGCTGGAAATTATGGAGTCCGGAGCCGGGTGTGCCGAGCGAAGTGGTGGCGGGAGAGCCTCACCGATCAGACTGGTGGCGCGGGTTATCCTAGTGTCAGGGATGCAGAGGGACGTATCCCCAATTTCACGCTAACGCGCAAAAGAAGAGTTGTAAGCAGTTTGTCATAACTCTGTCACCTGAAATTCAAGCGAGCACGGTGAACTGGAACCTTGATACGAGAGCTCCGGATTTTTCTATTTTTATTGTGTGCTTTGTGTGTTCACGCGCAGGAACAGCCGCAGCCGACGACGCCACCCGCTGCTCCTGATGTCCCGGTTGATGCGGAGCGCTGGAATTTGTTCTATCAGGCGACTTCGATTGGACAGTATCACGGCACTTTTACATCGCCTTATTCGGGACCTTTCAGTTTGCAGGACTACCCGGAACGTGACGTTTCCTTGACCACAACGCTTTTCTTCGGCTTGCGTCTGACGCCGAATACTCAGCTTTATTTCAACCCTGAGATTGCCGGTGGACGGGGATTCAGCGGAGTGAACGGGCTGGCCAATTCGTCAAACGGCGAACTGCCGCGCGTGGCTTCGGCTGCTCCAAAACCTTATTTGGCGCGCCTCTACATCACGCATGATTTCGGCTTCGGCAGCGAAACGGAAGCGAACGACAGTGACGAAAATCAACTGGCGGGGCAGCGGCCGATGACGCGTTACACCATTGTGGCGGGCCGCTTCACGTTGACTGATTTTTTCGACAACAACCGCTATTCGCATGACCCACGCATGCAGTTTATGGGTTGGGCGGTGATGTACAACGGCGCTTGGGATTATGCGGCTGACGTGCGGGGTTATACGTGGGGGTGGATGCATGAGTTTCACATGCGCCATTGGTCACTGCGTTATGCCAGCGCGGCGATGCCGAAAGTTGCCAACGGATCGCAATTCGACCGCCGCCTGTTTATCGATCGGGGCGATGTCTTTGAAGTGGAACGGCGCTACGAGTTGAAAAAGCATGCGGGGACGATCCGCGTTTTGAACTACGAGAACCATGCGGATGCCGGCACTTATGCGGAAGCCATTCGTTTGGCGGAGAAGACCGGCACGGTACCAGACATCACTGCTACGCGGAAACCGGGCACGCTTAAATACGGTTTTGGCATAAATATGGATCAGGAGATCAAGAAGGATTTTGGGGTGTTTGCGCGGCTAGGCTGGAACGACGGCAAAACGGAAAGCTTTGCCTTTACAGCGATGGACCGGCTGGCGACAGGCGGAGTTTCTTTCGTCGGATCGCGCTGGCACAGGCCGAATGACACGGTGGCAACTGAGGTGACGGTTGGAGGAATTTCAGGAGTTCACGCGCAATATCTGGCCATGGGCGGACATGACTTTCTGCTGGGCGATGGCCATTTGGAATATGCGCCGGAAACGGTTTGGGAAACCTACTACAGTGCACGGGTATTTAAGTGGCTGTTCGCTAATTTCGATCTGCAACATGATGCAAATCCGGCTTACAATGAGCAACGCGGGCCGGTCTGGATTCCGTCGATTCGCTTGCATATGGAGTTAGGCAAGAACGATTTCAAGAAGTGAAGTTAAGGAAGGAGACTAAATGGCAGTCCCCTTCCCTGAAGTTCTACAGTGCGGCGATGCCGTTCGCGCCAGACTTGGCAGTGAAGGCAGGCAAGGTGCCAATTAGTTTCAGTGTGCCGTTGCTTTGGATCGCGAGCATGCCGATCGTTCCAGTTCCGGTATTCACGGTGTACAGGTACTTGCTATCGCCGGAAGCAGCGAGATCAAGATTGGTGCTGCCGGTTGGGTAGGTGGCGACGATGGTGCCAGGCAGCGCGCTGATCACTCCGCCGCCGGTGAGGGCAAATCCCGAAATGTTACCGCTGCCCGCGTTAGAGGTGTAGAGGAACTGACCGTTGGGAGTGACGGCGTGCCAGCAACTGGCAGCACCCAGCGTAACGACCGGGGCAGAGAGTGACGTCAAGGCACCAGTGACGCCGATTTGGAAGGGCGTGAGCGATGCGTTGCCCGCTTCTAACGCGATAGCCGCGCCGTCGGGAGCAACCAGCAAGTCAAACAAACCGGGGCTGGGATCATTGGTGGTTACGACCGCTCCAAGTGTGCCATTGGCGTTGACGGGGAAGACATCAATATTGTTAGTTAACTTTTCAGTGACTAACAGGAATTTACCGTCGGTGCTAAAAGCCAATGAACTTGCGCCTGAATTGGCAGTCGTCAGAAAGCGCTCCGAACCGGGAATTTGCCACAGAATGCCATCGTCCACTTTGAAGCCAACCACGTCACTGTTGCCGGCAAAATTCAACACATATACTAAGCCGCCATGTTCGGCCACCGCGACCGGGGCACTGCCGCCGGTAGGCTTGACATCGGCCAATTCGAGGCGTGGGCCATCGACGCGGAAAGAAGAGAGTTTGCCGCTGCCGGCGTTTACGGCAAAGAGCAACGCGTGATCTTGACTCAAAGTGAGGCTACCTTGCGAACCCAGCGGATCAACGTTTCCTCCGCTGCCGCGGCCACCCGTGGGGTATGCGCCATAGGCTTTCAACGAGCCATCAGTTTGCACGGCATAGCTGAGTATTTGGTTCTCTGCAGCGGCGTTTGTCATCACAAACACTGCCTTTTTATCATGATCGCTGGCGAAGCTTGCGTGTGCACAACCGAGGACTAACGCCATTGCGGGAAGAAGTGTTTTCTTCATCGATTCCACCTTTGCTTTCGAAAAAGTAATATGCGGCCGAAGAGTTAATCAATTGATCGGCTCGCATTCACCTATTCGGCAATGGCAGGGCGTAGGTTACGGTACTTAGAAAATCTATTTTGTGAGCGAGGCGGCAGAACTCGTGGCAAATTCCAACAAGGTTGAAGGGAAAATGCCAAGCAGCAAGACACCGATGGCGCTTACCCACATTGCCAAACGCAAACTGATGGGAGGAGCCTCTAACTGCATGACAGGCACGTCAGGCTCGCGCATGTAGATGGCGACGATGATCTTCAAGTAATAGTAGGCGGCGATGGCGCTGTTGACTAAGCCCAAGATAGTGAGCCACACGAGGTGGGAGTTCAGGGCGGCCTGGAAAACGTAGAATTTGCCAACGAAGCCGCCTGTTAATGGCACACCGATGAGGGAGAAAACAAAAATCGAAAGGAGAGCGGCGACGGCCGGTTGACGACGGCCCAAGCCTGCTAAATCTTCGATTTTGACGAAGCGTTCGTTGCGGGAAGCGACATAGCCGATGACGGCAAAGGCGCCAATATTCATCACCGCATAAGACGCCAGATAGAACATGGCGGCAGAGACACCCACTTGGCTAGCGGCGGCAAGCGCGACCATGACATAGCCGGCGTGTGCAATAGAACTGTAACCAAGCATTCGCTTAACGTTCGTCTGCATGAGTGCGCCTAAGTTACCGATAAGCATGGTGCCGAGCGCAACACCCCACACGAGCCAGGCCCAGCGATCGTGTAGTGGTAGAAAAGCAGTCAGGAAGAGGCGAAAGAAAACGGCAAAGGCCGCGGCTTTAGGGCCAGCGGACATGAAGCCAGTGGCGGGCGCGGCAGCACCTTGATAAACGTCGGGCGCCCACATTTGAAAAGGAGCGACGGACACTTTGAAGCCTAAGCCCACAAAAATCATGGCGACGGCGACGGCGACGATGGCGGAAAGAGAGGTGGTTTGATTGTCCGGCATCCACCGGCGAATGGCTTCGAGATTGGTGGATGTGACTGAGCCAAAAATCCAGGCAGTGCCGTATAGGAAGAACGCGGTGGCGAAGGATCCGAGCAGGAAATACTTCAAGGCCGCTTCGTTATTGCGGCGATCGTCGCGCAGGAAGCCAGCGAGGACGTAGGTGGCGATGGACGAAATTTCGAGGCCGATGAAGACCATGATGAGATCTGCGGCGGTGACCATGATGCACTGGCCGACAACTGAGAAAAGAATTAGCGCGTAAAACTCACCGCCGGCGTTCGAGTCTTCGCGGTCGAGGTAGCTCAACGACGAAAGAATGGATAAGAATCCCACACCAATGACAACAGCACGGAAAAAGATGCCGTAGCTATCGATGGAAACCATGTTGTGGAAGGCAAAACCTGGTTCCGCGACTAAGCCGGGCAGATTGGCAGCGAACGCGGCGGCGAGACCGATTAAGGAAATGATGCCTAGATAGGTGCGCTTCCCCTTGCTCAAGGACTCTAAGATCATCACGATAATGCCGAAAACAGTGAGCAGGATTTCGGGCAGGAGCCGGTAGTAATCCGCGATGGGCGGAGAAGCCATAAGGTTATCGGGCATGCGCAACCTCAACGGCGACGTTCACAACTTGAAGACGACGAAATTCGCGCTCCAACTCCATCACCCGGTATTGATTAGTCATGTTCGTTTTGTCGAGCAACTGATTTGTAGCGGCGGAAATGCTGGGCATGAAGGTTTGGCTGTAGCAGCCGAGCCAAACCATCAGAATCATCAGCGGTACAACGGGAACCCAATCTCTAAAATCCAAATCGTGAAAGTGTTCAATGGCCGGATTGAGCTTGCCCATGAAGGTACGTTGATACATCCAGAGCATATAGGCTGCAGAGAGAATGACGCCGAGGGCAGCGCCGATGGCCCAATGGAAATTGGCGATGGCGGCGCCCTGCAGCAGCAGGAACTCACCCACAAAGTTGCAAAGTGAAGGCAATCCGATGCTGGCGAACAAGGCGATGGAAAACGCCGCGGCCAAGCGTGGAGCCAAGGCGGCGACACCGCCGAAATCGGCAATCTCCATAGAATGCCGGCGGCTTTGCAGATAGCCAGCGAGGAGGAAGAGCGCGCCAGTGGATAGGCCGTGAGCCAGCATTTGATAAACCGCGCCATCGGCACCTTGCTGATTGAAGGCGAAGATTCCCAAAACAATGACGCTGATGTGGCTGAGTGAAGAATAGGCAATCAGGCGTTTGATATTGGGTTGAACCAGCGCGAGCAAAGCACCGTAAACGATGCCGATGATGGCGCAAACGGCGATCCAAGGAGCGAAGCGGTGTGCGGCGGCGGGGGCCATGGTGATGCCAAAGCGCAAGAGACCGTAAGTGCCCATCTTCGACATCACAGCTGCCAGCAAGAAAGTGGCGGGCATGGGCGCTTCGGCGTAGGTATTCGGCAGCCAGGTGTGCAGCGGGAAGATGGGCGCCTTCACGGCAAAGGCGGCTAGCAGGCCGAAGAAGATGAACAGCTGATCGCGCGCAGTGAATTGAATCTGACCGCCGGTCATCATTTTTACGATGTCGACGTAATCAAAGGAATTGGTCAAACTGTGCAGGTACAGGATGGAACCGAGCATGAGAACCGAGCCCGCCATGGTGTACACGAAAAACTTGACCGACACTTTGAAGGCGTTGGATCCGCCCCAGCCGCCCACCATGAGATACATGGGGACGAGAGCGATTTCCCAGAAGACATAAAACGCCACAAGATCGAGCGCGGAGAAAACACCGATAAGCCCGAACTCAAACAACATGAGCATGGCGAAAAAGCTCTTGCGCCGCTGGCGGACCATACGTTCGGTAGCCCAGACGGCGATGGGCATCAAGAAAGTGGTGAGCAGAATGAGCCAGAGGCTAATGCCATCCACACCCATGTGGAGGCGGATTTTAAGACCCGACATCCAAGGTTCGTCAATTTGCGATGTGAACAAATCAGGATGTGCCAAGGCGGGGCGGATGAGCCGCAGTGCCGCAATGAAGGTACCCAGCGTAAAAACGAGGGCGTAGAAAAACGGCAGGCGCGACGTTCGCGGGCAAGCCGTGACTACGAAGAAACCGATGAGCGGGATAAACAGCGCCAGCGCTAGATAGTTAAAGGAGAGAACACTTGAAAGGAACGAATCCATGGTTAGCGCGCTGCCCCCAATCCGAGAATGAAGATCAGCAATAAAGAACCGGCCAGTATCCAGGTAGCGGAATTTCGCACGCTGCCCGATTGCCAGCGCCGGGCCACTTGGCCGAACGCTTCTATTACTTTGCCCAAACCGTTGACCAATCCGGTATCAATAACAGCTTGGTCGACACCGCGCCAGAGCACAGTTCTGGAGATTGCAGTTAATGGCTTGACGATTGTGGCCGCGTACAGTTCATCGATGTAGTACTTATTCGAAAGCAACGTATAGATGGGTCCTGAAGCGGATTTGACGGTGTCGCTCAGCGACGGCGAGATGACGTACATGAGCAGGGCCAAAAGGATTCCGCCCACACCGAACGCGACGGAAATGATCATGGGCTGCATGTCGCCATGTTCTGCCGCAAGGGGGAACATGGGTGATAACCAGTTGGGCACGCTCAAGAAACCACCGCCGATGGAAAGTGCCGCTAGAACGATGAGCGGAAATGTCATGACGATGGGCGATTCGTGCGGGTGATGATGACCGCGGTACTTGCCGAAGAATGTTAGAAAGAAAGCGCGGAAGACGTAGAAGGCGGTAATCCCCGCCGTGGCGGCGCCTACCCAGAACATCCAGGGCCACTGACTTACGTAGGCGGCTTTGAGAATCTCGTCTTTACTATAAAAGCCTGCGAAACCGGGTATTCCGGAAATGGCTAAACTCGCAATGCCGAGGGTGGCGAAAGTGATTGGCATGGCTTTGCGCAAGCCGCCCATGTGGCGCAAATCCTGTTCGCCGCTCAAACCGTGAATGACGCTACCCGCGCCAAGGAACAAAAGCGCTTTGAAGAAAGCGTGCGTCATTAAGTGGAAGATGCCGGCAGAGTAAGCGCCCAAGCCCAAGCCAAGGAACATGTAACCGAGTTGCGAGACGGTTGAATAAGCGAAAACTTTCTTGATATCGTTTTGTGCCAAGCCGATGGTGGCAGCGAAAACCGCCGTAGCCAGGCCGACAATAGCGACAACGTGCATGGCGCTGGGAGCGTGGTCGTAAAGGAAGGAAACGCGGGCCACCATATAAACGCCGGCGGTCACCATGGTTGCGGCGTGGATCAGAGCCGAGACAGGTGTCGGACCAGCCATGGCGTCCGGCAGCCAAACGTATAGCGGAAGTTGCGCGGACTTACCGCAAGCGCCCACGAACAGGAGCAAGGTAATGATGCTGAGGGACCCAATGGACGTTTCTACCGGCAGCGTTTTCACGGCCGCGGCGATGGAAACAAAATCCAAAGTTTTAAACTGAATCACGAGCAGGAAGATTCCCAGCATGAAGCCGAAATCGCCAATGCGGTTTACGATGAAAGCTTTGTTAGCCGCGTCACCAGCAAACTTCTCTTTGAAGTAAAAGCCCACCAGCAGATAGCTGCATAAACCGACACCTTCCCAACCCACAAAGAGCAGCAGGAGATTGGACGAGAGGACCAACAGAAGCATGAAAAACATGAAGAGATTCAGGTAGGCGAAAAAGCGTCCATACCCTTCTTCGTGAGCCATGTAGCCGATGGAATAAAGATGAATGAGCAGGCCGACGCCAGTGACAACGAGCAACATCACCGCCGTTAACCGGTCGACCGTCAAATCAAAACCGACCTTCAGAAAACCGCTCTGGATCCAGGTGAAATCATGCTCGGTAACGGGCGTATTCACCGGATAATTTTGCAACAACCAAAACGCCACTAACCCGAAGGAAGCGGCGACAGAGCCTACGCAAATAATGTTGACTAACTGCTTGGGCAATTTCTTGCCCAACAATCCGCTGAGTAGAAACCCGATCAGCGGGCAAAGTGGTATGAGCCAAAGGTTCATGATGGGTTGGTTATAGCTTCATCGAATCGATTTCGTCGATTTGCAGCGTGCCTCGGTTCTTGAAAATGGTCAAAATAATCGCGAGTCCGACAGCCGCCTCCGCCGCTGCCACCACCATCACGAAAAAGGAATAAATGTGGCCGTCTACGTTGGCGTTTTGGTAGGAGAACGTGACAAAGGTCAGGTTCACGGCATTGAGCATCAGCTCAATGGACATGAAAACCGTGATGACGCTTTTGCGGTAGATGAAGCCTGCAACGCCCATACCGAAAAGAATGGCGCTCAGCGTCAGATACCAGGAAACAGGAATATGGTCCATGTAGTTATTCGATCTCCTTTCGCGCCAGCACCACCGCGCCTAAAATTGCAATCAGAATCAACACTGAAATCACTTCAAACGGCAGCAGGAATTGGCCGAAGAGTTTCAGGCCGATAGCTTCCGCCGTACCGCCTACCCAGGAGCCGAAATGGACGTCGGTCACCTTTGCGGGGAACTGGGTCTCGCGGATCAGAAAGGCGAGCAGTACTACCAATACGGCCAGCAGCGGGAAGCCGGCGATTTGGGCAAAGAGCGATTTGTCGCTACGCTTTTCAGTGCCGGCGTTGAGCAGCATGATTACGAAGATAAACAGCACCATCACGGCGCCGCCATAGACGATCATCTGCGCCATGGCGATAAACTCCGCACCTAGCAACAGGTATAGGAGAGCCAGCGACGACATCACGCCGATTAAGGAAAGCGCGCTTGAAATAGGATGCTTTTGCAGCACCAGGTTCAACCCGCAGCCGATCGCAGCCACCGCCGCGATGATAAATAAGATCGAGTCCATTACTTTGAGTCCATTACTTTTGATTGGGGAACAAAGCCACCATCAAGGCAGTCAGTAACAGGTTGGCCAGTGCGCAGGGAAAGAGGAACGTCCACGCGAAATGCATGAGCTGGTCATAACGGAAGCGCGGTAAAGTGCCGCGAATCCAAATATAGGTAAACAAGATGAAGCCCGCCTTAGCGGCAAACCAGAAAATCGGCACCAAGTAGGTTTGCAGGAAGGGAATGGCGAACAACAACGCCAAGCCGAGAGCCGCGAAGCCGAAGATGGGGAAAGTAATGTGGTCCCACTTGCGGCCAATCTTGCCCGATTGCACAAATAACCAAATCGCGGCTAAAACGAAGACCAGACTCGCTACCCAGTTCGAGTAAGGAGCTGGGAACAAAGGATGCCATCCGCCCAGAAAAAGGGTTGTGGCGACGCAGGAAATGGTCACCATGTTGGCGTATTCGGCCATGAAGAAACAAGCGAACTTCATGCTGCTGTATTCGGTATGGAAACCCGCGACGAGTTCATTTTCCGCTTCCGACAAATCGAACGGAATGCGGT
>Ga0302319_10015568_pt1 | contig 14090 bp, 10 predicted proteins | sample Bog_T0_2_FD_203319 | JGI IMG/M metagenome (GOLD analysis project Ga0302319, IMG submission 203319) | Peat permafrost microbial communities from Stordalen Mire near Abisko, Sweden - Bog_T0_2 | ecosystem: Environmental > Terrestrial > Soil > Wetlands > Peat | place: Sweden: Abisko, Stordalen Mire... | reverse complement strand
CCGTTGCACGTCACCACATAGCGGTGCCGGTCGGCGCCGATGATGCGGAGCTGGATGCGCTCGACCGAGGAGTCGACGTAGCGGGCGGTACCGGTTGCGGTGGATTCCTCGCCGAGCGTGTTCCACGGCTCGATCGCCCCGCGCAACTCGATCTCCACGCCGTCGAACACCGCGGTGCCGATCCGCGGGAAGCGGAATTCGGTGAACGGATCAAGCCAGCTGGTCTCGAAGGCGATGCCATGCGCGCGCAGATCGGCTGCCACGTCGGCGATATCCTTGATCAAGAAGTGTGGCAACAGGTATCGCCCGTGCAGGTTTTCGCCGTGTCGAATCAGCGGGGCGCGCAGCGGTTCATCCCAGAACCACGCCACCAGGGAGCGCACCAGCAGCGACTGCACCATCGCCATGCGCAGATGTGGCGGCATTTCGAAGCCGCGCAGCTCGAGCAGGCCGAGCCTGCCGCGGGGACCGTCTGGGCTGTACAGCTTGTCGATGCAGAACTCGGCGCGGTGGGTGTTGCCGGTGATATCGGTCAGCAGGTGCCGCAGCGCGCGGTCGGTGACCCAGGGTGGTGGGGTGCCGCCCTTGGAAGACGCAGTCAGCCGCGCGATCTCGGCAAACGCGATCTCGAGTTCGTAGAGCGCCTCGGAGCGGCCCTCGTCAACCCGCGGCGCCTGCGACGTGGTGCCGACAAATCTGCCGGCGAACAGGTAGGACAGCGACGGGTGCCGCTGCCAGTAGGTCAGCAGCGAGACCAACAGGTCCGGGCGGCGCAGCAGCGGTGAGTCCGCCGGGGTAATGCCGCCGAGCGTGATGTGGTTGCCGCCGCCGGTGCCACCGTGCGTGCCATCGATGTCGAACGACTCCGTAGAAAGCCGGGCCAGGCGGGCCTGTGCGTAAAGGGTTTCCAGCAGTTGCGTCTGTTCGGCGAAACTGGACGTGGGCGCGACATTGACCTCGATGACGCCGGGGTCCGGCGTGATCGTCGTGGACTGCAGTCGTGGGTCCGCTGGGGGGCCGTAACCCTCGATGACAAGCTGGCAGTGCGCCTTCGCCGCGGCGGTTTCGATTCGGGCAATGAGGTCGACGAAGTGCTCGAGGGCCTCGGTGGGCGGCATGAAGATGTACAGCAGCGCCCCCCGACCGTCATCGCGGATCTCGGCGACCATTGCGGTCGTCGGCGCCGTCTCGTCGTCGTCGAGCACCGCGTCCTCGGTGTCGGGCTCGGCCGGCAAGGGGTCTTCCACTGTCTGGGGATCGACCTCGAACGACGGCCGCGGCGGCTCCCAGCTGATCGAATCCAGCGGCAGCCGCAGGCCCGCGGGCGAATCCCCCTCGAGCAGCGCGATGTGACCGCGGCGCAGCCGCCAGTCCGCGCTGGCCCAGCCGAGATCGTCGTCACGCCGGTGCAGCGGCAGCACGAACGCCGCCGGGGATGTGGTGGATTCATTCAGCCGCGCGAACAGTGCGGCGCGGCCCGCAGCGGTGTCTCTGTTGGTTTCGGGAGCGAGGTCGTCGTCGGATTCCACCGGGTCGCCCGCAGGCAGCCGGACGGTGGCCGCCAGCCGGGACAGCGGATCCTCGTAGGCCGGCCGCACCTGCGAGAGCGGCAGCCGCAAGCTCTCGGCGACGCCGGCGAGCACCCGGTATGCCGCGTCGTCATCCGGGGGGGTAGCGGGTTCGCCATCAGTTTTCCAAGGGTCGGCCAGCAGCGCGTCGTTCGTCCACAGCGGTAGCCCGTCGGTGCGCCAGTACAGCCCGATCTGCCAGCGGGGCAATGGCTCTCCGGGGTACCACCTGCCTTGCCCGCGGTGGATCAGCCCCTGCGGGGCCCACACCGCCTTCAGCCGGGCGGCCAGATCGGATGCCCGCTGACGTTTATGCGGGCCGTCGGCGGCTGTCGTCCACTCCTCGTCGACCTGGTTGTCCACCGACACGAACGTCGGCTCGCCGCCGACGGTCAGCCGGACGTCGGCGGCCGCCAGCTGTTCGTCGACGCGCTGGCCGACCGCGCAGATCGTCTGCCATGCCTTTTCGGTGTAGGGCAGCGTGACGCGCGGGTCTTCGTGGACCCGGGTGACCGTGTTGGAGAACTCCAGGGTCGTGTTGCAGACCGCGGTGCCGCCACTGATGGGCGCGGCCGACGCGGGATTCGGCGTCGCTGCCAGCGGGATGTGGCCCTCGCTGGCGAACAGCCCCGACGTCGGGTCCAGCCCGATCCAGCCCGCACCGGGGATGTACACCTCCGTCCACGCGTGCAGGTCGGTGAAGTCGGCGGTCGGGCCTGACGGCCCGTCCAGCGCCTCGATGTCGGATGCCAGCTGCACCAGGTAGCCGGACACGAACCGGGCGGCCAGCCCCAACTGGCGCAGGATCGACACCAGGAGCCACGCTGAGTCCCGGCACGAGCCGATGCCGGTGCGCAGCGTGAAATCCGGTGTCTGGACGCCGGGTTCCATCCGCAGGCTGTAGCCGACGTCGGTGTTCACCGCGTGGTTGATCGCGACCAGGAAGTCAATGGTGCGGGTGCCGTCGGGGACCGAGAAGTTACGCACCCAGGCCTGTACGAGGTCGCCGGGGCCCGTTCCCTCGCCGGTTTCGTCGACCGGCCGCAAGTACGGCTTCAGGTCATCAGCCACCTCCTTCGGGTAGATCAGGCCCGCCGCGCCGGGCCACGTCTCGGCCCAATCCTCGATGAAGAAGTCGAACGGGTTGATGACCTTGAGGTCGGCGATGAGTCCGACGGTGATGGTCAGTTGGCGCATCGGGTTCGGAAATACCAGCCGGGCAAGGAAATTACCCAGCGCGTCCTGCTGCCAGTTGATGAAGTGGTCTGCCGGCTCGATGCGCAACGAGTAGGCATCGATGGGCGTGCGGGAATGCGGGGCCGGCCGCAGCCGCACGATGTGCGGATACACCTGAACCAGCCGGTCAAAGGTGTAGCTGGTGCGATGCTCCAGCGCAACTTTGATACTCATATCCGCTGATCTCATCACAAGGGCCAGCGGGGCGCAGCGCACCGCGCCAGCGACGTGTTACCGACGTGTCAACGAAAAGCGCGAAAAGGTCGGTTATGCGGGCTGCGGTCCTGGCTGATATCCCGGCTGATCCTGAGGGACGATCTGGCCGCCGGAAAGCTTGCGATAGGTGTAGACCTGGATCAGCAGGGCGATCGGGAGAGCGGCGATCAGGCCCACCCCGCACAGCAGTTCGCCGATCAGCACCACCACACATTGCACGAGCCACGACAGCAGAGAGCCGCCGATGTTCGACCTGTTGGTCGCGATGCTGGCCTTGACCGACTCGACCGGCGAAAGGGATCGGTCGATGACAAACGGGATGGCGAACTGGGCGAAAAAGCCGAAGATGATGCCGGGGATGACGCACGCGAGCGTTCCGATCCAGACGCCGACCGCGATCAGCAGCGCGGTGAGGAACACCACTCCAAGATTGCGCGGCTTGAAGAACGATCCGATGGTCACGGGTCTTCCATCGGCGATGTCCAGACAACCGGACAACAATCCGGCGTGCATGAAGATCGCCGCTACGAAGAGCAGAACGTAGCCGATGACCATGACGGTGATCGACGCGGCGCCAAGCTGCACGGTCGTGTACTCGGTGGTGAGGCCGTTGCTGTCGGTGAACGTGGTAGGGGTGGTATCGCCGAGCAGGAAGGGCACCCATCCAGCGACAGCGCCGAGAATGCCCAGCAGCACGAAGTAGGCCAGGACCGGAACGATCAGCGCTACGGCGTTGTGGGTGAACTTGTTCCATGCCCAGTTCACCGCTTCGCCGATGTTGAACTGCGGCGCGCTTGGGCCACCCGGTGGGACGCCATAGCCGGGCTGAGGTGGATAGCCCGGCTGCGGCGGGTAACCCGGCGGAGGCGGATAGCCAGACTGGGGCTGGTAGCCAGGCTGCGGCGGGTAACCGGGCGGAGGCGGGGGAGGGCCGCCCGGTGGGTTGTAGCCCGGTGGCGGCGGTCCAGGAGGGCCGGCAGGGTTATAGCCGCCAGGCGGTGGGCCGTACCCGGGCGGCGGGGGCGGCGCGCCGTAATTGGGCGGTGGGTAGCCCGGCGGGTTCTGGTTGCCCCAGTGGGGGTCGGCCGGGTTGCCTGGATATTCGGGGGGCTGGCTCATGCCGTCCTCGCTGTCGGACTTGCTTCGGGGCGGTGCATGGAAACGTGGCAAACCGGAACTTAGCAAAGATGGGGCGAAGGAGCGAGGATTGCGTCCGGCTCGATGTGAATCGGACGGCAGCCGAATCGGGCGGCATGGTATGCCTGAAGCCGTGCCCGACGGCCTGTTTGACCTGCCTGGCGGACCGCAGACGACCAACGGTGATCTCGGCGTGTCGGCCGGTGCACCGCTGGCGGTGCGGATGCGTCCGGCGTCGCTGGACGAAGTGGTGGGCCAGGGCCACTTGCTGGCGCCCGGATCGCCGTTGCGCCGCCTGGTCGAGGGCTCGGGCGTGGCCTCGACCATCCTGTACGGGCCGCCGGGGAGCGGTAAGACAACGCTGGCGGCTCTGATCTCGCAGGTCACGGGCCGCCGATTCCAGGCCCTGTCGGCGCTGTCGGCCGGTGTCAAAGAAGTTCGGGCCGTCATCGATGAGGCGAGGCGAGCGCTCATCCGCGGCGAGCAGACGGTGCTGTTCATCGACGAAGTGCACCGATTCTCCAAGACCCAGCAGGATGCCCTGCTGTCCGCCGTGGAGAACCGGGTGGTCCTGCTGGTGGCTGCGACCACCGAGAATCCCTCGTTTTCGGTGGTGGCGCCGCTGCTGTCGCGATCACTGATTCTGCAACTGCGCCCGTTGACGGCCGATGACATTCGGACGCTGGTGCAGCGCGCGGTAGACGATCCCCGTGGCCTGGGCGGGCGGGTCGCCGTGCAGCCCGAGGCCGTCGACCTGCTGCTGCAGTTGGCGGCCGGCGACGCCCGCCGCGCCCTGACGGCCCTGGAGGTGGCCGCTGAGAGTGTGCAGCCGGGTGGTGAGCTGACGGTCGCGGCCGTCGAGCAGTCCCTGGACCGGGCCGCCGTGCGCTACGACCGCGACGGCGACCAGCACTACGACGTCATCAGCGCCTTCATCAAGTCGGTGCGTGGGTCCGACGTCGATGCCGCGCTGCATTATCTGGCCCGCATGCTTGTCGCCGGCGAGGATCCCCGGTTCGTCGCGCGCCGGTTGATGATCCTGGCCAGCGAAGACATCGGCATGGCCGACCCGACCGCGCTGCAGGTCGCGGTCGCTGCCGCGCAGACGGTGGCGTTGATCGGCATGCCCGAGGCCCAGCTCACGCTGGCGCATGCCACCGTCCACCTGGCTACCGCGCCGAAGTCGAATGCGGTCACCACCGCGCTGGGCGCGGCGATGGCCGACATCAAGGCGGGCAAGGCCGGTTTGGTGCCGCCCCAGTTACGCGACGGGCACTACTCGGGCGCGGCTGCGTTGGGCAATGCGCAGGGCTACAAGTACGCCCATGACGACCCTGATGGCGTTGTCGCCCAACAGTATCCGCCGGATGAGCTGGTGGGCGTGGACTACTACCGGCCCACCGACCACGGCGCGGAACGTCAGATTGCGCAACGGTTGGATCGACTGCGGGCGATCATCCGAAAACGCCGCCCGTGACGGAGTTTCTGTGGCTTTTCCACGGCTTTTTCCACGGCTTTTTCTAAGGCCTTTTCTGCGGCCTCAGCAGGGATACGGCCCGCAGGCGGGTGGCGGCCCCTGAACGGCAACCTGCGTGCCGTTGGCCCCAGTCTCAAAGTGGTAGGTGTGGCAGGTCGCCATGTTCCACAGGGCTCCGTTCGGTATGGGCTGCCCCGGGCACCAGAAGTCTTGCGGCGCAGGACCCGGCAGGCCCAAACCGCCGGCTGCCAACACCGCCGTCGCCAACCCAACGATTGCTCGTTTCATTGAAAGTCCTTTCACATGACCGAGGAAAGCGCTGATCCCGAATAATCCAGATAATGATGCGAATTACTGCTTCTTCCCGGATGCGCAAACCTCCCCACGCCACTCCGTGTGGCGCGGGGAGGTATTTGCAACCGGTTTAGCTGTGCATCGCCGGGGCGGGAAGCGCACCCGGTGCCGGACTTGTGCTCGGCGCTGCACCGGGCGCCGAGGCCCCCGGCACGTTCGACGTCCACATCAGAATGTCTTGGAATCCGTCGTTGTAGACGACGCTATTGGGCGGCGCGCCGCTCACGTCGAAGTACAGGGTGCCCGTCGATTCGCTGCCTTGCGGAATAGGTGCGGGGTTGAGGCCATTCGGGACCTCAACCTTGTCGATCAGCTTGTAGGTCTGGCCGTTGGGCCCGCGGGCGCTGAAGTCTCGCACCATGGGGGTGACGATTCCGGCGTCCGACTTGGCGGTGATGTCCGCCTGGTAGAGCGTTCCCTTCGGGGTGAAGCCGGGGATCGTCAGGCTGCTGGGCTGCAGGTTGCTCACCGTGTAGGAGGTCACCATAGGCCCGTCGTTCAGTGATTCGCTGGTACCGAATCCCTGGATGTTGGGCCCAGCAGCAGCAGCGGTTGCTGCCGCGAAAACACTTACCGCAGCTATTCCCGCGGCACCGATCGCCGTCTTGACAGTGGTCTTCTTAGCGGACGTAACGAATTTCATAATGGGCTCCTTTGTCTTTTGCGTGTCGATTGGAGCGGTTGCCCAAATGGGGCGGGGGCTAAACCGCGCTTAATCGGCATAGCCAACCGGCGGCACGCTCAAACGTGGCTGGATCGCGAAAATCGCGAAAATGGCGTGCCCGGCCCGGGTTCGAACAACTTCTGCAACATCGGCATCATTTGCCACGACTTCGGAGAGCCACACGCTGTGATTTTTTACCCTCACATAAGTGGGGGAAGCGGGTTCATCCACCTCAGCGAATCGTCGGTTTGGCCCTTGTACTGCGGGCAGTAGGCAGACACGGAAAGGCCGACGAAGAAGCTCGATTGTTTCAGCGAGAGGCCAGTGTCCTTCCGCAGCCTCATCGCCAGAACGCTTGATTTTGCGTTTTCATCGAATCCGGCGCACATCGTATGGCCCATCGCAATCTCGGAGTAGCTGTCCCCAATGACGATGCCGTCCTTCACAAGGGCCGCGATGAACGCATCGTCGATTGGATCTGCTGATGCCGGCGCGGCAGTGAGCAGCGCGGCGGCGGACAGCAGGACCGCGCAGGCCGTCGACCAGTTCCCAGGAAGGCCGACGTTCATAGCTGAACATTAGCTGAAATCCAGGCTTTCCTCTTTGCGACGAGTTTGCGACGAGTTTGCAATGAGCCGCGCCATTAGACCCGTTCGGGCACCCTCAAGTGCGCGATCGCCAGCTCGAATTCGGCCACATCGACCACCTCGGCACCCAAATCCCGGACCCGCCTGCTGCGCAGCTCGGTCGCCTGGTCTCGGTTTCGGGCCATCGCGGCCATGCTGTCGAACGTCGAGCACGACACCGCCCGCCGGTACGCGGGGTGATCGATCATCAGGCTGGCGCTGCAGAAACCTTCGAGTTTCTCCATCTCCGGAAACACCGCCGTCCGATAGAACTCCAGCGATCGGCTGAGCTGATCCGGCACCACCTTGAGCCAGGTGGCCCGCACGCAGGCCCCGTCGCGTGAGTGGTGGTCACGGTGCATCAGCGGAATATCCCATTCCTCGATCCTCGCGCTGCCGTCGAACATCAACGCGGTGCGATCGCGGATGGGTGCGACCCGTTCGGCGCTGGTGCGCATCGCCTGTATGGACTCCCAGGCGCTGGTGGCGATGCAGCCGCCGGATTGGCGATCCACTAGCAGCGACAACCCGACATACCCGTCAATTTCCTGCAGCGCGGGCATCACGACATCGCGAACGTGTGCAATTCCGATGTCGACCGACAAGGGTTGCGCCTGGATGGTGGTTGAGCGTGCGTACACGGTCGCCCCCTGCCTGGTCGCGGCGCGCCCCGGTGGCGCTACCGGTCAATCTCCAACCTTCCTCCGACCAACAGGTCGTGGCAATGGGCAATTTCGCGTAATGGGCTACCTTCGCTTGGGTGGACAACGCCTTGGTGGACAACCGCCTCGCCTACCTGGATCAGGTGCCACTCCTCGGGCTGCGAGCGCTTGGTTATGTGACGCTCATTCAAGCGACTTGGATTTACGACGGCGCCGTAGATATTGAGGGATTACGCCGTTTTCAACGCAATCTCGGTGATGGGCTACTTGGGCGCAGGATCGAACGTTCTCCATTGCCTTTCGCGCGTGATCGTTGGGTGTTCGACAGAGGGCCGAAGGACCCGGACCACCTGGACATCGCTGCGACTCCGAGACCACGCGCCGACGTCGGCGGATGGATCGACGAACGCGGAAACTTAACCATTGACCCCGAATTCGGCCCCGCCTGGCATCTCGGAATCCTTCCGCTCGAAGAAAACGGCACCGCGGTGAGCCTGGTGGTTTCCCACGGTGTCAGCGACGCGGTCGGCGTGTGTCTTGCTATAGCCGATGCGGCCGAGGGCAGGAGGCGCGACCTGGGCTATCCACCGCCCGGTGCGCGCACGCTCACCCGTGCTGCGCTGGAGGACGCCCGGGGCACCATCTTGGAGATACCAGCGCTCGCGCGGGCGCTGGCCGCCACTGCTCGCTTTGCCAGGCGTCAGCGCCAAGACCTGGCGCCGTCGATCGCAGCGGCGTCACCTTCCCCACCCGCGGCCGGCCACGATCAGCCCGTCGTGCTGCCCGCTCTTTCGGCATACCTTGACGTGGCGGAATGGGATGCTCGTGCCGGAAGCCTTGGCGGAACAAGCAACTCACTGTTAGCAGGATTCGCGTCCAGACTGGGCGTGCGGATAGGGCGCGTTGGTGACGACGGCGTGGTCACGCTGTCGTTCCCGGTAAGCGAGCGCACCGAAGACGACACACGCGCGAATGCGCTGGTGCGCGCCCGCGTCAGAGTCGATCCGGCCCATGTGGCGCACGACCTCGGGGAGATACGTGCCAAGATCAAGCAGGCGCTCGCCGAGGCGACGGAGAACTCCGCCGAGTTGTTGGCGCCGCTCCCAATCGCCTCGATCACCCCGAAGTGGGTGGCGAGAAAGGCAGCGAGCTTGGCGCAGGGCGCCAACGAAAGGCCGGTCGTGTGTTCGAACCTCGGCGACATTGGCCCGGCGGTCAACCGCCCGGACGGCACCGATGCCGCTTACCTGTCCATGCGATTGTTCGAGTCCGGTATCACCAAGAGTCGCCTCGACGTCATGGGTGGACAGCTGAATCTGGGTTGTGGTCGCGTCCGGGGGAAAATTTTCATCACGGTCTCGGGCTATCCGGTGGGTGAGTCGAATTCGAAAAGCGAGCTGCGGGAGTTGACGTTGCGCACGTTCGCCGAATTCGGGCTAACCGCAGAAATTGACTGATATCAAGCGGATCTCCGCACGCATATTGTGCGCAATTGAGATTCTGTTTATCAATAATCATCAATAAGTGATCGCTGCGGGCGCTTAGTTGGCCCCGTACGCTGGACTGGGTGCATACCGACGTGCTGCATGTGGACACCTCCACTCGCCGCATCGTGGACATCACCGATGCGGTGCGCAGATTCTGCTTCGCTTACGGCAGCGGCTTGTGCAATGTGTTCGTTCCGCACGCGACGGCCGGGGTCGCGATCATCGAGACCGGCGCGGGCTCCGACGAGGACCTGGTTGACACGCTGGAACGGCTGTTGCCGCGCGATGAGCGCTACCGGCACGCGCACGGCTCGGATGGCCACGGTGCCGACCATGTGTTGCCGGCGATCATCGCGCCATCGGTGACGGTGCCGGTCGCGAGTGGCGATCCGCAGCTGGGCACCTGGCAAAGCATCGTGCTGGTCGATCTCAACCGGGATAACCCGAGGCGATCGGTGCGACTGAGCTTTCTGGAGGGTTAGCCGCCGGGCGATGGACGGCCCGGGACCAGTACTCTGTGCGGTCGAAACGCGTCCTTAAGACGGCCTCCTTGTTGTGCGGCGAATAGGCTGGGAGCGTCCTCAAGGGCAAGTCGCGCCCCAGCCAGGGCGAACCAAGGCGAACAGGAAGAAGCGGAACAAGTGCAGACACACGAGATCAGGAAGCGGTTTCTTGATCATTTCGTGAAGGCCGGCCACACCGAGGTGCCCAGCGCATCGGTGATCCTTGACGACCCCAACCTGCTCTTCGTCAACGCGGGCATGGTTCAGTTCGTACCGTTGTTTCTGGGGCAACGCACGCCGCCGTACTCGACGGCCACCAGCATCCAGAAGTGCATCCGAACGCCCGATATCGACGAGGTGGGCGTCACCACCCGGCACAACACCTTCTTCCAGATGGCCGGCAACTTCTCGTTCGGCGACTATTTCAAACGCGGAGCCATCGAACTGGCCTGGGCACTGTTGACCAACAGCGTCGCCGACGGGGGATACGGGCTGGACCCGGAAAAATTATGGGCGACCGTGTATCTCGACGACGACGAGGCCGCGCAGCTGTGGCAGGAGATCGCGGGCTTGCCGATCGAGCGGATCCAGCGCCGCGGCATGGCCGACAACTACTGGTCGATGGGCATCCCCGGGCCGTGCGGTCCGTCGTCGGAGATCTACTACGACCGCGGGCCCGAGTTCGGGGTCCAGGGCGGCCCCGTGGCCAACGAGGACAGGTACATCGAGATCTGGAACCTCGTCTTCATGCAGAACGAGCGCGGCGAGGGAAGCAGCAAGGAAGACTTCGAAATCCTCGGGCCGCTGCCCCGCAAGAACATCGACACCGGCATGGGCGTGGAGCGGGTCGCGTTCATCCTGCAAGGCGTACACAACGTGTACGAGACCGACCTGCTGCGGCCGGTGATAGAGACCGTGGCCACGGTCGCCACGCGCCCGTACGACGCCGGCAACCACGCTGACGATGTGCGATACCGAATAATCGCCGACCACAGCCGCACAGCGGCGATCCTGATCGGCGACGGGGTCAGCCCGGGCAACGACGGCCGCGGCTACGTGCTGCGCCGCCTGCTGCGCCGGGTGATCCGCTCGGCCAAACTGCTGGGGATCGACACCCCGATGGTCGGCGATCTCATGGCCACGGTGCGCGACGCGATGGGTCCGTCGTATCCCGAACTGGTCACCGACTTCGACCGGATCCGGCGTATCGCGGTTGCGGAGGAGACCGCTTTCAACCGCACGCTGGTATCGGGCTCGCGGCTCTTCGACGACGTGGCCGGTGCAACCAGAGCGTCCGGCGCCACGGTGGTATCCGGCTCGGACGCCTTCACCCTGCACGACACCTACGGCTTCCCGATCGATCTCACTCTCGAGATGGCGTCCGAGGCGGGCTTGACGGTCGATAAGGACGGCTTTCACGAGTTGATGTTGCAGCAGCGGCAGCGGGCCAAGGCCGACGCCGCCGCGCGCAAACACGCGCACGCGGACCTGACCGCATACCGGGAGTTGGTCGACGGTGGGCCCACCGAGTTCACCGGATTCGACGAATTAACCTCCGAGGCAAAGATTCTGGGCATCTTCGTCGACGGCAAGCGGGTTCCGGTGGTGGCGCACTCCTCACACGGGGAAGCCGCTCTAGCGGATAGAGTGGAACTGGTTCTGGACCGCACCCCGCTTTACGCCGAGTCGGGTGGCCAGCTCGCCGATGTGGGCACCATCAGCGGAACCGGCGCGGGCGGGAGCGCCAGGGCCGCGGTCACCGACGTGCAAAAGATCGCCAAAACCCTTTGGGTGCATCGGGTTAACGTCGAGTCCGGAGAGTTCGTCGAGGGCGACACCGTGGTTGCGGCGGCGGACCCGGAATGGCGCCGGGGTGCCACGCAGGGACACTCGGGTACCCACATGGTGCACGGGGCGCTGCGACAAGTGCTGGGGCCCAACGCTGTTCAGGCGGGATCGCTGAACCGGCCGGGTTACCTGCGCTTCGACTTCAACTGGCAGGGGCCGTTGACCGAAGACCAGCGCACCCAGATTGAAGAAGTGACCAACGAGGCCGTGCAGGCCGACTTCGAGGTGCACACATTCATCGAACAGTTCGACAAGGCCAAAGCGATGGGTGCGATGGCGCTGTTCGGCGAGGCTTATCCCGACGAAGTACGGGTCGTGGAGATTGGCGGGCCGTTCTCGCTGGAGCTGTGCGGCGGAACGCATGTGCACAACTCAGCTCAGATCGGTCCGGTGACGCTGCTGGGCGAATCGTCGATCGGTTCGGGGGTGCGCCGGGTGGAGGCCTACGTCGGGCTGGACTCGTTCCGGCACCTGGCCAAGGAGCGGGCGCTGATGGCCGGGCTGGCGTCGTCGCTGAAGGTGCCGTCCGAAGAGGTGCCCGCTCGGGTGGCCAATCTGGTGGAACGGCTCAAGGCCGCGGAGAAGGAGCTCGAACGCGCCCGGCAGGCAGAGCTCGCCGGCAAGGGCACTCTCGCCGTAAAGACGAAGGTATACATCGGTAACGTCCGGGTGGTGGCGCAACGTGAGTCGAGGGGGACGACCGCGGCCCAGCTGCGTTCACTCGTCGGCGACATCCGCGGCAAACTCAGTAACGCGCCCGCGGTGGTCGCGCTGATCGCCGAAGGCGACGACGAGACGGTGCCGTACGTGGTTGCTGCCAATCCAGCCGCCCAAGATCTCGGAATCAGCGCCAACGACCTCGTGAAGCAGCTTGCCGCGGCGGTGGACGGCCGCGGCGGCGGCAAAGCCGACCTGGCGCAGGGCTCAGGAAAGGACCCGACCGGCATCGAAGCGGCGCTCAAAGCGGTACACACTGAGATAGAGAAAAAGCGGGTCGGTTGAGTGGCCCCAGCACAGCACCGGCTGCCCGACCGGCCCGGCGATCCCAACCAGGACCCTGGGCGGGGGCCCAGACCCGGGAGAAGCCTCGGCGTCGACGTGGGCAGCGTGCGAATCGGCGTGGCTTGCAGCGATCCCGACGGCATCCTGGCCACCCCGGTCGAGACGGTGCGCCGTGACCGTTCCGGCAGGCACGTGCGGCGGCTGGCCGCGCTGGCCGCCGAATTGGAGGCGGTCGAGATCATCGTCGGATTACCGCGGACGCTGGCCGATCGCACCGGCCCGGCGGCCCAGGACGCGATCGAATTGGCCGAGACGTTGGCCACCCGCGTAGCTCCCATTCCGGTGCGGCTCGCAGACGAGCGGTTGACCACCGTCAGCGCGCAGCGATCACTGCGCGCGGCAGGGGTGCGGACCAAGGACCAGCGGGCCGTCATCGACCAAGCGGCGGCGGTCGCGATCCTGCAGAGCTGGCTCGATGAACGTCGCGCCCGGTCCGCATCGGCTTTGGGGACGAGGGAAATCGCCGATGGTTGACAGCGCGCGGCGCGAGCGGGCTGAGCCCCAGGCGGTCGGGCCCCGGCATAAGCATCGGTTGAGTCGCGCCGACCGGAAGGCGCGTCGACGCGCACAACAGAGCCGTAAGCGGCGGCGCCTCGTCGGCGGAGCCGCCATCGGGCTGCTGGTCGTGGTCGTCGTGGTCGTCGGCTTCGCCGGCTCCAAGCTGTGGCACACGGCGTTCGGGTCCGGTGACGACGACTACACCGGCACCGGGAACAGCGACATCGTGATTCAGATCGAAGCCGGTGACTCGACCACCGCGGTCGGCGAGACGCTGCAGCACCAGGGTGTGATCGCCACCGTTCGGGCGTTCCTCAACGCCGCGCACGGCAACTCCGCGATTTCGTCCATCCAGCCCGGCTACTACCGCATGCGCACCGAGATCCCGGCGGCTTCGGCGGTCACGTCGCTGACCGATCCGCACAACCGGGTGGGGAAGCTGGTCATCCCGGAAGGGCGCCAGCTCGACGACACCACCGACATGAAGACGAATGCGGTGACGCCCGGAATCCTGACTTTGATCTCCCGCGCCAGCTGTGTGGATCTGGACGGTAACCACCGTTGCGTCGCAGCGGCAGACCTTCGCGCAGCAGCGGAAAAAAGCACTCCCGCGGCGCTGTCGGTTCCGGCCTGGGCGATTCAGCCGGTGACCGAACTGGGCGCCGACCATCGTCGGATCGAAGGCCTCATCGCGCCCGGCAGCTTCAATGTCGATCCGTCGGCCTCAGCCGAGAGCATCCTGGCCAATCTGA
>Ga0302319_10015567_pt1 | contig 14091 bp, 14 predicted proteins | sample Bog_T0_2_FD_203319 | JGI IMG/M metagenome (GOLD analysis project Ga0302319, IMG submission 203319) | Peat permafrost microbial communities from Stordalen Mire near Abisko, Sweden - Bog_T0_2 | ecosystem: Environmental > Terrestrial > Soil > Wetlands > Peat | place: Sweden: Abisko, Stordalen Mire... | reverse complement strand
GCGCGCGGTGTCCTGGTCAGCGGAGGCGTCGCCGCCAACCGTGAGCTGCGCCGCCGCATCACCTCCGAAGCCGCCCAGCGCGGTCTGCCCGTTGCCTTCCCGACTGTCGCGCTCTCCACCGACAACGCCGCCATGATCGCCGCCGCCGCCTGGCCCAAGTTCCTGGCCCGCGACTTCGCTCCGGACACGCTGGAACCCACGCCCCAACTGCGCCTCGGTTGAGTCTTCCGCTGCGTCCTTTGCGTTCTTCCTTCGCGTCCGTTGCGTTCGTCTTTTGCCCACTCAGCTAGAATCTAAGAGCGTGCCGCTCGAACTCTTCAACACCCTCACCGGAAACGTCGAACCGCTCTTTGCCTCCGACGGCAAGTCGCTGCGCTTCTACTGCTGCGGCCCTACCGTCTACGACTACGGCCACATCGGCAACTTCCGCACCTTCCTGCACGTGGACCTGCTGCGCCGCGCCGCGCGGCTGCACGGGCTCGCGCTGCACCACGTGATGAACATTACCGATGTGGACGACAAGATCATCCGCAACGCCGCCACCGCAGGCAAGAGCATCGGCGAGTTCTCCGCCAAGTTCGAGCGCGCCTTCTTTGAGGACATGACAGCGCTCGGTTGCGAGACGCCGGAAGAGATCGCGCGCGCCACCGAGAACATCCCGGAGATGGTCGCGCTCATCCAGAAGCTCGCCGCGCAGGACATCGCCTACCAGGCCGAGGACGGCAGCTGGTACTTCCGCATCGCGCGCTTCAAGGATTACGGCAAGCTCTCCGGCAAGGACCTTGAGGGCATCGAGGACGGCGCGCGCGTGGATCTCGACGAGTACGAGAAGGACGCCGCTCGCGACTTCGCGTTGTGGAAGGCGACCAAGCTGGCACCCAACGGCGAACGCGAGGCGAGCTGGCAGACCGCGCTCGGCGACGGCCGCCCGGGCTGGCACATCGAGTGCTCGGCCATGGCGATGAAGTACCTCGGCGACAGCTTTGACCTGCACGCCGGCGGCGAAGACCTGATGTTTCCGCACCACGAGAACGAGATCGCGCAGAGCGAGGCGGCGACGCACCAGCCCTTCGCGCGGCACTGGTTCCACGTGCGCTTCCTGCTGGTGGAAGGCAGGAAGATGTCCAAGTCCGAGGGCAACTTCTACACCTTGCGCGACCTGCTGCTCAAGGGCTACCGCGCCTCGGCCATCCGCTTTCTGCTGCTTAGCGTGCCCTACCGTCACCAGCTAAACTTCACCTTCGACGGCCTCACCGAGAGCACCAACGCGGTCGACCGCCTGCGCACCTTTCACCAGCGCATCCTCACTGGGACGTGGCCTACCACAGCCACCGATATGTCATCTCGACCGGAGCTTTCGCAGAGCGAAGGCGAAGTGGAGAGACCCGCAGGTCAGGCAGCAAAGCTTTCCAACTTGATCGCCCACGGCGACGCTTCCTTCACCGCCGCCCTCGCCAATGACCTGAACACCGCCGAGGCCCGCGCCGCCATCTTCGACGTGCTGCGCGCCGTCAACACCGCTGCCGACCAATCGAAGCTCTCGCGCGCCGACGCCGACGCCACGCTCGCGCTTCTCACAAAGTTCGACAGCGTCTTCGCTGTCCTCGAAGACCACGACGCCGACCACACCCGCGCGGCGCTCGCCTGGGCTGAGGCCGAAGGTCGCATGGATGAGGTCGCGCCCGAGGTCCTCGAAAAGTTCGGCACGAACTCCCTCTCCGACGCCGACATCGACACACTCGTCGCCGAGCGCGCCCTGGCCAAGAAGCAGCGCAACTTCGCACGCGCCGACGCCCTCCGCAACGAGCTGCTCGAAAAAGGCGTCGTCCTCGAAGACTCCAAAGACGGCGTGCGCTGGAAGCGCAAGTAAGCCTGCTCTTTTTGCATTGTCATCCTGAGCGAAGTAGCTCGCAGCTTCATCGCGAGCTACGGAGTCGAAGGATCTGCTTCTGGCGCCCCTACTCCACCGCCTCGCCCGCATCGCCCACAAACTCTCTTACACCCTCGTTCTTGCCGCGGTTCACGCGGCTGTAGATCACCATCGCCACCGCGCACACGATCACTGCCATCCCCAGCAGCTCGGCCGGCGCCAGCCGCTCGTGCAGAATCGCCACGCCCAGCAGCACCGCGATCACCGGATTCACAAAGGCATACGTCGCCACCTTGGTCACCGCGACGTTCTGCAGCAGGTAGGTAAACGCCACCAGCCCAAACAGCGAGCCGAAGACCGAGAGATACACGATCGCGCCAAAGCCCTGCCACGTCCACACCGCGCGATGCAGGCTGCCGGCCGCCGCCGCCAGGCCCAGGTTGAAGATTCCCGCCGCGCCAATCTGCCAGCCGGTGGCGACGAAGGTGTCCGCGCGAAAGCGGAAGCGCCGTGAGAGCACCGAGCCCACCGCGAACGACAGCGCGGCGCCCAGCAGCACCAGCGTCCCCAGCAGCGGCCGCGAGTAGCCCACCATCGCGTGGCCGGCATGAAGGGACGGCCACACCAGCACCACGATGCCCGCCATCCCCAGCAATGTACCCGCCCATCCGCGCTTGTTCAGCGCATCGCCGCTGTGCCCGCCGAGGCCGGGCAGAAAGGTCTCCAGCAGCGCAATCATGATGGGGATGGTCGAGATCACCAGCGACGCGAAGCCACTGGGCACCATCTTCTCGCCCCAGGTCAGCAGCATGTTGTTGCCACTCATAAACAGCAGCCCCACCAGCACCAGCTTCCACACCTCATCGCGGTCCACGCGCAGGCTCTTGCCGCTGGCTAGGCAGATCAGCACAATCAGCGTTGCGGATATCAGCGACCGCATCCCCGAGACCACAGGCACCGGCAGTAACTCGCCGGCGACGTGGATCGCCAGGTACGTCGATCCCCAGAACAGGTACACGCTCGCAAACGCGATCAGTACCAGCGTGGATTTTGGAAGGCGGGAGAGCATCTGCCGTCTATGGTACGGGAAGGAAGTTCTCAGACCTCAGTTGTCAGTCCGACTGCCTGGCAACTGAGAACTAGAAATGAAACGACAGCTCGGCCGTCACCGACCTCGGGCTCACATAGTGCGTGCCGCTGAACGTGGAGAGAAAGTTGTACAGCGCATACTTGTTGGTCACGTTGATCGCCGTCACCCGTACTCCGAACTTGTAGCGGTCATGGTGGAAGTGAAGGATCTTATCGTCGCCCACCGCCATGTCGAAGAGGTTGCGCGGCTGGATGCGCTGCGGATTGCGGTCGTCGTCCTCGGTGCCGGGTGCAGGGATCTTCACCAGGTTGGACGTCAGACCGGCTGCGTCGCAGATGCCGAATCCTGAAGTACGCGTAGCCTTCACGCCGTCGCAGGCCAGCCCCGCCTGGAACTCCTCATCCGGCGTCAGGCCGCTGGTGTTGATCGCCGGCTTTCCGTTCAACGTGGTCGAGTACTGCGCGCAGGCGCTGTTCGAATCGGTAGTTCCATAGCACGGCACCGCACCTGCCACCTGCCCGCTGTCGAACCTCCAGTTGAAGGAGTAGAACAACGACTTGCGGAACGGCAGCGCATACTCCACATGCGTGGTCTGGTTGAAGTGCTCGTCGTGGTCGATGCGGAACGGAAAACCCGTCGGGCTGCCGATGGTCGCGCCCACACCGCCTATCTGCGGGTTAAAGAACCGCGCCGCCACGCTCGACGCCGTAAAGTGCGCCGACAGTCCCCTCACCGGCGTCAGCGTCGCGCTCAGCGTATAGCCGGGGATCTTGGAGTTGTGCCACTCGATGGGGAAGGTAATCGGCGTCGCCCCCAGCACGCTAAAGTCATATCCGTTGTGTGTGTACTTCCAGATGTACTCCGCGCTCAAGACCAGGTGTTTGCCCGCGCCCTGCTGGAAGCCCGCATGGAACTCATTACGAAAGCCCGGATTAAACGGAGCGGGATTGCATGGCCCGATCGTCGAGAAGATGGCATTCAGCACCGGGTTCAGGCAGCCCTTGCTGCTCAGCACCAGGTTCTCGTTGAACGGCGTCTCCTGGGTGCGCGCGTAGGAGAGCCGCAGCACCGTCGCCGTCTTCTTTACGTTGTAGCTGGAGCCTACCCGCGGCTCAGCCTGCCGCTGGATGCTTAGGCCGTTGTAGAAGTCGCCGCGAATGCCCACATTGAACAGCCATGGCCCAGTGGTGATCTCGTCCTCGCCATACAGCCCCAACTGCTTTACGTCAGTCTGCCCGTGGTAGGCGTAGTCCGAGCCGCCGCGGGTCAGATCGTAAGGCCGCAGGATCGGGTTGTAGTTGGGAGTGCCCGGCACGTTCAGGCCCGGCGCGACGATGCCAATCTGAAAGTTCTCGCGCAGAAACGTCTGCTGGTACATCCCGCCAAACTTGATGTTGTGTACTCCCTTAGCGATCGACAGGTCAGAGTGAATGCCCGCGTTGGTCAGCGAACGCTGCTGCGCCACACTCTCCTGCTGGATGGGCCCCAGGTCAGCCAGCGCATCGTTGCTGGGATAGTAATTGAAGCTGTCGCGCCGCACATACGGCCCGAAGTTCAACACCATCGTGTTGCCGATGGTGCGCGTGTAGCTCGGCGCCAGGTCGATGGTCTCGATCTTTGAGCGCTGGTCCGTCCGCGCCGGGGTGGCCCCACTCTGCGCAAAGCCGGTCTGCGTGTCGTAGGTGTTGGGCGTTTGGAACCAGCTCCGCGTGTACTGCACGTTGGTGTGCAGTGAATCCACCGCGCTCAGTTGCAGGTCCACGCGGTCGAAGAAGTTCTCTTCGTTGCCCTTGTCGTGGTAGACCACAAACTCCGGCGCATCCAGAAAACGCCCCGTCTGCAGGCCGTCCGCCGCGATGAAGTTCCCCCAATTCTTGCCGCCGTAGGCCAGGTCCACGGACATATCGCTGGACCCGAAGCTGCCATAATCGAGCGCCACGCTGCCGGTAGGCGTCGTCACACCCTGGCCGGAGCGCGTGGTGGCTTTGATGACCAGGCTGGTCTTGTCGCCGTACTCGGCCGGCGGCGCGCCCTCAATCACCTCCAGCGACTGCACTGCGGAGGAGGGCACCTGGTTGGAGAAGACTTTACTCTGCTGGTCGGAGATCGGCTGCCCGTCCAGGCTGATGGAGTTCTCCGCGTGGTCGCCCAGCCCATGTACCTGCCCGTCAGAGTCCGCCGAGACCCCTGGCGACGACAGCGTGATGATCGAGCTCAGCCCCGACGACAGGCTCTCCACCGGCAGCCGGTCAATGGTCGCGCGCTCAATGTCGGTGTGCGCGGCGGAGTCCGTCTCCACCAGGTCCTCCGGCGCCTCCACCGTAATCGTCTGGTTGGCCGTGGCCACCGGCAACACCACCACGACGCTCACCGGAATCGACGAGTTCACCGGAACCGTCCTGTTAAAGCTCTGAAAGCCTGCATTCGACACCGTGAGCCGGTAGGAGTTGAAGGGGATGTTGACGAAACGGAACGCGCCGGAGGCATCCGCCGTGGCCGCGCGCGTGAATCCGCTCACGCTGTTGCCGATCTGCACGCTGGCGCCCGGGATGAACGCGCCGGTGGCGTCCGTCACCGTGCCGGTCACCGTACCGGCAGTGCTCTGGCTCCATGCCAGGCCAGCCGACATCAGGCCCAGCATCAGCACCGTGTGGCGTAAGAAATATCGTTGCATTGAAGCTCCTGTCTGTTGTGACGCAGACACCGGACGACCGAAACGCCATCCGTAGGCCGGTGGTCCGACGCTCTTGAGCGTCGCTCCGGCTCTCGGGGGGAAGACCGCACCGAATGGGCCTCGGTGGCCGCTCCCTCCAGAGTTTGCTGACTCTGGTGTCGGGAGCGCGGCGGTCTTCGATTCAATTAGCTTGGATGTTTCCTGCGGCAGGGGGAGGCCTGCTGAACATGGCAAAGTGCCACATCGAGTCCGGCGCGCGGTCCAAAGTGGGCACCGGTCGGCTCTCCATCACCACCGTCTGCGCCGGCTCCACATGCAGGGCAACCGGCAGCGCCGAGTGCATCGCCACGCACAGCGAGCAGCGCTCCTCCCCGCCGGGAAGCTGCGACGCGTCGGTCTGTATGGAGGCCTTCTGCTGGCGGTCTGGCAGCCACTGGCCGTGGATGTGCCCCGCCTGGGCGAAACTCACCGCACTCACCAGCAACAGGCAGGCGAGCGCCAGCAGCCGCATCCGAACAGGATGTGCGTGTGCGACAGCTCGGCTTGGGAGTCGCTGGGTCAAAAAATTTGGTTACCGGACAGCAGCGGCGGTCCACTGCTCCCTCTTAGTATGACGCATTCCGCGCGCTGGAGGACGCACCCCGTCCGCAAATCGCTGGATTAGCGTGGGGCTAGCCCCGGCGCTGGCTCAATAGCTGAAAAACTCGTTCAACCCGCGGCGCAGCGCAATCCCACGCACAAAACACACCAGCGAGACCAGCCCCACCAGCGCGTTCCAGTAGAAGACCGGATGCGCCCATCCCGGCGAGTAGGTCAGGTCCTGCCCGCTCCACAGCGTCAGCACGATGGCGATGATCAGCGTCTGCCAGCCGATCACCAGCAGCGTATGCCCGCGGCGGCGGCGGCGGTCCAGGGCCTCCACCTCATCCGGGGACAGAAAGCGCTCTTCGGCGGGGATCAACATGTTGGCCATTCTCGGCTCCTTGAAATGACTAGACCCCTTCATTAAATCACACGCCCGGCTTTGAAGGGGACGAGCTTCAGCTCGTCCGTTAGCAGCTTCAAAAGAATGGGGGCTTTAGCCCCCGGAGGCTGAAATTACTCTGACGTCCGCCTGCCGAACGCCGCCCGCAGCCGCGCCTCACGGTCTTCGCTCGCCACCACGGTCGCCTCCTGCAGGTAGGCCACCGACTGGATGCCCGCCACGTCGAACCGCTTGCGGCAGCGCACGTTCTTGCAGCCCACCATGTCCTCGCGGCGCACCATGTAGCTCTGCGCCTTGGCAAAGCGAGCGCGGTCGCGCTCGTCGGCGCCGCGCGGCAACTGCGGCCGCTTGCGCCGCACCAGCCAGCTCAGCTCGTACTCGCCCTCCTGCCCGCAGTGCGGGCAGACCATCATGTGCTTCTTCTGCTCCGTACGCTCATCAAAGAAGTCGCGCTCTTCCATCACCGCACCTCCGCGCGTAGCCAAGAATACTCCTCCAGAGATATCTCCGAAAACCGGCACAAATCTGGGTGCCCCAGGTCTCGATTTTGAGACCTGGGCGTGCTGCCGCCCTTTCCAAAGGATTACCCTATGTCTCGGGAGCGCCCCATGGCCAAGCCAAAGAAAAAGACCTTCTCCGCCACCCAGGCCGTCAAGGCCAACGCCCGCGCCCGGCTTGGAACCCCACCCCCGTCACACCCCCTGCCCACGCTGAAAGAGAAGATCGCCGCCAAGCCCAAACACAAACAGACCCTCGCCGACCTGTTGAGCGGCGATAAGGATGACCGCCCATGAAAGCCTTCCAGCTCACCGCGCTGCTCACCCTCGCTGCTCTGCCGCTCACCGCGCAGCAGATCGCCATCAGCAAGGAGAACAAGACCATCGCCATCTCCACCAGCGACGATGCCTCCGCGCTGGCCGACATCGCGGTCGTCACCGTCGGCTTCAACAGCTACGGCAAGGATCAGGACACTACGTACGCCGACGCCACCAAGACCTCCAACTCGATCATCACCGCACTAACCTCAGCTGGGATTCCCAAGGACGCCATCCAGAGCTCCAGCCAGAGCCTTAGCCCCCTCAGCCCGTATAACGACGAGGACAAAGCTCGCTATGCCGCGGGGCTGCGCTTTGGGTTTGAACAGAGTTGGCATGTCACCGTTCCCGCTGCACAGGCCGCCAATGTCCTGCACCTTGCGATCACCAACGGCGCGAACAACAGTGGCGGCATCGATTGGCAGCTCGAACACGACGATGTATTGCAGGCCGAAGCAGCAAAAAAGGCACTGGAACATGCACGTCAGATCGCCGCAAAGATGGCAGAGGGCCTCGGCACCAAGCTGGGCTCACTGGTCTACGCCAGCAATCAGACACCGCCGCGCGGCATCTTTGCAGGCATGGGCTTCGGAGGCATGACTTTGAACACGGAAAGCGCAATGGCGTCCGTCGTTCGCAGCAAGGTCAACCTCAAGCCGCTCGCCATCACCCCCGAACGCATCACCAAGTCCGCTACGGTCTACGCCGTCTTCAGCATCGAGTAGACCCGTATCCCACGGCGTCATCACTCAAATCGGGTGCACATCATACTGCGCGATGTACTTCGCCAGCAGCTCGCGGTGGTCCTTGCGATACGCCACATAATCCTGCGCAATCCCCTGGTCGGCGTCGTCCAGCAGAATCCAGCACTCCAGCATCCCGTTCTTTTCCAGCTCCATCAGCAGCTTGGTGGAGGTGCTCAGCTTGTCCGGCTTGATCTTGCCCTCCCCGGCCACGGCCAGCATGGTCTGGATGCTGTCCACCTCCTCGGCCAGCGAGTGCCGGTAGACCTTCTCGTTGGGATACTGCTTCTTGAACTTCTCCCCCTGCCACAGCGCCGATCCCATGGAGTACACCAGCGCCAGCGACATCTCCGGATCGTCCTTCTTGCTCGCGTCAACGGTAATGTTGATGCCGCCGTTCTTGCCCGAAGTAGCGCGCGCCGGCAGCTTGATCGGCGGTGCCGCCATCATCTCGTGGTTGGCGTCCGCCCACTGCTTCAGGCCGAGCCGGGGCGAGCGCGAGTAGGGGTCGGCCACGATTCCCAGGATGAACTCCTCCTTCGCCCGCTGATGCTCGCCCGCCTTTTGCAGGCAGTCACCCCAGTATCGGTATGCGGTTTCAATGTAGGGATTGATCGCAATGGCCCTGGCAAACCACTGGCCTGCCTCTGCCGGATGGTTCAACTTGTATTCGGCATCGCCCGCAAACAGCGCCGCCGCGTAGTACTGCGGATTAACCTCGAGCGCCTTCTTATAGAAGTCCACCGCCCCCGGCAGATCGCCCCGGGTGAAAGCGGCTTCACCCTTCTCTACCCACTCATGGCCCAGCGGCGGGGGCGGTGCGGGCCCGGCCTCCGCCGATTGGTCCAGTTTTTCCAGCAGCACCTGTACCAGGTTGTTGTTATCGCCTGCGGCCTGGGCCTGGAGGAGCAGTTTCTTCGCTCGAGCCCTTGTGCCATTGGCGGTCTCCAGGTCTTGCTGGGCCGCCTTGGCAAGCAGCGAAAATGCCAGCCTTTCCAGGTACACCAGGCTCTGCGGACGCTGCGCATACAGGTCCTCGTACAGTGGCAGCGCGCCGAGGTAGTCCTGCTTGTTGTAGAGCGTCTGCGCCTGCCCGGCCTCCGCCTTGATCTCGTCCTCAGACTTCGCCTGCAAAGCTGTTTGCGCGGAGACCGCGATCGTCAACCAAAGGACACCACAAGCAGCTATTCGCTGTGTTTTCATGAGTAATCTCCGCGGACTGGAATCGAACGCCCTCATGCTATCGCGAAATCCATCGCCCGCCTAGAAACCGGCTCCGGTAAGCTATCTCTCATGCCTGTCAGCTTCGCCCTGGTGATCTTTGAACTTGTCGTGATGGTGCTCTCCATCTCGCTGCACGACTGCGCGCAGGCCTGGATGGCCAACCGCCTCGGCGACCCCACGGGCCGCATGATGGGCCGGCTCACCATCAACCCACTGCAGCACTACTCGCCGCTGGGCACGCTCGTCTTCCCGCTAATCTACGCCATCCTGCGGCCGCCGTTCATCCTCGGCTGGTCTAAGCCTGTGCCCATGACCGCGCGCAACTTCCGCCGTCCCCGCCGCGATGAGACGCTCGCTCTGCTCGCCGGCCCCGCCGCGCAGTTCCTGCTGGCCGCCGCAGCTCTGCTGGTGTTGATCGTGCTGCACCACGCCAATCCGGCGATCGGGGACTCGCTCGTCACCGCGCGCGAGCTCGCCATGCACAACCTCAACGTCGATACCACCGGCCTGCCCGGAATCTTCCCGCTGATTCTCTTTCTCTACTTCTGCATCCTGGTCAACCTGCTGCTCTTCGTCTTCAACCTGGTGCCCTTCCCCTACTTCGACGGCGGCAAGATCCTGATGAACTACCTGCCCTACGAGATGGCCAAATCCTACGAGCGGCTCGGCATCTACTTCATGTTCGCGTTCTTCTTCCTCGGCTTCGGCATCGTCATGCTGTTCTTCTCCCCCTTCTTCGCGCTCTTTAACGGCCTGCTCTTTAACCTGTAGCGTTCGTCCTCGTTCAAAACTCACCCACTCATCACTCGAAACTCGACAGAAACATGCCCATCGATCCCGAACTTACCGCCCAGTGGACCGCCGTCGACGGCTACCTCACCCAAACCCTCGTCGCGGACGATCCAGCCCTCACCGCCGCGCTCGCTGCCAACGCCGCAGCCGGACTTCCCCCCATTGATGTGGCGCCCAACCAGGGCAAGTTCCTGCACCTGCTCGCCCGCATCGCGAACGCCCGCCGCATCCTCGAGGTCGGCACCCTGGGCGGCTACAGCACCCTCTGGCTGGCCCGCGCGCTCCCAGCCGACGGCCGGCTCGTCACGCTCGAACTCGACCCCCACCACGCCGAGGTCGCCCGCGCCAACATCGCCCGAGCGGGACTCTCTGGGAACGTCGAGGTCCGCGTCGGCCCGGCGCTGGAGACCCTCGCGCAGCTCGCCGCGGCACGCACGGAGCCCTTCGACCTCGTCTTCCTCGACGCCAATAAAGAAGCCTATCCCGAGTACCTTGAAGCCGCGCTCCGGCTCGCGCGGCCCGGCACCGTGATCCTCGGCGACAATGTCGTCCGCGACGGCGAGGTGGTCGACGCCGCCAGCCCCGACGAACGCGTCCAGGGCGTGCGCCGCTTCCTTGAGAAGCTCGCCTCGGACCCGCGGCTCTCCGCCACGGCGCTGCAGACCGTCGGCAGCAAGGGCTATGACGGCTTCGCCATGGCGGTAGTCGTCGGCTAGCTGCGCTCCTGTATCCTTATCCCTAGCGCATCTTTGAACGCCTGCGGCCTCTCCGGACCCTGGGCCCCAAATCCTGAATCCGGATCCTGAACCCTGCACATGAGCCCCACCACACCACGCACGACACCGCGCCCCCGTGTCCTCTCCGGAATGCGCCCCACCGGCAGGCTGCACCTCGGCAACTACATGGGCGCCCTCTACAACTGGGTGAACCTGCAGCAGGACTACGACTGCTACTTCTTCATCGCCGACCTGCACGCCCTCACCACCGACTACGCCGACACCTCGGAGCTGCACCGGAACATCCAGGACGTCGCGCTGGACTTCCTCGCCGCCGGCCTCGACCCCGGCCGCGCGGTCATCTTCAAGCAGTCCGAGGTGATGCACCACGCGCAACTGTGTACCCTGTTCAGCATGATGACGCCCATCCCCTGGCTGGAGCGCGTGCCAAGTTACAAAGACCAGCAGGCCCAGCTCACCGACAAGGACCTGAACACCTACGGCTTCCTCGGCTACCCGCTCCTGCAGGCAGCGGACATCCTGCTCTACAAGCCGGACTTCGTGCCCGTCGGCGCCGACCAGGTGGCGCACGTGGAGCTCACCCGCGAGGTCGCGCGCCGCTTCAATGCGCTCTACGGACCACGGTCGACCGCTGCGGCAGCTCACCTCGCCGCAACCGCTTCCGACAAGGAGAGGCTCGCTGCGCTCGAAGGCGAAGCGCGCACGGTACAAGAGATTCTCCCCGAGCCGAAGGTCCTGCTCACACCCTCGCCCAAGCTGCCTGGACTAGACGGCCGCAAGATGTCCAAGAGCTACAACAACACCATCATGCTGTCCGAGCCCGAGGCCGATCTCCGCGCCAAACTCAAGACCATGGTCACCGACCCCGCGCGCATCCGCCGCACCGACCCCGGCAATCCCGACGTCTGCCCGGTCTTCGACCTGCACAAGGTCTTCAGCTCCCAAGAGACGCAACAAAAGGCCGCCGAGGGCTGCCGCTCCGCCGGCATCGGCTGCATCGAGTGCAAGAACTGGGTCGCCGACGCCATCATCGAACGCATCGCTCCCATCCAGGCCCGCCGCCGCGACCTGGAGTCACGACCCTCCGTCATCGACGACGTGCTGGCCAACGGCAAAGACCGCGCCACCAAACGCGCCCAGCAGACGCTGGACGAGGTCCAGCTCGCTATGGGGTTGCGCTAACCATGACGGACAAACTCAATCCGACCTCAAATTCTGTCATCCTGAGCGAGGAGCACCGCGACGAGCCGAAGGACCCCGAAGAGGCCAGTGCCACCGCGACTTCCGAACCCATTTCAAACAAAGAAAAGCCCTTCATGCTCGAATCCCCCACGCCCGTACTCGTACCCGAACCCACCCCCCGCGACAAGAGCAAGGACGAAGCCTCGCAGTCGCCCTTCAGCATCACCGTCGGCCAGGTGTATGACGGCCCGCTCGACCTGCTGCTGGACCTCATCCGCAAGCAGAACATCGACATCTACGACATCCCCATCGCCACCATCACCGCGCAGTTCCTCGAGTACACGCACCACCTCAAAGAGACCGACATCGACGCCGCCGGCGAGTTCATCTACGTTGCCAGCCTGCTCATCCACATCAAGAGCAAGATGCTGCTGCCGCGCGACCCGCTGGCGAGCGAGACCGACGCCGAAGACCCGCGCCGCGAACTGGTCGAGCGCCTGCTCGAACACGAGCGCTTCAAGGCCGCCGCGCAGATGCTCCAGCAGAAGCAGATGATAGAAGAGGCCACCTGGACCCACTCCGGTCTGCGCGCCTTTCTGCACGACGAAGGCATCGACTCCGCCGACTCCGAGCGCGAGATCGACGCCGACACCATCGACCTCGTCCGCGTCTTTCAGGACATCCTCACCCGCCTCCGCGACCGCCCGATCCATGAGATCGACGAGGACTCCGTCACCGTCGCGCAGATGCTGGAGTTCGTCAAACGCCGCCTGCTGATGGAAGACCGCCCCATCAGCCTGCGCAAACTGCTCGCCAACACCAAATCTGAGCGCGCGCTTATCTGCACCTTTCTCGCGATGCTGGAACTGGTCCGCCTGCAGGCCATCCTGCTGCGCCAGGCTGAGGTGCTGGGCGACATCCTGCTCAAAAAGACCGCGCACTTCGAGCAGATCTTCGCCGACCAGGCCCAGGTCCGCGACGACTGGAGCTAAAGTTACAACCTAAGGAGTCTTCGGTATGTTTCTGTGCCGCTGGGGGTTTATAGGCTTCATCGTGGTTTTATCCTCGATGGCTCAATCGCAAACATTTGAGCAAATCACAATAAAGCCGGCTCACTTAGCCGACCCGCGCAGCATGCGCTTACAGGTTCTACCGAGCGGAGAACTCATCGGGCATTCTGTCCTCGTGATCGACCTCATCAGTTATGCCTACGATGTGCCTTCCAATCCTTCGCCTCGTCTTAACTCTCTTCCCACTTGGACCTACAGCAATAGATACGACATCGAAGCCAAAGCGTCTCCAAGTGCCATCACGACGACCGCTCAGGACAGTGAAACACAACTCCGGGTGAAGCAGATGATCCGCCGTTTGCTTGCCGACCGTTTTGGGTTGGGCATGCGAGTTGGCAACCGGCGCATGCAAGCCTATGCAATGACGGTTTTGAGCAGCGGCCCACATTTAAGACATTCACCGGTCACAGCGAGTGACTGCATCTTCGATACTGCGCCGGATGGCTGCCACAGCTTTGTCATCGGATTCGGACATCCTCTCAACGCCAATGCCGTTAGTATGGACGACCTCACACACTACATCGAGAACTGGACCGATCTTCCAACCGTGAACCGCACGAATATTAGCTGCCTGTTCGCCACCCACACAGAAGGTTGGCTTCCTATGCGACTGCCCCCTCCGCCTCCAAATGTAAATGGGCGCGTGGACTTCTCCAGTCTCACTACCATATTCACGGTTTTGGGCAGACTCGGTCTCGAACTGCACCGGCAAGAGGAGGTCCTGCCGGTCTATACGATTGAGCGCATCGAACTACCTGTCAACCGACCATAGGCCTCCGCGCTTCAGCCACATCTCCATAAACACATCCGCACGCGCATACGGCGAAGCCACCACGCGCTCCTTCGGCAGATGCGTGAACCCCACAGCCTGATACAGATGAATCGCCGGCAGCAGCGCGTGGTTGGTCT
>Ga0302319_10015566_pt1 | contig 14092 bp, 11 predicted proteins | sample Bog_T0_2_FD_203319 | JGI IMG/M metagenome (GOLD analysis project Ga0302319, IMG submission 203319) | Peat permafrost microbial communities from Stordalen Mire near Abisko, Sweden - Bog_T0_2 | ecosystem: Environmental > Terrestrial > Soil > Wetlands > Peat | place: Sweden: Abisko, Stordalen Mire... | reverse complement strand
ATGCGGCTCCGCCCCGAGCCGCCACAACCATTCAAGGCCGTTGCGGCGCATCCACAGCGGCGCCCGGCGGGTGTGCCCGCCGATGAAATTGAGCGCCGCGCCGACGCAGAGAAAGCCGACCGAAGGGCAGTGAGGAGCGAGCGCGTCGGCGAGCAATTCCTGCTTGGGCGCGCCGAGTGCGACCAGGCACAACTGGGCGCCGCTGGCGCGAATGCGCTCCGCCATGGCGAGGCGCTCGAATTCCGGGTCGCCGAGGCGGATGCGGGGCGCCTCGGCGCCGGCGATGACGAGGTCGGGCGCGCTCCGCCTCAGCTTGGCGATGGCCGCCGCCTGAGCGCTCGGCGCCGGACCGATCAGATAGACGGAGAGGCCACGTTCCGCCGCAGACTGAAGCAGCGGTTCGATCAGATCCGCGCCGGGAGCGCGCTCAAAGACGCGCCGGCCGGCGGCGCGGTTGGCGAGCCAGGCGATCGGCCAGCCGTCGGCGCAGACGAAGGTCGCGCGGCGATAGGAGGCGCGAAAAGCGGCGCTGCCGCGCAGCTTGGCGACATGATCGAGGTTGAGCGTGTGGAAGGTGAAGCCCTTGCCCTGGGCGGCGCAATCGATCGCCAGGTCGACGGCTTGGGGGATCGAGGCGACGTTGAGCGCGAAGCCTGCGACCTTGGTGCGCCGTTGCGGCGCGATCGTCGCATGAAGAACGCTGCCGCTCATCGACCCACATCACGCTCGCAACAAACCCCTCGCGGGGGTGGACTCCTTCCCTACCGGCTTCGTTCTCATTCGTCTCAATTTGCTACAATTAGGGTTACCTGGCTTTGAGCAACGGTTAACCGTAAGCCCGAGCGCGGGCTGAGCGACGTCTTTGCCGAATGAGACGGCCTATCTGAACGCCGACGAGACTTCCGTGTAGGTCGTATTGAGCTGCGTGCCGACGAAGCTGACCGCCACGATGATCGCCAGCGCGACGCACGTCGCGAGCAAGGCGTACTCGACCGCCGTCGCGCCTGAGCGCGAACGACGGAACAGATCGATCAGCTTGAACATGCGGCCCCCTGAGGGGCGCGCGCGGCCAGCCCCGTCTCTCGCCCCCGGCGCAGATTAACCATGGCCGGTTACACAGAACTTAAGGGAAGCTTGGCCGCCGCGGTCGGGCTTCCGTCAGGTCCAGCGGCTGGGCGCGGCCGCACGGCGCATCTCGCGCCGTTCTCGCCAGCGCCGCCGGATCGGCCAAGCGCAAATGTGGGTGCCGCTCCAGCCGATGAGCAGCGCCAGCGCGCCGACCAGAAACGCTTCCGAGGTGACGGGAACTGCCGGTTCGAAGTTCTGCAGCGTGTCGGCGCCGATTGCCGGATCGAAGTCGACCGCCATCGCCCCGAGCCGCTGCACCGGCCCCGCGTTCTGCATGGCGTCGAACGCGTTTTGCAGCTTGTCGCGGCGAACGATGTCGGTCTCGATCGCAGCGCCGCGAGCCTGGGCGAGCGGGTCGGGATTGCCCTCGAGCCGGGCGATCGCCTCGACCGGCGTGATCGACTGCTTCGCCGCGTCGGTGTTGAAGGCGGCGACGACGCGCTTGATTTCGTCGAGCGCGCCGCCGAGACGTTGGCGATATTGTTGGCTGAACTCGGGGCCTTGCGTCCCGATGAGGGCGAACAGCAACCCGATCGCCGCCGCGAGGCGTCGCGTGAACATCGATGCCGGACTCCCCGTGCGCCACCGACTGAGTCCTATCGCGGGCGCGGGCGAAAGTCATTCGTCCTCATTGACGGCGGGGCGGCGATTGTCCTGAATGCGCCGCTGCAAGCCCACTGGAGCCGGTAACGCCGATGAAGCGATGAGCGCCCCGCCTGCCGCCCCGCCTGCCGCCCCGCCGCTGAAGCCTTGGCCGCTGTTCCGGTCGTTCCCCGGCTGGCGCTGGCGCGACCTCGGCCCCGACGCGGTCGCCGGCCTGACGCTCGCGGCGATCGCCATCCCCGAGCAGATGGCGACGGCGCGGCTCGCGGGGTTCCCGCCGCAGATCGGCTTCGTCGCGCTGCTCGCAGGCGCGGTCGGGTTCGCCGCTTTCGGCGCTTCGCGGCTGATGTCGATCGGCGCCGATTCGACCATCGCGCCGATCTTCGCCGGCGCGCTGGCGCTACTGGCGACCGCCGGCTCGGCCCATTACGCCGCCGACGCGGCGGCGCTGGCGCTCGGCGTCGGCCTCGCGCTCGCGCTCGGGGGCGCGTTCGGCCTCGGCTTCGTCGCCGATCTGCTGTCGATTCCGGTCACCACGGGCTTTCTCGCCGGCATCGCCGGGCACATCGTCGTCAGCCAGGCCCCGGCGCTCCTCGGCGTCGCGCCGCCGGCGGGCCCGCTTGTCGGCCAGGTCGTCGCGCTCGCCGGCGCGCTCGCCCAGACCAGCCTGCCGACGCTCGGCATCGGCCTGTTCGTGCTGGCGCTGATGATCGTCGGCGAGCGCCTGAGCCCACGTTTTCCCGGCGCGCTGATCGGGCTTGCGCTCGCCGCCCTTGTGGTCGTCGTCTTCGGGCTCGAAGGGCGCGGCGTCGCGACGCTCGGGCCGATCGAGGGAATGACGCTGCGGCTCGGCTGGCCACAGATCGCGCTCGCCGATCTGCCGCAGATCGCGCCGCTCGCCATCATCGTTGCGCTCGTCGTCATGGTGCAGACCGCGGCGACGACCCGCAGCTTCGTTTCCGATCCGGCGGTCGGCCCCGACGTCAGCCGCGATTTCGTCGGCCTCGGCGCCGCCAACCTGCTCGCCGGCTTTCTCGGCGCCTTTCCGCTCAACGCCAGCCCGCCGCGCACCGCGATCGTCGCCGCGAGCGGCGGCGTTTCGCAGCTCGGCGCGCTCGTCTGCGCCGGCCTCGCGCTGGCGCTGGCGGCGTTCGGCGGCGGCCTGCTCGCCCATGTGCCGCACGCGGCGCTCGCCGGCGTGCTGCTGTTTGTCGCCCAGCGCATCTTCCGGGTCAGGACGATGATCGACGTGTGGCGGCGCAGCCGGGCGGAGTTCGCGCTCGTCGTCGCCACCATGCTCGCGCTGCTCGTCCTGCCGATCGAGCAGGGCGTCGCCATCGGCGTCATCTTGTCGCTGCTGCACGGTGTCTGGACGACGACGCGCGCGCGTCTGGTCGAGTTCGAGCGCATTCCAGGCACGTCGATCTGGTGGCCGGCTAGCACGCTGCAGCGTGGCGAACGGGCGCCGGGCGTGCGCGTCGTCGGGTTGCAGGCGCCGCTCTCGTTCCTCAACGCCTATGGCGTCCAGGCGCAGATCCAGGCGTTCGGCACGACGGACGTGCGGCTGCTGGTGATCGAGGCCAATGCGGTCAGCGAAATCGACTACACCGCGGCGACGGTGCTCGCAGGGCTCGTTTCGCGGCTGCGCGCCGGGGGCGTCGACGTCGCCTTTGCGCGGCTCGAATCGGTGCGCGCGCAGCTGAGCTTCGCGCGCCAGGGTCTCGAGGCTTTGATCGGGCGCGACCACCTCTTTCATAGCGTCGAGGAGGCGATCCAGGCGCTGCAGAACGGCAAGCGGGGCTGAGGCGAGCGTCGTCGTTCGGTCGCCGTCGGCGATCGACCGCTGGGGTCCGGGAACGCGGGCGCCGACGCTGCTGATCTCGCCCTTCGCCAAGCGCGGGCTGGTCGATCGCACGGTCACGGCCACGACTGCGATTTTGAAGCTGATCGAAATCCGCTATGGTCTGGCGCCGCTCGCTTCCCGTGACGCGGAGAGCCCCGACATGACCGAGGCGCTCGACCTGCAGCAACAGGGTTATGGCGTGAGCGAAGTCCCGATCGGCGTCGTCACTGTGTCCGACCGCGCCGCAGCGGGAGTGTACGAAGACAAAGGCGGCCCCGGGATCGAGGCGGCGCTGAAGGCGATTCTGGCGACGCCCTGGCGGCCCTGCCGGCGGCTGGTTCCCGACGAGCGCGACAAGATCGCCGCGGCGTTGCGCGACCTCGCCGACGTCGAACGCTGCTCGCTGATCCTGGTCACCGGTGGAACCGGCCCGAGCCCGCGCGACGTCACGCCGGAGGCGACGGCCGATGTCTGCGACCGCATCATGCCCGGCTTCGGCGAGTTGATGCGCGCGCGCAGCCTGCTGGAGGTGCCCACCGCGATCCTGTCGCGCCAGATCGCCGGGCTGCGCGGCCGCAGCCTGATCGTTAATCTGCCCGGCCGGCCCGCCGCGATTCGCGTTTGCCTCGACGCGATCTTTCCGGCGGTTCCCTATTGCCTCGACCTGATCGGCGGCGATCGACTGGAAACAATTCCCGAGGTGTGTCAATCTTTTAGGCCAAAAGCTTAGCCGCCAGAGGCGGCAATTGATACGGATCAGATTAAGCCGGGGCTGGCGCCCTACTTTAGTGGTGTTGACAACTGAAGGGCTCAAGCATGCCGACCGCGGATCCGATCGTCTCCGCCATCGTCGAGAGGTATCGGAACAATCCGACTTACGTCCTGCAAATCCTGCGAGAGGCGCAGGAGGCGTTGGATTGGATTTCGCCTGAAACGGTCGAGACCGTCGCTTCGGGGCTGAAGATTCCACGCACGCAAGTTCAAAGCGTTCTGCAATTCTATTCGTTCCTTTACGACAAACCGCGTGGCCGTTATCGCCTGCTGTTCGCCGACAATATTACCGACCGTATGGCGGGCAACATCGCCCTGTTTGAGCACATGCTCAGTCGGCTGAAGCTCAAGCCCGGCGTGGTGTCGTCCGACGGCCTGGTGAGCGTCGACCTGACCTCCGACACCGGCATGTGCGACCAGGGCCCGGCGCTGTTGGCCAACAACCGCGCCATTCCACGCCTGACGATGCGTCGGATCGACGAGATCTGCGATCTGGTCAAGGCGCAGGCGCCGCTCGACGAATGGCCGGCCGACCTGTTCCGCGTCGACGACAACATCCGCCGCCGCGAGACCCTGCTGACCCCGATCGCCCCCGGCGTCGCGCTCGACGCGGCGATCGCCCGCGGGCGGCAAGGCATGCTCGACGAGATGAAGCGCTCCTACCTGCGCGGGCGGGGCGGCGCCGGGTTTCCGGTCGGAACGAAATGGGACGGCGCCCGCAACGCGCCGGGGGCGGAGCGCTACATCGTCTGCAACGCCGACGAAGGCGAGCCCGGCACGTTCAAGGACCGGGTGCTGTTGAACTCGTTCTCGGTTCGGGTGCTCGAAGGCATGGCGATCGCCGGCTACGTCTGCGGCGCAACCAAGGGCTTCATCTATCTGCGCGGCGAGTACAAGCACCTGCAGGCCAAGCTGCAGCGCGAGATCGACGAGATGCGCGCCGGCGGCCGACTCGGCGCCTCGATCCGCGGCGCAGCGGGTTTCGATTTCGACATCGAGATCCATATGGGGGCGGGCGGCTACATCTGCGGCGAAGGCACCGCGATGGTCAATTCACTCGAGGGCAAACCGGGCCGGCCGCGCGTCAGGCCGCCGTCGATGGTTCAAGTCGGCTACCTCGGCAAGCCGACCGTGGTCGACAACGTCGAATCGCTCGCCCACGCGACCGAGATCGCCGTCGAAGGCGGCTCGCGCTTCGCCAAGCGCGGCACCAGGACCTCGACCGGCACCAAACTTATTTCCATCTCCGGCGACTGCGAGCGGCCAGGCGTCTACGAGTACCAGTTCGGCGTCACCATTGGCCGGATCCTGGAGGACTGCGGCGCGAAGACGGTCAGCGCGGTGCAGATCGGCGGCGCGTCGGGCGTTCTGCTGACGCCGGACGAGTTCAGCCGCCGCATCGCCTTCGAGGACGTGCCGACCGCCGGCGCGTTCATGGTCTTCGGCGCCGACCGCGACATTTTTGAAGTCGCGCGCAACTTCGCGCATTTCTTCGCCCATGAAAGCTGCGGCTTCTGCACCCCCTGCCGCGTGGGGACGACGATCCAGCGTAACATCATGGACAAGATCGCCGAGGGGCGGGGGTCGCGCTACGAGGTCAACGAACTCAGGCGCGTGGTCGAGTTCATGAAGCGAACCAGTCATTGCGGTCTCGGCGAAACGGCCGGCAATGCGGTGCGCGACGCGCTCAACAAGTTCAGGCCGGCGTTCGAGCGGCGGCTGCACGCGAAGGATTTCGCGCCGGCGATCGACCTCGAACGGGCGCTCGAGCCGGCGCGGCGGATCACCGGGCGTGACGACGCCGAAGCACATCTGGAGACTGAAGGTTCATAGACATGGCTGAGACGACGTTCACAATCGACGAGCAACCGATCCCGTTCACGCCCGGCCAGACGATCCTCGAGGCAGCCAAGGCGGCCGGCATCTATATTCCCCATCTCTGCTACCACCCGGAATTCAAGGCGCACGGCGGCTGTAAGATGTGCACCGTGCTCGTCAACGGGCGCACGCAGACGGCCTGCACGCAAAAGGCGGCGGCGGGACAGGAAGTCGACGTCGACACCCCCGAGCTCAACGCGATGCGGCGCACCCTGGTGCAGATGCTGTTCATCGAGGGCAATCATTTCTGTCCCGGCTGCGAGAAGAGCGGCGCGTGCCAGCTCCAGGCGCTGGGTTACGAATACGAAATGATGTCGCCGCACTTCGTCGAGCTGTTCCCGGAGCGCAACATCGACGCGTCGCATCCCGACGTGCTGATCGAGTTCAACCGCTGCGTCCTGTGCGAGCTGTGCGTGCGAGCCAGCCGCGACATCGACCACAAGGACGTGTTCGCAATCGCCGGGCGCGGCCAAGACGCCAAGCTGATCATCAATTCGCCGACCGGAAAGCTGGGAGACAGCGCGCTCGCGGTCACCGACCGCGCCGTCCAGGTCTGTCCGGTCGGAGCGATCATCGTCAAACGCGTCGGCTTCGCCACCGCCCCGATCGGCGAGCGGCTGTATGACAAGAATCCGATCAGCGCTGAAGTCGAATCTTGCGAAATTCCGGAAGCCCGATGAGCACCTCAGGACAGGACAAAGTCAAAGTTCGGCTGGCGACGACGTCGCTCGCCGGCTGTTTCGGCTGCCACATGTCGCTCCTCGACATCGACGAGCGCCTGTTCGAGCTCGCCGAGATCGCCGAGTTCGACCGGTCGCCGCTGACCGACATCAAGCATTGCGGCCCCTGCGACATCGCGCTGATCGAAGGCGGGGTGTGCAACAGCGACAACGTCCACGTCGTGCGCGAATTGCGCGCCAACGCCAAGATCCTGGTCGCCGTCGGCGCCTGCGCGATCAACGGCGGCCTGCCGGCGCTGCGCAACAAGCTCGACGTCAACGACATCCTGACGCGGGTCTATCGCAATCCGACGACCGGCGAGTCGTGCGTGCCGGATTCGCCGGAGTTGCCGTTGCCTCTCGACATGGTCTATCCGGTCAACGAGATCGTCCGCGTCGACTACTTCCTGCCGGGCTGCCCGCCGTCGGGCGACGCGATCTGGAAGTTCCTCACCGACCTCATCCTCGGACGCATGCCGCGTCTGGACTACAGTCTCCTGAATTACGACTAAGGGCCCAGAAATGCTGAATCTCGAAACCGCGCAATCGCCGCATAAGCTGCGCCGGGTCGCGATCGAACCGGTGTCCCGCGTCGAGGGGCACGGCAAGGTCACGATCCTGCTCGACGAGGAGAACCGGGTCCATCAGGTCCGCCTCCACATCGTCGAATTCCGCGGCTTCGAAGTCTTCATCGAAGGGCGTCCGTTCTGGGAAGTGCCGGTCACTGTGCAGCGCCTGTGCGGCATCTGCCCGGTCAGCCATCACATCGCCGCCGGCAAAGCGATGGACATCGTCGCCGGCTACGGCCCGCTGACCCCAACCGCCGAGAAGCTGCGCCGCCTGTTGCATTACGGGCAGCTCGTGCAGTCGCACGCGCTGCACTTCTTCCACCTCGCCTCGCCCGATCTGCTGTTCGGCTTCGACAGCGAGGTCAGCAAGCGCAACATCGTCGGCGTCGCGGCCGCCTTCCCCGATCTCGCCAAGCGTGGCGTGATGACGCGCAAGTGGGGCCAGGAGGTCATCCGCCACATCGTCGGCAAGCGCATCCACGGCACCGGCGTCATTCCTGGCGGCATGAACAAGCCGCTGCATGTCGACGAGCGCGACACGTTGCGCCGCGACGTCGACGAGATCGTCGGCTGGGCGCGCGAGTCGGTCGATCTGGTCGCCTCGCTGTACGAGACCAACCCCGATTTCTACAAGCGTTTCGGCGAGGCGCGCTCCAACATGATGGGGCTCGTCAACACGGCCGGCGAGACCGACTACTACCACGGCGGCCTGCGCGCCCAGGACGCCGACGGCGCGCCGATCTTCGATCACGTCGACTACACGACCTACCAGGACGTGTTCCAGGAAGAGACCAAGCCCTGGAGCTACATGAAATTCCCGCACATCAAGGCGCTCGGCGCGGAAAACGGTTCGTATCGCGTCGGCCCGCTGGCGCGCGTCCAGGTCGCCGACCGTCTGTCGACCCCGCTCGCCGAAGACCAGCGGCGCAAGTTCGTCGCTGTCGGACAGGGCAAACCGCTGCACGGCGCGCTGATGTTCCACTGGGCGCGGATGATCGAGATGCTCAACGCCGCCGAGATGGCGCGCGACCTGCTCAACGATTCCGACATCGTCGGCACGGACCTGATGGCGGACAAGGGACCGCGGCGCGGCGAAGGCGTCGGCGTGATCGAAGCGCCGCGCGGCACGCTGTTCCACCACTACAAGGTCAGCGACGACGACCTCGTCACCTATTGCAACCTCATCGTCTCGACGACCAACAACAACCAGGCGATGAACGAGTCGATCCGCGCCGTCGCGGCGCGCTTCCTCACCGGCCGCGAGGTGACCGAGGGGTTGCTCAACCACATCGAGGTGGCGATCCGCGCCTACGACCCGTGCCTGAGCTGCGCCACTCATGCGCTCGGCCAGATGCCGCTCGAAGTCGACATCCTCGACGCCGACGGCGCGCTGGTCAGCCGCGGCCGCAAGGGCGACTGATGCGGCTCGTCGTCCTCGGCTGGGGCAACGACTCGCGCGGCGACGACGCGCTCGGCCCGGCGTTGCTCGATCGCATTGCCGCCGCCTGGCCCGACCTGCCGATGGTCGACGACTACCAATTGCAGATCGAACACGCGCTCGATCTGGTCGAGGCCGACTGCGCCCTGTTCCTCGACGCCGGCAAGGACACGCCGGCGCCGTTCGCCTTCTCGCGCCTCGCGCCGAAGCGGGACGCGACCCACTCGACCCACGCGCTGTCGCCCGAAGCGGTGCTCGACGTCTACCTCCAGGTGCGCGGCGAAGCGCCGCCGCCGGCCTTTGCGCTGTGCGTGCGCGGCGAGAGCTTCGAACTCGGCGAAGGCCTGAGCCGCGACGGCGTCGCGCGCCTCGAGATCGCATGGGATTTCGTCAAGACGCTGATGGCCGAACAATCCGTCGAGGCGTGGGACAGGCTGGCGCGCCAGTCGGCCCCGCTGGTGCGCGTTCCGGCTTAGCGAACGCACTCGTCAGTGGCGCGGGCCTCCGCGCCCGCGGAGCGCTGTAACCGCGGCCACGGAGGGCCGCGCTGTCGGTGCTATCACTTCCACATCGCCCGCATGCGCGCGGCGAGATCGACCTTGGGGCCATCGGCGAATCGGGGCGCGGCTTCGGTTGCTGGGCGCGGCCACGCGATGTGGTCGAAGTGCTTCAGCAGTGGGCTCGGGATGAAGCGGGTGCGCGCGGCGGAAACGTGGCGGTCGCCGTTCTTCGCCTGGCCGTGGACATAGAAGCGCTGCGGCACGATCAGCGTCAGCGCGTCGCGGGCGCGCGTCATCGCCACATAGAGCAGCCGCCGCTCCTCCTCGATCTCGTCCGACGAGCCGGCGGCGAGATCGGACGGGATGCAGCCGTCGACGCAATTGAGCACGAACACCGACTTCCATTCCTGCCCCTTGGCCGAATGGATGGTCGACAGGATGAGATAGTCCTCGTCGCGCAACGGCGGCCCCGCTTCGTCGCTCGAGGCGTCGGGTGGGTCGAGCGTCAGCTCGGCGAGGAACCGCTCGCGCGAGGCGAAAGTCGCGGCGATGCGTTCGAGCGCGTCGAGGTCGGCCGCGCGCGGCGCGACGTCGTCGTAAGTCTCGGCGAGCGTGTCGCGCCGCCAGGCGATCGCCTCGGCAAGATCGCTCGGCCACGGCGCAGCCGCGGCGAGGCGCGCCAGCAGCGCGGCGAATTCGGCGAAGGCGTCGCGCCCGCGCGCCGGAACGGACAGTTGCGCGAGACTGGCAAAGCTCTCGTCGGCCGCCGCCGCGGCGACGATTTTCTCCGCGCTCGCCGGACCAATGCCGGGCAGCAGTTGCGCGACGCGGAAGCCGGCGACGCGGTCGCGCGGGTTCGTTGCGAAGCGCAGCAGCGCCAGCGCGTCCTTGATGTGCGCCGAGTCGAGGAACTTCAGCCCGCCGAATTTGACGAACGGAATGTTGCGCCGCGTCAGCTCCAATTCCAGCGCCGCCGAATGATGCGAGGCGCGGAACAGCACCGCCTGCGACTTCAGGCTCGCACCCGCCTCGCGGTTCTCCAGCACGCGCAGCGCGACGAAGCGCGCCTGATCGCCTTCCTCGCCGACGGCGACCAGCTCCGGCGCGCCGCCGCCCGTCCGCTCGCTCCACAGGTTCTTGGCGAAGCGCTCGGGCGCGAGCGCAATCACCGCGTTGGCGGCGGCGAGGATCGGCTGGGTCGAGCGATAATTGCGATCGAGCGTGACGATGCGCGCTGGCGGCGAGAAGGCTCGCGGAAACTCGAGGATGTTGCGCACGGTGGCGGCGCGGAATGAATAGATCGACTGCGCGTCGTCGCCGACCACGGTCAGGCCGCGACCCTCGGGCCGGAGCTTCAGCACGATGTCGGCCTGCAGGCGGTTGGTGTCCTGGTATTCGTCGACCAGCAGATGGTCGAAGCGCGCCGCGACCTCCGCGGCAATCGCCGGCTCGGCGAGCATCTGGGCGAAATAGAGCAGCAGGTCGTCATAATCGAGCACGCGCTGGCGCTGCTTGGTCTCGACATAGGCCGCGAACAGGCCGCGCAACGCCTCTTCGTGCGCCGCCGCCCAGGGAAAGTGGCGGCCGAGCGCCTCTTCGAGCGGAATCTGCGCGTTGGCGACGCGCGAATAGATCGCGAGACACGTCGCCTTGGTCGGGAAGCGTTCCTCCTTCTGCGACAGGCCGGCCTCGTGGCGGCACAGCGCCATCAGGTCGGCGGAGTCCTCGCGATCGTGGATGGTGAAGGCGGGGTCGAGGCCGATGCGCGTCGCATATTCGCGCAACAGCCGCGCGCCGATCGAATGGAAGGTGCCGCTGTAGCTCGGCGTCGCTGCCGCGGCGGCCTCGGGGGCGAGGCGGCGGGCGAGAATGCGCTGGACGCGGCGGTTGAGTTCGGCTGCGGCGCGGCGCGAAAAGGTCGCCAGCATGATGCGCCTGGGGTCGACGCCGGAAAGCACGAGATGGGCGAGGCGATGAGCGAGCGTCGCCGTCTTGCCGACGCCCGCGCCGGCGATCACCAGCAGCGGCGTCTCGCCATGCTCGACCGCCAGCCGCTGCGCGTCGTTCAGCGCGTCGGCAGGGTCGGAGCGAATCGCGGCGAGGGCCATGGCGCGAGGGGAACACGGTTCGGCGTTTGTTCGCAACGGATTCATCTTGTGAGACGGGTTGGGGACGAGGGCTCGCGGCGAAGCGAGGCGAAACGAGACGAAGCGAAAACGAAATGAAACGAAGCCGGCGACTTCGTTGGCGAAGCCGTAAGGCCTTGATACGAAACGGCGGCGAAATTGGCGAAGTCCCGGGTATATAGGTTTTTCAATCGGTTAGGCGGCTCTCGTTTCGTTGCTGGCGAATGGGTTATGTGAAGCGCGAGGCCGCGAGGCGTTGGCGGCGGCCGACACAAGCATTGTATCTGATATTCCGATTTTCAGAAAGACAATGTCGCTTGCGCTGAGGGCGCGTCCCGCCGCTCGATGTCGGGCGTTCGTCCGCAATTCCCGCTCCCTCGATCACGGATGTGTGTGGCGGCGGCGGCCGCAATGCCCGGGCCTGGCGCGTGACAGCGGCCGCGGTCAAGGTAAGCTCGGCGCACGTCCGGCGCGGTTTGCGCGGAAACGGCGCTCCTGCGCCGCGGAGGCCCCATGTTGCGCTTGCCGCTCGCGCTCGCGATGGTCGCGGCTCTCGCCGGAGCTGAGGCGCGCGCGCAAACGTCCCCGCAAACGCCCGCGCCCGTCGATCACGCGAAGATCGAGACCTTCGTCGACGGCGCGGTGCGCGAAGCGATGCGCGCCGACAAGATCGCCGGCGTCAGCGTCGCGATCGTCGACCGCGCCGGCGTCGTCATGACCCGCGGCTACGGCGCCGCCGCATTCGAGCCCTACCGCAAGGTCGACGCCGACACGCTGTTTCGCGTCGGCTCGATTTCGAAGACGCCGGTCTGGATCGCGATCATGCAGCTCGTCGAGGGCGGCAAGCTGAGCCTCGACGATCCGATCAACGATCATCTGCCGCCCGAGTTGCGCGTTCCAGACGAAGGCTTCCAGAAGCCGATTCTCGTTCGCCATTTGATGACCCACACGGCGGGATTCGAGGACTCAATCGAAGGCCTGTTCGTCCACGATCCGACCAAACTGCTGCCGCTCGATCAGAGCCTCGTCGTCCATCGCGTCCACCGGGTGCGCGAGCCGGGGACGCTCGCCGTCTATTCCAATTACGGCGCGGCGCTCGCCGGCGCGCTGGTCGCCAATGTCGCGGGAGAGCCATGGCAGGACTACGCCGAACGGCGCGTCCTGCGTCCGCTCGGCATGGCGAGCGCGACCTACCGCGAGCCTTATCCTCAGACGGTCGCGACGGCGCTCGACCTTCCCGCGCCGATGACGCCCGAGACGCTGGCCAAGACGACCAACGGCTTTTCCTGGTCGGCAGGCGCCTATCACACGCAAGCTTTCGAATACGTGTCGAACGATGCGCCGGCCGGGGCGATGTCGGCGAGCGCCAACGACATGGCCGCCTACATGCAGGCGCTGCTCGATCCGGAGAAAATGGCGAACGCCGGCGTGCTCAAGGCCGAGACGGCGCTCGCCTTGCGGGAACCGCTGTTCGCCAACACACCCGAGCTCAGCGCCCGGCTGCACGGCTTCTTCGACCTCAGCGCGACGCGCGGTCGCAACGGTTTCGGCCATGGCGGCGCGCTGGTCTTCCAGAAGTCGACGATGGAGATCTATCCCGACGAAGGCGTCGCGATCTTCATTTCCGTCAACACGCCGAACGGCGAGGCGCTGCTCGACAAGCTCCCAAGCCTGCTGCTCGATTTCTTCTATCCGAAGACGAGTCCGTCGTCGCCGCCGCTGTCCGCCGAGGACGCGAAGGGGGAAGGGGCGAAGGTCGCGGGCGTCTATCGCTCGTTGCGGGTCCCGAGCTTTCGCAGCGAGGCGGCGGCGGTCCGCTATTTCAATTCGTTCGTCGTGCGGGCGCTGCCGAGCGGAAACATCGTGGTCGGCGGCGACCGCCGCTACAAGCCGCTCGGCGGCGGCGTCTTCGCCGCGATCGCCGACCATGGGCGCATCGCGTTTCACGAACAGGACGGGCGCATGCGGCTGTTCGATTCGTCTGGCGTCTTTCCCTCCGACCGAATCGGCTTCTTTGAAACCGGCCGCTGGTTGCGCTGGATCGCCGGCGCAGCGGCGGCGTTCGGCCTGTGGGCGATCGCAGCGGCGGTGGAGCGTCGGGTTCGCGGCGACCGGCGCGGGCGGCGCGCGATCGTCGTCCTCGACGCCCTGAGCCTGCTGTGGCTCGCCGCGGGAGCGACCTTCCTCGCGGGCGCCGATGCGTGGGCGAAGTCCGGGGCGTCCTTCCTCTTCGACTACCCGGGCTTCCTTTACCCCATCGCCTGCTGGGCGCTGCTCGCCGCCGCCGTCGCGACGCCGGTTGCGGCGGGGCTTGCCTTTGTCTGGCTGCGCCCGACGGAGTGGAGCCGCTGGCTGTGGTTCCGCAATCTCGCTACGCTCGCCGTCTATGCGGCGCTCATCGCCACGCTGTTCGAATGGCGGCTGCTCGGCTTCGCGGCTTGAGCCGCCGGCCGCTCGGCTGCGGAAGTCTCGGCTTTCATCAGCTCGACGGCGCGCTCCGCCAAAGCGTCCGCTTCC
>Ga0302319_10015565_pt1 | contig 14093 bp, 12 predicted proteins | sample Bog_T0_2_FD_203319 | JGI IMG/M metagenome (GOLD analysis project Ga0302319, IMG submission 203319) | Peat permafrost microbial communities from Stordalen Mire near Abisko, Sweden - Bog_T0_2 | ecosystem: Environmental > Terrestrial > Soil > Wetlands > Peat | place: Sweden: Abisko, Stordalen Mire... | reverse complement strand
GGAACCGGAGGCCAGCCCCAGCGCTCCAGTGCCGCCTTCCAACGCCGCAACGCGCTGTTCAAAAACGTCCGTGGTCGGATTCATGATCCGGGTATAAATGTTTCCGAACTCTTTCAAGGCGAACAGGTTCGCGGCGTGTTCGGTGTTCTTGAAGACGTACGAGGAGGTTTGATAAATCGGCACCGCGCGGGAAAGCGTGGTGGGATCGGGTGTCTGGCCGGCATGCAGCGCCAGCGTGGCAAGACCTTGGGACGGTGTACTCATAATTTTTTGTCAGTCAATTGGATGGAGGTTTTAATGAGAAATGTAATCAAAATGTTAAGCAGGCAAAGTATTAAGTGAAGCCGGGTTAATCAGGGTTCGCTGGACTGGCGGCCGGCTCACAGGGCCCGGCACGGTGCGCGCGGAGGAACCACAGCGACGGCCATGCGGGAGCTGTGGCCGGCCGGCCAGCCGAATCGAGATGGTTTAGAATTCCCATTTCGTGGTGATACCCCAAACACCATTGGCCTCATGGTTCAAAACGTTGCCGAAATGACCATAACCCACCGCCAGCGTAAGATGCGGGTTGACGACGTACGCTGCATCCACGGTCCACCAATCCCCTTCCGAGCGGACGAGGCTGCCGACGGCTTTGTAATCGTTCGGCTGTTGTTTGTATTCCGCCGCCAGCGCAATATTGCTCGTGACGAATACCACGGCATTGCCTTCAAACACGAAGCTGTAGCTGCTCGTGAACCCGGCCAGGCCGTCCCAGACGGCGCGCGTGGCCCGTCCACCGGCTTCGAGAAGCACGGGACGCGGCAGCTGGGTAATGAGTTTGGAGGCATAGAGCGTGAAATCCGCTCCGCTGTCCGCCGAAAGACCAGCGCTACCAAGCACATCCGCCCCGGCACTGGCTTTCACCGCATCCCGAACTTCGCTAATGCCATCATTATATTTGTAATGAACGCCGGCGGTGATTGCCGGCAGCCATTTCTGGTCAAATTCTCCCTCGGTGATAACCTGATAGCGGGCGTTAAAGTTGTGCAGTTGCACGTCGTTCGGACCACGATAACCCGCCGGCAACGCGCGGTCCAAAGCGAGCGGCAAATCTCCCAAATCTAAATGATTCCAGCCGTAGCCGAGCTCCAACCGTTTCAGCGGCGCTTCCGTTATCGTAAACGCTTCCAAATTCACATCGTGCCCCAAATTGATATACGCAAAGCCAACTGCAGGCCGACCCAGTAATTCTCCATCTCGTGGAGGATTGACAATGTAGGCGGACAAAGTGGAAAAGATACCGCCGCTGCCTTCGATCTGGTGCAAAGGCAAGGGAGCGCCTTTCTCGGCCGGCTTCGGTGTCGTCGCCGCGGCTGCGGTCGGCTGGCCCGCAGGCGCATTCGTTTGGCTTTGACTGTCGTCGGCTAAGGCGGAGAGCCCTGAGGCCAACAGCAGCGTGGTGAAACAAAGGGCCGAACGATAGTGGCGCTGTCCTTCGTCCTTTGGTTTGCGAATTTGGTAACCGGTTTTCATATGTCTGTTTGGTTTTCCAGCAATCCTCCGGTGAGCCGGTCAGAGCGCTTTCGTTTTTAACGATCATTTGTTTTTATCGCCCCTTTCCAGTGGTCTGGTGGGGCATCAAGTCCGTCTCCAAAGAAAGCCACCGTACTATGGCGCGTGCGCATTCCATGTTAAAGACGACTTAAGTAATAGATATTAATTTTTGTTCGATCTATCCGTTTCTTGTCGTTTTCTTTGGATTAATTGTCTGCCGGCCGTTGAGAAAAGCCAAAATAACCATGATAAATAAGACATTTATGGAGTTTTTGGGTAAAGAACTGGGAGGAATGGTTTTTTGTTGTTGCAAAAAGACGACTAAATCAGTAATTATTAAACTGGTTTATCGGAATAGTCGTGCGTCGGTGTTGAATCCCCTGAGATTTACCACTACGGGACTGATTAAACTTAAATTATTTTTCGTGAATACCGCCATTCATAAGGGGCCCGACCGGCAGGTTGGCCAGACTCCTTTGATCCGATTGCGCCGTTTGTCCAATGAGACGGGCTGTGAAATCCTGGGCAAGGCGGAATTTATGAATCCCGGCGGTTCGGTCAAGGACCGTACCGCCCTGAGTTTGATTGCGGATGCCGAGGAAAAAGGGCTTCTCAAGCCCGGCGATACCATCGTCGAGGGCACGGCCGGCAATACCGGTATTGGACTCACCACCATTGGGCGCGGTAAAGGCTACCAGACAGTCATCGTGATTCCCGAAACACAATCGCTGGAAAAAATCGGATTGCTGCGTACGCTGGGGGCGAAGGTGATTACGGTGGCGGAGAAACCTTATCACGATCCGGGCAATTATAATCATGTTGCCCGGCGGCTCGCCGCGGAAAACCGTTGGTTTTGGACCGACCAGTTCGATAACCTCGCCAACCGGATGGCGCATTATCGCGGCACCGGCCCGGAAATCTGGGAGCAGACGGGCGGCAAAATTACCGCCTTCGTTTCCGCTGTGGGGACCGGTGGCACCCTTGCGGGCACATCCTTGTTTTTGAAGGAGAAATATCCCGGACTTACCGTTGTTTGCGCCGACCCATTTGGTGCGGCCATGTGGTCTTGGTTTACCCAAGGCAATCTGGATTTGACTGTAGGCGACTCCGAGGCGGAAGGAATTGGTCAGACCCGGGTGACGAAGAATTTGGAAGGAATCTCCGTGGACCGGGCTTATCGTATTTCCGATCAGGAGGCGCTGGTCATTGTTTACCAATTATGGCGGGAAGAAGGGCTGTTCCTCGGCTTGTCCTCCGGCGTGAACATTGCCGGAGCCTTGCGCCTGGCCCGGGAACTAGGCCCCGGCCAGACCATTGTCACGCCGTTGTGCGATTCCGGGCACCGGTACCGGTCCAAGTTTTTTAATCCGTTGTGGTTGGCGGCGCATCAAATTTACTTCGGCGACGAGGTTGGGGCCTCGGGTGTCTGCACATTTAAAAAAAGCGATTGCCGGCCTTGAGAACCATGTTTACTATTTCCGGCAGGCGACAACGCCGCCTTTTAAAGCAAAATCCTAATGGCGCTGACCGGTCTACTGGAAGCTGCCATGATCGAATTATCTCATTCATGTCGGATCGTGTCCCGGTGGCAATGCGGGGGAAAGCTTGATTTGGGATCAGGAACCCAATGTTCGTATTTCCTTGGTTTTCACGCCCGTTACCGTTTGCGCTTTTTGGCGCCGCGTTTTTTTTTATTAACAACCTATCAAATCCATGAGCAAAGAAGCTGAAATTCATTTAAGCCTGAGCGCGGCCGCCGCGCGTAACCTCGCCACGGCCACGGTCACCGTTCCCCAATACACCGAAATCACCCCGCGCTGGCTGCACAAACTGCTGCCGTGGGTCGATGTGGATGGCGGCGTTTACCGCGTTAACCGTGTGGCCAAAGCCCCCAAGGGCACGCCGGCCAACGAATATGGCGAGGTGAAAGTGGACCTCCTTACCGTGGCGGCGGGTGAACCCAAATTGCCCAAGACCTTCGTGGATTATGAGGAAGACCCCCGCGAATATCATTTGAGCACCATTCAAACCGTGCTCCATACCCATACGCGCGTGACGGATCTCTACAGCAACAAGATCGATCAATTGCGCGAGCAAATTCGCCTGATCTTGGAAGCGGTCAAGGAGCGGGAAGAATGGGAGCTGATCAACAACCCCGGTTTCGGCCTGTTGAAAGAAGTGGACTCCAGGCAAACCATCAAGACCCGCAAAGGCGCGCCGACGCCGGATGATCTGGATGAATTGTTGGGATTGGTCTGGAAGAAGCCGGCCTTCTTTCTGGCTCACCCCCGGGCGATTATTGCTTTCGGTCGCGAATGTACCCGCCGCGGCGTTCCGCCCCCGACCGTGCACCTCTTTGGCACTCCCTTTCTTACCTGGCGCGGTGTTCCGCTGATCCCCAGCAACAAACTGGACATTAAGGGCGAATCCACCAGCATCTTGCTGCTGCGCGTCGGCGAAGCGGAGCAGGGAGTGGTCGGTTTGCAGAAGACCGGCGTGACCGGCGAAGTGGAACCCGGCCTTTCGGTTCGCTATATGGGAACCAACGAGAACTCCATCGCTTCCCATTTGGTTACCCGGTATTTCTCCGCGAGCGTCTTGACGACCGATGCCATCGCCCGTTTGGATAACGTAGTGGTCAACAACTACTATGAGTACAACTCTAAATAGCGTCCCGGTGCCGCCGGCCGTGGCGCCGTTGACTACCGAGCAGGCGCATTCTGAGCTCGTAAAACAGCTCATCGCGGGGGCGTTTTCGAAGTTTGCGGGAGTGAAATTGCCGTCTCCGGCGGCTGCCCCCAACCTTCCGTTTGCTCCTGCCGTGGAAAATAACCAGATTCCCTCGAACGTTACGCCGGTCCATCCCGGTTCCCAGCCGGCGATGCCCCGCCTGGCGCTGCCTGACGGAACTCCTGCGGGCGCGCACGCCCCGGGATCCGACGATCACTATGCCTTTGGCGAGCCCCGCGGCAATGGCAGCTTTCAACCGCAAGGCAACCGGCCTGATACCAGGACCACCAACCGCAGTCCCTTGCTCGGTGTTCCGGAAGCGGAAGCCCCAGCCACCCCTGACTATTATTTCCTTCAGCGCGGCGCCGCCACCCGCTCCCCGACGGCCTTCCCATCGTACCCCAAACACAGCGTGCCGGTGCCTAAATTCGACATTGAAGGTGTCCGCCGTGATTTTCCGGCCCTGCACCAACTGGTCAATGGCCAACCGCTGATCTGGCTCGATAATGCCGCCACCACGCATAAGCCCCAGGTCGTTATTGACGCCACCTCGGAGTTTTACCGCCGTGATAATTCCAATATTCATCGGGCCGCGCATGCCTTGGCGGCCCGTTCCACGGAATTGTTCGAGGCCGGCCGCGAGAAGGTTCGGAAATTCCTGGGCGCCGCGGACGTGAAGGAAATCGTGTTCGTCCGGGGCACCACTGAAGCCATTAACCTGGTCGCCCAGAGTTATGGGCGAAAGAACGTCGGCGCCGGCGATGAAATCATTGTTAGCGAGCTGGAGCATCATGCCAACATTGTGCCGTGGCAGCTATTGGCCGAACAAGTCGGCGCCACCCTCCGCGTCATTCCGATCAATGACCGTGGCGAATTGATCCTGGAGGAATACGTGAAGCTGCTCGGACCGCGAACCAAATTCGTTTCCGTGGCGCACGTCTCCAACGCGCTGGGCACCATCAATCCCGTGGAACAAATCATCGCCCTGGCTCACGCCCGCGGTGTGCCCGTCCTGGTGGACGGCGCCCAGTCGACCCCGCACCTGCCGGTCAACGTGACGGCACTGGATGCCGATTTCTATGTTTTCTCCGGCCATAAGATTTTCGCTCCGACTGGCATCGGCGCTCTTTACGGCAAGGCGCCCCTCTTGGAAGCCATGCCCCCGTGGCAGGGTGGCGGCCACATGATCAAAGACGTCCGCTTTGAGAAAACCATCTACCAGAATGCGCCGGAGAAATTCGAGGCCGGCACTCCCGACATTGCGGGCGTGGTGGGGCTGGGCGCGGCGATCGATTATTTGTTCAAGGTGGGCATTCCCGCCATCGCCGCTTATGAGCATGCGTTGCTGGAATACGGAACCCATGCGCTGGCTGGCGTCCCTGGCATCCGGCCCATCGGCACGGCCGCGAACAAAGCCAGTGTCCTGGCTTTCGTGATTCCCGGAACCAGTAACGAAAGTGTCGCGCGGCAGCTCGATAAACAGGGAATAGCCGTCCGCGCCGGCCATCATTGTGCCCAGCCAGCCATCCGGCATTTTGGCTTGGAAAGCAGTGTGCGTCCGTCCCTGTGCTTCTATAACACCCGCGAGGAAATCGACCGCCTGGCCAGCGTTTTGCGTTCGTTGAAGCGCGGTTGATCGTCGGCCGGTCATGAGGTCCCAATCCTTAAGGGGCAGTCCCCGGGGCTTCATTACCCGGTCGAAATATCAGATCCACCAGAATATTTTGGCAGACGTCCACGTCCTGGTTTTCGGTGTCGATTCGGTTTTTGCAATCCTCGGCTTCCGGCCGATCGAAGGGAAACTGAATCAGGTTCTGCAGGGAGCCCGTTTTTGCGCGGCGATAAAGACCCTTCGGATCGCGCTGAACGCAAACCTCCAATGAGGCGTGGATGTAAACTAACACGAGACGATTTTCGAGTATTTGTTTGATCAGAGTGCGTTGCGGCTGTTCCGGCGCCATCGTCGACACCACGACGTTGAATCCTTGGTCCGCCGCGAGGCGGGCCATTTCGGCAATGCGCCGGTGATTCTCCAAACGATCTGCGCTCGTAAAGCCCAGATCAGAGCAAAGGCCGGACCGGAAATCGTCCCCATCCAAATAGAGCACGGGTAATTTTCTCGCTTTAAAGGCTTCCTGAAGCCGTCGGGCCAAGGTGGTTTTGCCGGCTCCGGAGCGGCCGAACAGCCAGAACACGTTTGCGCAATGGGTCGTCATTTGGAAAAACTTAATCGACACGATCGGCTCGCAGAATTTCCTTCACGGATGCCAAATGCTTCTCATAGTGCCGCCACCTTTCCAGCGAATCGCGGTAAATCGGCTGACGCACCTGCCATTGGCTGGCGGTCTCCACCGGGTTGGGATTCGTATGCGGTGCGAGGCAGCGTTCGTCCCAGTCCAACCCCAGCGCTTCCAGGGTCCGGCGCGCCGTTGGTTCCGTGTTCAACACCATGTCTTCATAGGCTACCTCGAGGAACTTCACGTTCGGAATCGTCCGCCAGTGCGCCATGAGCCGAAGATATTCCCGGTAGAAGTGAGCGATGTTGCCCAGGTCGAAGGCATAGTCCAAATGCAGCGGGAACCTTTGGAAATAATTGGAAATGACCGTGTCCAAAGGATCCCGGGTACAATGAACGATCCGTGCTTTCGGGAACAGCATGGAAATAAAGCCGAGATTCCGGAAATTGATGGGGTTCTTATCGATGATATACGGAACCTCCGGGCCCGTGTCCCGCCGCAGCCGCTGCTCATAATCATGGACGATCTGCCGGGCAACGGACGTGGTCAGTTGTTTGACCCCCCAAGGATAGGGCTCGCCATTTTGAATTAGGCGAGGAAGTCTGGCGGTGATATCCGTCAGGGTCGGCAATTCCCCCGCAGTGGCGATGGAGCCATGATTGGACAATATATTGGCGAGCAGGGTCGTCCCGGACCGGGGCATGCCGACGATGAACAACGGGCTCCGGCTGTCCGATGAAAAGGGAAAAGGGCACGCCAGAAAATCCTGGTTAAAGACGCTGATGATCGCATCCGTCATTTTGGTGACGGCATCAGCGGAATAGGCCACCTGCCGGTTGCGAATTCGATTCGCCTGTTGAAAATACTCGAACGCCTCCTCAAAGCGATCCGCATCATCGTAGATTTTGCCCAGCGTAAAATAGAGTTGGTCTTTGTCCTCCGCGGCAAGACCGGGCTGGTTCAACAGCGCTTTGATGGTTTTGACGTCGTCATTTTCGACGTTGCGGTATTCCCGGATCTTGGCCAGGTTGAACAACGGCGCCGAAAAATCAGGCTTGAGCTCAAACGCCTTGTGAAACATCACTTCCGCCGCTGCCATGTCGCCTTGGCTCACCAGCAAGGTTCCCCGATTATAATAAGCCTCCGCATACCCGGGATTCAAGGCGATGGCCTGGTCATAACTCACCAAAGCCTCGTCATACCGTTTCATTTCTTGCAAGGTTACCCCGCGATTATTGTGCGCTTCGGCATGTTTCGGATTCAGGGCGATGGCCCGCTCATAACTGGCCAGCGCCTCATCGGGCCGGAGCATTTTCTTCAGGTTGGTGCCCCGATTGTAATGGGCATTCGCGTAGTTGGGCTTCAGCGCAATGGCCTGGTCGTATGAAATCAGGGCGTCGTCATAGCGCTGGAGTTTTTGCAGTACGGCCCCGCGGTTATTATGACCCTCCGCATAACCCGGAACCTGGGCAAGAATCAGGCCATAGATGTTGGCCGCTGCCGGGAAATTTCCCAGCCGATGTTCTTTGATCGCCAGGCCATCCGCTTCGGCAATGGAATACAACTTGCCGTGCCAACGGATCGTCGGTTGATCCTTGGTTCCTGCCGGTTTTATGAATGGATGCTGCACGTTCATACCCGCCCCTGCACTCGCCGGATCTGCGTCCACCGGGGCAAGCTCGATCTATATTGCCGATTAAGAGTGGCATTTCCAACCAATTCTTTTCCGGCGTTTCCCGCCCCCGCTTATCCCCGCCGGGCTCAGACAAAAAGGTCGCCCGGCCACTCGCCATTCCCATATTCCCGGCGGTTGGGAAATAACCTGAATGAATTTTAATCTCCCGTTCCGGACAACTTAATGTGAAGGGGTCAGTTTGAACCTGGTTGGGCGGGCGGTCCCGAAGGCATTTCGGTGTGCCTTGTGCCAGGTATGACTTGTGCTAGATTACCGGCGGCGTCGTTTCTGAAACTAATAATCTGTATGAAAAATATAAATGTTTGTCTGATCGGTCTGGCCCTCGGTGGGGCCATCGGTTGTGCCGCCCAGCCTCTGGGCACTCTTTTGGACCCCGTGGGACCCGATCCCCAGGCCGTTGCGCAAGGAAGCGCTGGCGGATGCCTGCAGGTTTATTCCGCCCGCGAACTGGCGCCCGTGAACGTGGAAATGCAGCAGTACGTTGCCACCACGGAGTTTTCGCCGGCAGACAATTCTCTCCCGCGGCAGTTTTTACATGCCTCGGCGCACGTGAACTACTCCCTCTATGACGCGAACGGCAAATTCATTAGCAGGATATCCAATGCCAAAGGCTTGAATGACGCCCAGCCGACGAAAGTCAAACTGGCTCCCGGTGCGTATCTGGTCGAAGCGATTACGGAGGAATACGACACTTTCCGTCATCCGGTGATCATTCCGGTGGAAATCAAACCGGGGTTGATTACCGTGGTCCATCTGGATGGAGCCGCGAAGTCTGGTACCCCGGCCGCCCCGGCTGACTGGGTCAAATTCCCGAACGGCGAAATTATTGGCTGGCACGTTACCAGCTGACGCCGGCGGTACTTGGGGAGAATGGCATCCGGTAATGCCAGATCCCCGATCTTCGCCCGCAAAGGGAAGATCGGGAGTCTTTTAAAAATAAGGCGGCAATCGGAACATTCAAAAGGCTGCGGATACGGGCAAACGCTCGTAAAACTCATTGTGGACGAGTTTTATGGCGTGTAAATCAAACGTAGGTTTGCCGTCAATCGGGTAACAGTAGTGAAAATTGCCGAGGCCGAGCTGGGGCCGGCTGACCCACCACCCGTCGACGGAGCGTTGCCAGGGCAGTCCATCGCTCCCGTGAAAGGTGCTCATGAAATGGGAAGCCGATCGATCAAAGCTCGCCGCCCTGGGCGCCGACCGGGTTGGTGAAAGGGGTTGGCCCGATACTTTTTCGCGATGGTCCTGAAGCTGCAGGGCGGTGTGAAACAGGATTTTTTCCTGGATGGTCTCCCTCCATTTGTGGTGTTTCATGCGAATCCTTTTGCCAGGGAACGTGCCGGGTGGAACTCCAGCGAGTCGCCACCGATAACAACGGATTCCGCCGGGATGGGTTCCGGCACAAAATCGTCGTACCGCTTGATGGGAATACGCGATTGGGTACTCCCGCGATTTTTATTCTTCGGCATAGCAAATGCCTCCTTTCCAATGAATTGAATGTTATCACTGCAAACGACGCCAGCCGACGTTTGCCGCCAAAGTGATTGACCCTCCAAACTTCAAACCGGATTGAAATTAACATAAAAGTCACGAATCGCCAAATGGAATGCGATTCGGAAAAATTTTTATTTCGAACCAAATCCTCCAGCTGTGCCGGAGAAAACCCTGAAGTTTGGCAGCCCCGGTAGTCGTTTGTGAGTCTGTTCCTCGCAAACCGATCAAAGTTTACGACCGCGCCCAGGGGGGACCTCGAAGAGAATCAGTTTGGCGGTTGCTTGGGTATTTGATCCTGCGAAACGGCAAATTCGCCATCGCGATAAAAGAGATTACCCACCGGATCGATGATGTTCGCGGTGACGACGACCATCAGTATCGGGTTTCCCTTTGATTGCTCCCATTTACGAATATGTTCTGCCACCCTTTCGTCCCGCTCGTGGTTCGGTTTGGAGAACAAAATGACTTCCGATTTCGGGAAAAAAACGAGGCTTTGCCCGTCGTACAGATTCCGATTGGCCGATTCCCGGCTCAATTCCACGGCGGGTAAAATCAGTGGCAACGGACCCGTCTCGCCGGCGGAATTGGTGAAGAGATCGTTGGCTAGGTTTGTGCTATCCGCATATCCCACAAATTCCACCTTCGACGCCGTCGCGAACAGGTTCAACGTATGTCCATCGGATAAGAGATAGGGCAAGACATCAAATACAGGTCCGGTTTCGATTTTTCCCGTTTCAGCGGAGATTGAGATTATTTCGTGGTTGGTAGGGTTCTGCTCCCAAATGGAGTTGGTGATAACATCAATGACACGGGTCGAGCGCATGCTTGTTTGGCGGCCAGTGGTGGTCGTCACTTCGGGTTCGGCCAGGATTTCCACCCCTTTAAAATGGTTGTACGCGTTGAGCTGATGCTGGAGGCTCCTGGCTTCCGCCGCCGTCAGGACGGCAACGCCATTTGTGGCCGCGTCGGGCAGGGAAGCGGCCGCTGTGCTGGAGAAAAAGTTTTGTGGCACTTCGTAGAATCGGGCTTTGATGTGGAGTTGCATCCTTATTAGCCCGGCATCATCCATGGTCCGGAGATCGGATGTGGTCGCATCGACAAATAGGAGATTGCCGGATGCGTCGTAAGTCATTTGTTTTTCCGGAGCTTTCAGATCCACACCTTGGAACTTGAAGAAAGCGAATAGGGCTTCCGTGACCATATTATTTGAATTGCCCGACCTCTCGCGATTTGCGTTGGTCTCGACCACCGGCTGGTTCAGAATTTCTGAAATGAAGGCCGGGTCCACTTTATAAACCGCGGAATAAATATTTGTGGCATTGTTTTTGACCGCGGTGGCAGGCGTCTTTGGCTCGGATGATCCTTTCAGGCCGTAGGTTTCACTGGCGATTTCCCTTGGTTTTGTTCCTGGCGAATGGATTGGCGGATTTATCAAGGTTTGGATGATTTTCTCAACCGCATCCAATTCAGAGGATGTCGCCTTTACGTACAGCAAACCGCTTCTATCATTAAAAAACAGAGCCTTTCCTGACGAATCCAGTTTTAGGCCCATGCCATTTACCAAAGCAAGGAAAGCGTCGGTATCCGAATAAGCCGAAGGATTAGACCAGTCCCGATTGGGTGCCACCCGTTTGAGGATCTCCAACAGATTTGAAAAGTCTTCGGGCCGACTAACCCTAAAAACGCGAGTCTGAAGGTTGGTGGCCAACCCGGTATTCGAACCGTTTAAACTGGTCGCGGAGCCGAAACTTTTGAGATGATTCGTCGGGAAGCCATTTAATCCGGCGACGATCCGTTCCACCATGTTCAATTGATTGATCGTGCCGCGGACGAAGAAAAGGCCGTTCTTATCATAAAAGAAGTGCGCGGGCAACTGGCCGCTTTGGCTTAACTGTTGTTCTACCTTTGGTTCGTCCGCCGGATTGTTTATGGCGAACGTAGACGCGATCAATGGTTGGTCCGAGAGGCCATTGACCGAAGACTGTCCGTCGCGGTCCGGCGCTTCGCCCATGGGCAGCGCCACCGCGCTGAATAGGAAGATGGCACCGAGGGACGCGAAGGTTAGTCCCGCTTTGCGCGGAGCCGAGAAATTAACCAAGCGTTCGATGCGGTGCCTTAACGCGCTCCGGGATTCCATGATGCCGACGAGTCCCAGATGGATAGTGGGACGGCGGAATGTCATTCGGGCGACTTCGAGCAAAGTCGGCGCATAATCGTCCGCCGTATCATTCAGTGCCAGCATCACCGCGTCATCCACCGCTTGTTCGCGTACCTGACGAACGCGGGCGTTGGCGAGCCAAAGCAGGGGATGCCACCAATAAAAAATCTGCAATAGGGTTTGGGCGAAGTTGACCCACATATCGCGCCGGCGCAGGTGAAACAGCTCATGCAATAGGACCACGCGCAATTGGGAAGGGGATAACCGGTCGGTCAAGGTGTGGGGGAGCAAAATGACGGGACGAAATAATCCGCAGAGCGCCGGCGACATCCGGTCATCGACGATTTTCAGTCGGACGCAGGAACGGAACCCGGCCTGTTGTTGCGCTTCGTTTAGCCTGGCGGACAGTTGCTCTTGATCGAGTCCATGGCGAACCAAACGCGAGACCTGCCACCAACGGATTGCCAGCCAGAACAACAGGGCGAGGCTCACCGTCCCGGTGCCCAGTAATAGCCAGCCTGCATCCGTCAATTGCACGGGAGGCGGCTGGGGAATGGGAATGGTGGATGGGGCGAAAGTGACCGGCGTCTCATCGTAGGTGACCGGATCATGGTGAATCGGCGGTGTGGCTGCGGCGTGTTTGACCGGATGCAGCCACCAAGCGGGACTGGTCGGCAACGCGAGGGTGGGCGGCAGCAACAGTTTAACCAGCACCGCCAACCAGAGGGCGTATCGGACCGAGGCGCGCAGCTTTCGAGCGAGCGACCAATCGAGGATAAAGACTAACGCGATGAGCAGGCTGGATTGCCAGAGCATGGCCCCGGCAAAATGCAAAAATTGTCCGCCCCCAATATTTATCGCTTCGATGGATGAATTCATATCGCCTCTTGCGGGTTGATTATTTGTTAAGCGTCTTCTTCCGGGCCTTGATCAGAGCTTCCATTTTCGCCAGTTCGTCGGCATCGATGTCGTTGTTTTCCAACAGGCATTGGAGCATCGGGGTAAAGGCGCCGTTGAAAGCGTGTTTCAGGGTGTAAAACAGCTCGCCATTTTGCGCCTGTTTTTGGGTTACTGCCGAGCGGTAGACGGTAAGCCGGCCTTCCTTGGCGGCGTTGAGCACGCCTTTGGCGACCATGCGGTCCATCAGCGTGCGAACGGTGGAATAATGCCAGCCCATGGGGCGTAGTAGTTTTTCCTGGATGAGGGTGGCGGTGCAGGGTTCGGCTTCCCAAACGGCCTTGATAATGGACCACTCCGCTTCCGTCAGTTCCACTGAATGCTTGGACATGCGGCGATCATCTTTACAAACGTAAATGAAGTCAAGCCGTTAATTTACATTTGTAAATATAGGGTGCACTGTTACCGCTGGGGGGATTGATTGGCCGCCAAAGAACGCAAGGAACGTAAAAGAAAGGAAAAGAGGGCGCTTTAAGCATCGGTTGGACGATAAATTTGAATGGCATAGGCCGTTTTCCGCACCACGTCACACAGTTCGTTAATTGTTTTCACTTTGTGATCCTTGCGTTCCTTTGTGGCAATCAATTAAAACCCCGTGTGCCGCCAAAGAACGCAAGGAACGCAAGAGAAAGGAAAAAAGACGGTGCTTTAAGGGTCGGCTGGACGGTGGTTCGGCTCATTACAAATTTTCTGATCTCAAATTTGTGGCTGCCGAAATTGATTAAGATTCCGTCTTCGATTTTTGCGGACTTGAGATAGCCCAGTATTTGGGCGACGTGCTCATCTGCGGTTGCCCGGGATGCCTTGAGTTCCACGATTAGGCGTCCGTCTACCAGCAAATCGGCGAAATATTCGCCGAGGACGGTCCCATCCTCGTCATAAACAGCAAGAGGATGTTGCTGCTTTACCTCAATCCCCAATTTTCGTAACCGATTAGCCAGCGCGTTCTCATAGATTTTTTCCAGGTGCCCATGGCCATGATAAATATGAATGGCATAGGCCGTTTTCCGCACCACGTCACACAGTTCGTTAATTGTTTTCACTTTGTGATCCTTGCGTTCCTTTGTGGCAATCAATTAAAACCCCGTGTGCCGCCAAAGAACGCAAGGAACGCAAGAGAAAGGAAAAAAGACGGTGCTTTAAGGGTCGGCTGGACGTTGGTTCGGCTCATTACAAATTTTCTGATCTCAAATTTGTGGCTGCCGAAATTGATTAAGATTCCGTCTTCGATTTTTGCGGACTTGAGATAGCCCAGTATTTGGGCGACGTGCTCATCTGCGGTTGC
>Ga0302319_10015564_pt1 | contig 14093 bp, 10 predicted proteins | sample Bog_T0_2_FD_203319 | JGI IMG/M metagenome (GOLD analysis project Ga0302319, IMG submission 203319) | Peat permafrost microbial communities from Stordalen Mire near Abisko, Sweden - Bog_T0_2 | ecosystem: Environmental > Terrestrial > Soil > Wetlands > Peat | place: Sweden: Abisko, Stordalen Mire... | reverse complement strand
GTGCTACCGGGAGAAATGTAATACGCTTCGCTATCGTATACAGAAGGGATATTGATGAAGCGTCTGCGGGTCTTACTGCTCTTGCTGAGTGTTTTAGTTCCATTGCGAGGACAAGGCGAGCACCCCCCGGTCAAATATATTGAGCGCGAGTTTTATCTGCCTTACGCGCAAGCGTTTCCTCATGGAATGGATGCGCTGGAAGTGCGGGCGGATATGCCGGGCAAGCATCCGCTCGCTTTGCTGACGCACGGAACATCAGCCAATGTGAGTGAGCGGGCTTTGGTGACTCCATGGGGTTTTCTGCCGCAGGCACTCTGGTTCGCGCGACGCGGTTATGTTGCGCTGGTCGTCGTGCGGCGGGGCTATGGGCGTTCGGGTGGTGAACCGGACGGACGGGGCGGTGGCTGCGAGAATCGTGGGAGCTTCACGGAAGCGGCAGAAGCCGGAGTGGATGATTTGCGAGCGGCGGCTCGCTATGCAGCCACGTTACCGGAGGTGTATGGGGGAACGGTGATCAGCACGGGCGTTTCGACGGGTGGCTTAGCGCAGGTGGCACTGGCGGCAAACCCGATGCCCGGACTGAAGGCTGCCATCAGCTTTGCCGGCGGGCGCGGAGGGGACGGCAAAGGACATAACTGCAACCTGGAAGGATCGATCAGTACGTTCCATGGTTTTGGGAAACACAATAAAGTTCCGATGCTGTGGATTTACGCGGAGAATGACAAATTTTTTCCGCCAGAGATGGCGCGGCGTTTTCAGGAGGCATTCCAGAAGGGCGGAGGTACGGAGGAGTTTGTTATGGGGCCGGCGTACGGTGAGGATGGACATCATCTTTTCTCTAACACTGCGAAGTGGACGGCTTGGGTTGAGGACTATCTACGGAAGCTCAGTCTGCTTCCTTTAGGGAATGAAGTATTGCCTCCGCCGGTGGCCTCGAACGACCCGGTTCCAACTGGTTTGGACGACGCGGGCGCACGCGTATTTCGCCAGTTCCTGACGGCTGGTCCGTTTAAGGCGTTTGCGACAAATGGCGCGGACGCTTGGGGAACATCGACGGCGCGATTTACGCAGGAAATTGCGGATAAAGAGGCGTTAGAGCGTTGCAAGGTTAGGGCTAGTGGCACCGGGGTCTGCAAGTTAGTAGAAAGTGGGGCGCGATAGAGGGGCCCCCGCGGGTTCAAACCCGCGGGGACCATGACTACTCTTTATCCAATGAAAGTAACGGTTGCGGTGTTGGCGCCAACCGTGGTTTTGGTTAGCGTTTTGCCACTGGTCGTCTCAATGTTGGTGATGTCGTCCGTTTGCGGATTGTTTGTGCCGCCTGCGGCTAGACAAGCAATCGCATTGGTAAACGTAACTGGCGTGAATTTCGCGAGTGCGGTATTGGTGTCTTCGCCTCCGTCGGGGTCTTCCATGATCCATTCGACAGAGCTGCCGTTGAAGCTTGCGCTCGTGGGTGGCGCAACCGTAAACGAGGTATGCAAGCCCGTGGTCATATTCGCGAAATAAATAGAGCCGGCTGTCTTACCTACATACTGAACAGATACATAGACCTGATTGCCGGGGCTTATCGGAAGATTCGCAATATTCACTTGGTCGACATAGGCAGGCGGAGGGCCGACGGGACCGTACCACTCATACCAAGCAACGTAGTGAGCTTTACCCGAAGTATCGACGTACTGCTGTACACCGGCCTGCAATACGTCGTTCGAGACGAAGAAGCCATCGAGTCCAATCCAAGATGACGAATCGTAGGCGATGCCATGAGAAGAGTCATAGCTGGGAGCTGAGCACGCGGGTTCGGACGCCTTGCTGACGGTTGGCACGTCCCAATAGCCGATCACTCCGGAATAAGGTCCGCCGCTGAAGATACCAGCACCGGCCCAAACTCCGCCCACGTAGCTGCCATCGGTAGCTTTTTTGAGCGGCTTTCTCAGGTAGTGTCTCTTTCCCACCTGTGGTTCGAAAACCGGGACTATGCGATCTTTCGCGAGCCATTTGCGGGAGAAGACTTTGTCCCAGGCCTCTTTGAGCGCCGGGGGATCGTTCGCCGTGGGCCGGCGCCATAGGATCCCGTTCTTAATCAGTTCGGATTGACTGGCGGTATTCGGATCGAAATCGTCAGCCGGGGCGGGCACGGAATAAGCACCTTTTAGATTGGTGGGCTTCGTTGAAAAAGGAAGTTTTTGCAAAAACTCTTTCTCGTCCAATAACCATTGCGACGGGGAAGGTCTAACGGGCGTTGACATGAATTGAGCCTCCTCAATTTTCTGTTCAGACGCGAGTATATCCTCGAAATGGTTTGATCGCAAGAGTAATTGTGCGCTGAGCGCGGACTCAGCGCGCTGGGAAGGGATTTACTGGCGAAGGATCGGAAAAGGGCTCGGAGAGTTCATAGGAGTAGGTCGCGCTTTGGTTTGGAGCTGACCTATGCGAAGAGATAGGTCAAATAGAAGCTTGACTGGTAAGATACCTCCGAGTTTGTGAGCGCCCACGGCAGCCAGGCCCATGGACGCGGCGCAGCCACATTGCGAGCAATCCGGTTGACCACCGAATTGGCAGGGAGTAATGAGGCTCGAAAGGTCAGCCGAGATGCTGGTGGTGGTTCGGGCGAAGATGCAGTCCTGAGGGGATTTCGGCGGATTGGCAAATTCGCGAATCATTTCCTCCGGCATTTCGAGTTTAGGAAAAGACTTGCGAAGAGTTATTAGATCGGCAATCACCTGCGCTCGCTGTTGGGGCGAGAGAATTTCAGGCAGCACTTCGCCGATTTGCGGAGTGAAGATGCTAAACCAGATTTTGGCCACTTCGTGTTTCGCGCTCCAGAATTCGACGAACTCCTTCAGATAATCCGCTCGATTCATCATTTGCGCGGTGATGGTGCAGTGAACCGTTATTTTCTGGCCGGCGATGTTCGAGAGAATGCGCTGATAAGTGGCCGGTGCGCGGCGGACGTCGTGCTCCGGCTGCAAACCGTCAATGGAAACGACTACGGTCACGCGGGGATTTTGGGTCCACGACACGGCAAATGGACGGAAGGCACTTGTCACAATTTGCACATAGATGCCGCGTTCGGTGAGTATGGGCACAAGTTGTTCGAGCTCTCGATAACGGACAAGAGGATCGCCACCGACGATAGATAAATGGAGGGGTTTATAGTGATCAACGGCCTGCAAGACATTGTTGACAAGTTCTTGCCCTTTGTAATCACGCAATTCGCGCAAAGTCACGCCACCACCTATGTGGTCGGCTCCATACGCGTAGCAACCGGGGCAGCGTAGAGGACATTCGCGGGTGATTTCGATGGAAAGCGACGGGGTTTCTCCTTGTAAGATCTTTTTCCAAGCTCGTAGAACTTCAGATACCTGCAAATGGAAAGACTCCTTACTATAGAGACGCAGGACGACATCGTTTTGACATAAAAATCTAATGATCTGTTTAGGTTAGGCGGGATGGAATAGGGGGAAGGGAGAGCAACGTCTGCGCCTGAGCACGCGAAAGGGGACACCGCTGCTACATGCGATCCGCTGTTTTTCAACATTTCGGACAGAAGCCCGCAATGTCCCCCTTTCGCTTCTTTCGCTTACTGACTATTGGCCACCGAAGGTGTTACAGGCGGCAACCTGGCCGGTGGTGAAGCCTTTGGTGAACCACTGTTCGCGCGCGGCGGAACTGCCGTGGGTCCATGTTTCGGGACTGACGCGGCCGGTCGCCATTTTTTGCAGGTGATCGTCGCCGACGGCGGCGGCCGCGCTGAGAGCATCCTGCATATCGCTTTGGTTCAACTTGAATTTTTCTTTCGCGTTGTAGCCCCAGACGCCGGCGTAGCAATCGGCCTGAAGCTCAAGGGCGACGGAGAGCGCGTTCTTCTGCCGGGGATTGCGCTCTTGCGCCTCGGTCACCTTCTCTTCGGTGCCTAAGAGTTTTTGAATGTGGTGGCCAAATTCGTGCGCGATGACATAAGATTGCGCGAAATCTCCGTTAGAGCCACCGAAGCGGGATTTGAGTTCGTCGAAGAAGCCCAGGTCGAGATAAATTTTTTCGTCTTCGGGACAGTAGAAGGGGCCGGTGGCTTGTTGGGCGGCGCCGCAACCGGAATTGGTGTAAACGCGGTAAAGGACTAACGTTGGACTGTGATAGCGCGTGTTGGTCTGGGCCGGAAGTATGGTGGCCCAGGTAGCCTCAATATTGTGATAGACGGTGCCAATGAGAGCACGATCTCGAGATTCGGCTTGATCCTGCGCGGGATTGGGCGCAGGTTGCATCTGTTGCGAGGGATAAGAAGCGCCAGGGTTCGCTTGATTGCCGCCGCTGGAAAGAAGAGCGAAGAAATTCTGATGAAAAACGAGACTCAAAAGCCCGACGATGAGAAGTCCGCCAATACCTATATGCCCAAAACCAAACCCGCCGAATCCGGGGCCGCCCTCACCGCCGCCGCTTGAATCTCTGCGGTCTTCAATATCTTGATTGCTATTATCTGGCGTCCATTCCATTGAAAAGACTCCTCCATTTCAGTTTTAAAGGTCTATTGAAACCTATCCTCACAATTCTACCTGCCAACTTCTCTCTGGCGCTCGGGCACAAACGATTGTAAACTGCTTCAAGCGAATTGTTTCGCTCAGCAAGTTGGTTCGAAACGGAGTTGTTTTTTGTCGCAGATTTTGGAAGAAGTTCTGAACGCCAATGAATCCTATGCCGCCAGTTTTGGGGCGAAATCGAAACTGCCCATGCCGCCGGCTCGGCAGTTTGCCATTTTGACCTGCATGGACGCGCGGCTCGATCCGGCGAAATTTGCGGGGCTGAGCGAAGGCGATGCTCACGTCATTCGCAATGCTGGCGGCCGTGCCAGTGACGATGCGATTCGTTCGCTAGTGATTTCCTATAAGCTGCTCGGTACAAGGGAATGGTTCGTGATTCATCACACCGACTGCGGCATGTTGACCTTTACTAATGAAATGATGCGCGACTTGTTGTCGAAAAGCTTGGAGACCGCAAGCTTTCACAACGGGCAATGGCGAGACCCGGGTACCGGTGGTGGTTCGCCGGCGGCTGAATATATCGAATGGCTGACGATCAAGGATCTGGCGAAGAGCGTGGTCTCGGACGTAACGCGGATTCGCAATCATCCGCTGGTTCCGAACAAGATTCCGGTACACGGATACATCTACAACGTCTCGAGCGGAAAGCTTGTGGAAGTGCCGGAAGCGACGGCCATGGGTGAGCCCACTGGCGCGAAGCGCGCGGCCACGACGGGAAAATAGCGCAAGGTGCTGGAAATGCAAGCAACGGCCGCGGCGGCAAGTCCTTGAACTTTCAAAAAGCTACGTCTTTGATGTGGGTTGCGATCCACCATTTGTAGCCGAACGGATCTGTCACGCCGGACATACGGTCGCCGTAGGGCTGATCGGCGGGTTCGCGAAGACTGGTGGCTCCGGCCGCCAAGGCTTCGGCATACGTGCGGTCAGAATCGGCGGTGTAGAAATGCAAGCTGACGGGAGAGCCGCCGTAGTGGCCGGGACTGAAGGCTTCGATCTGCGGCGCTTCATCGGCCATCATGAGAACGCAATCGCCAATCTGCACTTCGGCGTGACCAATGCGGCCATCGGGACCGGGCATGCGGAATCTTTCCTTGGCGCCGAAGGCTTTTGTGTAGAAGTCGATAGCGGCGGCGCAGTCTTTGAACATCAGATAGGGCTGGAGGGAGTGGTAACCGTCGGGGATGGGCTTTATGTTGGACATACACGAGTATTGTAAAGAAGTTTCAGCGGGGACGGTCGGGTAGCTTGCGATTCGGCGGGATGACGGCTGCGACTAGGCAAGCAAGAGGGGACACCGCTGCTACATGTGATGCGCTGTTGGCAGCATTTCGGGCAGGCGCCCGCAATGTCCCCCCTTGCTTAATTGTTATTGGGGGCGATACCGTCAGGGGCCGGTTTCTTGACGACCGGTTTGGCGGCCGGGGCCTTGGTGCTAGTCAACGTGGCTGCGGGCGCCGCTGTCGCAACGGCGGGTTTCTTCGCGGCCACAGCACTGGTGACCTTGAGGATCACTTCTTCCTGGGTCTTGAAGCCTTCGGTGGAAACAACGTCAATCCAGCCTGAGGTGCCGTTGGGGCCGGTGGGTCCGACCTTTTCAGGATCGACAGTGACCTCCCAACTACGATTCGTGGGCTCGTCGCTCACGGGCGTTACAGTAAGCCACTCTTCGTCGCTGCTTGAGGCGCTAAACGAAGCAGAACTTTGGCCGCCTTTGAGTCGCAAGATTTGCTCTTGGGGCTTAGGAGTTCCTGCTTTCCAAGTAAAGGTGAGCTTATCCGGCTGCAAGGCCGGAGTGTTGGCCATCTTAGGCGCAGACCAAGCAAACATGATGAGCGCAGTGACAGCCAAGCCCACGACCAAAACAAAGCCGACAATCGCCCAGGGGAAAGACTTTTTTTCCTTTTCAGCAAAGATGGCGCTCGAACCTCTGCGTTTCCCTTTGGCATAGACATCTGATGGGGGCCGGCGCATGGGCAGGTTTTCCGATGGCCGCCGGATTTCGTTGAAAGCAGGAACTGAAGAAGGTGGTTGGACCGTTTCCGTGCCGTTGCCATTGCCGTTAGAAGAAGCGCGGGACACGCTGATGGGAATCGCTCTGGTGCCGGGCAATCGCGTTGGCGGCGCGGGAGGTGGAGTAGCCACGGCGGCCGTGGCGTCAGACGTCGATTTCATGCGCTGAGTCATCACGGCGGTGGCGGGGCGTTTGACGACAAGCGGGTCATCGGTTAAGAAGACGCTAGAACCATTGTCGCCGCGCTTGAGAGAAGCCGTTGGTTGCGGCGAAGGAACGACGCGCGAAACAGGCGGGGTCGAGACGACCAAGGGAGTTGCCTTAATGGGAGCGACGGTTGGCTCTTCGTCAGGTGTGTTTTCGCGATGTTGTTTTTCTTCTTCGACCTGGCGCGCTTTGGCGGCTGCGACGGCGGCCGCTATGGCAGCAGCGGCACCACCGGACGCCAGACTTGGGCGAAAACGTTGGGTGGTGGAGGGGGAAGGCGTGTCGGGACCGTTCGGCTGGGCGGAGATTTTCAAGAGAGCTGCCGCCGCAGGCGCGATAGAAAGAGTAGACAGAGTAGGCGGAGCAGGAGGCGGCGGAGGAACAACGGTCCGCGCGGGCATAGGCGCGGGCGGCGGTGGCACGACTACTACGGGAGCGGCCACGATGGGGGCAGGCTCGGCTACGACAGGAGCGGTGGCATGCGTCTCCTCCGGCAGAATCATTTCCGGCAAGTCTTCATCCACGGTAGTGGAAGGTGGTGGGGGCGGAGGGGGAACGCGCACCTGGACGGGCGGAGGCGGTGGGATTACCGCTTGGGCCGCCGCCGCAGCGGCTGGCGCCGAAACTTGTTCGGCCGCGATGAGACTTTCAGCCTGCATCTCATGTTGAATGGATTTGAGAAGTTGCTGTGCCCCATAATTACTAGGATCAATTTCCAAGGCGCGGCGCGAACTTTGGCGAGCGGCCGCTAACTGGCCACTGTTGCGGAAGAATTGGGCTTCACTGACGAGACCAGTTGTTTGTTCGCGCTGCAAGAGAGCAAGGATGGGGTTCGTATCAACCAAGACTTCATCCAGGCTTTGATAGCGGCGACGCCGGTCTTTGGTGAGCGCGCGGCGGATGACTTGCGCCAAGCCTTCCGGCACGCCACGGGTGAGAGAGTGCACAGAAGGAGGATTGACGATGGTGATGTTGCGGACGAGGCGCGTGTTGTCTTGCGAAAGAAACGGATGTTGACCGGTGAGCAATTCAAAATAGAGAACACCGTAGGCCCAAACGTCACAAAGGGCATCCGCATCGCCCCCTTGCAATTGCTCGGGACTCATATAAAGAGGAGTGCCAACCAGATAACCACTTTGGGTGAGGCGGCTGACTTCGCCGGTCATACGAGCGATGCCAAAATCGAGAATCTTGACTGTGCCATCAGCAAGCACCATGACGTTGGCGGGTTTGATGTCGCGGTGAACAACGCCATTCAAGTGGGCACAACGGAGGCCTTCGCCGACCTGCGACATGACTTGCATCTTTTCGAGCAGGCTCATCTTGGGCCCGTCGCGCATGATGTGGTGCAAGTCGCGGCCTTCGAGCAATTCCATCACGAGATAGGGCACGCCGTCGTCATCGCCGTAGTCGTAAACGGTGACGATATTCTCGTGGCGCAGATTGCCAGCGGCAGACGCTTCATTACGAAAACGGCTTAAGTGTTCGGGGTCGCTCTCTCTGGTGGAGACCTTAATGGCTATAGGTCGATTGACATTAGGATCAAAGCCGCGATAAACACGACTGAATCCGCCACGCCCTATTTCCGCAGTAATTTCGTATTTCCCGATTCTTTTCGGCATAACAGCTTTCCAATCTCTCTGGCGTTGTTGCGGCGGGTGAGCCGTACAGCCTTGTAAACTACATCCTAGTCCATTATTTCCATATGCGAATTGTGTTGTCGACAGTCCGGCGGCCCTTGGCAGGCTAGTGAGGATTTAGGTCCCTCCTTCCCGTACGTGGGACGACTATTCCGCACGGAGTAAGATGCTTGGCGCCATTGCGCAATCCAGCCCGGAGACATGAAAGCAGCGCGGTGTTTCGCGCGAGAATTTCTAAAAATTGCGAGCGGCCATTGGGGCCATTGCCGGCTGCCTCAATGGAGTTAGTACCTCCGGTACGGAACGGCGTTGTCCAGAGGGAGTGATTCAGCATAGCGAAGTGGCTCAAAGTACGGGAACCTGCCATTCGATTTGAGTACAGGCTAGTGTGTGGAACATGGCAGCGACAATGAAAATTCCTACGGCTGTCCGTAATACTAAGGATACCCCCTATCCTAGCGCGAGGAACAGGGTGATCAAGGCAAAGAGTCCTTTTGGCAGGACGACAACTCAGTGACCTGGGATGATTTGGGCGGAAACGCGTGTGGTTTCGCCTTCGCGAATGGTGACGGTTTGTCCGAGGGACTGGTATTTGGTTAAGACGTCGGGATTTAGATATTCGATCTCGTTGGGTGATTCCCAGACGAAGAGGGAATACTCGCCGGGCGGGAGGTTGCTGAGTTGGGTGGAACGCGCATTATTCACGCCTACCGTTTGACCTTGCTGCAGCCAATCTCTGCCGTTTGTGGAACGCTTCAGAAGCGTTATGGCGGCGGATCCTTTGGGCACGACCACTTGGAGGATGCCTCCGCCTTGACGGAGAGTGATTTCGATTGGCTCGGGTGAGCCCGTTTCGGGGATGGATATTTTTTCGTCGCGAACGGCGAGGCCACCTTGCAGAATGGATTGAACGATCCAACCGGGCGGGGAGATCACTTGCACGGCGTGGTCGCCTGGGGACAAGGTTGGCAGGCTAAAAGTGCCGCTGGCATTCGCGTAAACAATGACCGTCTGATCCCCACCCAGACTAACGCCAACGGCATTCGGTAGCGCGGTGCCCATATGAACGGTTCCCGAGAGCGGCATCGGTTCCTCTAAGACCAAGCGAACATCATTTAGGTCTTCAGTCCCGGCATGAATGGTACGAGTGGCTCGTTTCTGCCCGGTAGCTCCGTTAGCAAACGCGGTGAGAGAATAATCGCCTGGTGGAAGCGATAACACTTCAAACGTCGCCGTTTTTTCGTCGAATGAAACGGGAAAAGATTGAACGAACGGAAAGCCGGGAGGATCGGTACGAACAATCGAAAGCGAGACGCCTTTGCTCGCATTTTCTATAGATCCACGCAAACGAATACCCGTCACTGGCGAGAGATGAAACGAGAGGGACTGCTCCGCGTCCAAGCCCAACGTCAGCCAGGCGGCACTCGATAAATCGGTGGTGTTTGGGAAGCACGTGGTTTGGTAGGCCAAGCGATGATGCCGTTGATAAGGACTGGCGTTGGCGTTTACGCAGACAAGATAGGTACCGCCTCTGAGCTGGGGCATGGCAAATTCGCCCGAATCGCCGGTGCCGGCGCTACCGGTCATAGCCAGTGATGCTTTGCCTTGGTAAAGGACGCGCTGAATCGCGGTGATGACAACATTCGGAAATGGGTAGCCATTTTCGTCGGTCACTTTGCCGGTCAATTTCACGTAGGGAGTCATGCGCAAGCGAATGGGTTCGAGCGGCTTTTGCGCGGCTACGACCTGCACGCCGCCAGCGGGAAAGAAATAGGCGTGATGCTGAGCGGAAAGATTGTACGAGCCCGGAGGCACGGAGCCAAAGGAAAAAGCGCCGCTTTGATCTGTCAAAACGGTTTGGTTTGCGCCGCCGCCGAAGAGCATAACGTTGGCATTGGCAATAGGCACTGAGTCCACAGTGCTGACGACGGTGCCCGTGACGGCTTGCGTTTGAGAAGACGCAAGAGTGCAAATGAGTAAGAGCAATGCGTAGGATCGTAATAGCATTTAGCGGTGCATCCTGGGCAAGTCTATGACTGTCTTTTCTCCGGCCTTGACGGTCACAACGGTTCGCCATTTGGCCATGGACGAGAGATCTTCAACCGCGCCGTTCCATTCGTCTGACTCATCCCAGGACCAAAGAGAATACTGGCCGGGCCGTAGTCCTAGGTACTCGAAGCTGCCATCTGCTTCGGCGAATTCGTAGCTTACGTCTCCAGGATCATCGGGAGTACCGGTCAACAAGAGCAGAATGCGCGAGCCGGGGGCCGGTTTGCCGGCTTCGTTTATGACTTTTACCTTCAATGCGCCGCATCGGTCAGTAGCGGTGACTTCCAGAGTCTGTTTCGAGCCAGAGGGAATTTCGAGATCTGACTCCAGAGCATCCACGTCGCCGAAGCGCGCAGCGACCGGGCATGCCGGGGAGTCCGACTTGGAGCGGGTGGCTAAGCGGTATTTGCCGGGATACCGAAGATGAATTTGCAGGTCTCCGTCTGGCTCATGCTGTGCCATGAAAGGCGTCATGTTGGGTTGTGACAGGTCGTTCAGTCCGACGTCGAAAGGATCGGCGGTTTTAGGAGCGTGAATCACGACGTTAATCCGCGGAGGAGGCGCCAAGGTGAGCTTCAGGTCACTCGCTCCTGACGGCTCGACATTAAGCGCCTGGCGCGCAACAAGCGATTGGCTGACGCCGTTCTCGTTGAACGACACTTCCGCCGATAGCCAGTATTGACCGGGCAAGACGTTCGCGAAACGGAAAGTATGAGTGTCCGGGGTCTCGACGCCAACGCGGGGTAGAAAGATATTCGTTTCATCCCGCGCGTTGAGCCGCACTGAGTAGCCGTTGATATTAGGCGGGCCGTTGATGACAGTTCCGGTGACCGCGACGGGAGCTTTGGATGTGAGAACGAAATTCAAATTTATCTTCTGGGTCGGCAGAGCCTCAAGGGGACTTGCCGGTTGACAACTTTCGGTATACACCTCGCGGGGCGGTTCTCCAAATGTGGCGTATCCGATGGGAATCACCGATTCCGCGCCGGACAGCAATGATGCGCAAATTCGAAGTTTGCCGCGATGTACGGAGAGCCGGTAATGGCCCGCTTGATCGCTGGAAACGTTGCGGTCGACGATGGTGACGGATTTCCCGCCCACCCAGGCGCGGCGTTTGGAATAAACCTGAACTGCCGGCAGAGGATTGCCTTGGGGTCCGCGGACAAAGCCTTCGACGATGGCGGGACGTTCGATTCGGAAGACGACTTCTTTGTGCGGATATCTGGCGTTCAAGTCAACTTCGGTCACCACGCCAGGTTGAGGATATTGACCGTAGAAAAAGAAGCCGAGGTCGTTGCGCTGGGCGCTGAGTATGAATTGGCCTGCGGGGAGACTGGTGAATGAAAAGCGGCCTTGCGAGTCTGTGAGGACGGGGTCGAGGACTTCGTCAAAGCCGTGAAGGCTTATGTTGATTTCGGCGTTACCAACAGGCGCGCCGTTGTCTAGGATGACTTGACCAGATATGGCGTAGGAGTGTTGTTGGGCTGAAGCCGCGATGGCAGCGGACAAAACCAGCAACACATAGACCGGGCGCACTTTGGAATGAGACGCCAGTGGCTGGCGATTAGTTCCCGGACCGACGGGTGAGTCAGTTCAGGTGTTCGGTGATCGTAGTTGGGGCAGACAGTTGGAACGTCAACTGGGTTTCGGTGGAAATGACCGCTGGTCTTCCCTTCCCGAGCATGACTGCGCCGGCACCCGCAGCCCCCCCAGCTCCTGCGCCGATGGCTGCGCCTTTGCCGCCGCCCGCCAGGCCACCGATGAGGGCGCCCAGAACCGCTCCACCACCCACCTTGGCGACTTCGCTGCCATTGCTACTTGGTCCTTTACGGCTGACGAAGCCGGTTTGAATGCGGACGCGTTGGCCGTCGGTGGTGTTGATTTCGGTGAGAGCGAGTTGGAGATTGGAACCGCCTTCGAATTTGCCGCCTTTATCGAGCGCGGAAATTTTACCGAGGACTTTGGAGCCTCGTTCGGCAATGATAAAGCCGTCTAAGACGATGGGGCGATCCAGGGTGGCGCGAAAAGTGTCGCCGCTGAAGTTCTTGTCAGTAGACAGCGTTTCGCCCATGCGGATGGAGACGTTGGTACCGGGCTGCAGAATCACGGTGTGGGGTTGCGCAGGCGGAGGCGCGACGGGTACTGGGTCGGCGGGCGGTGGGGGCGGTACAATGGGCTTCGCTTGTTCTTCATCGACAGTGCGAACGGTTTCGCCGGCCGCAACGGGGATGAGTTGCGGGGAGCCGGCAGGGTCGTTCGGTTTGCGGAGCTGCGAGACTTCGACGCGGATGGTGCTGGTGGATTCCGGAAAGCTGTGCGATGGGTAGTGAGTGCGGACGAGAGGGGCTGCCGGGCGTGGCGCCGCTTTTTGGTGGACGACCGGCCGAGTAGGAGTGGCGGGAGCCGGAGTGACAGGAGTTGGAACAGGTGCCGGTGGGGCGGCTACGACGGGCGGCGGCTCTTCCGGCTTAGGAGCGTTGAGCGTTTCCGGAGGGTTGATTTGATGAACGGCGGATGTGGTGGCTGGCGCTGGCTCAACACGCAGTCCACTCGTTTTTACATAGAAGGTGACACTGGCCAGGGCGACGACAAGGCCCAAGGCGAAAGCAATTCCAAATTTTGCTGGGTTAGACGGACTCATACACTCTGCCTACTATTACAACGTATTTTTTGGAGCGCGCGTTTCTCAGGCACGAGTTAAAATCTGGTCATTATAGGAGCGGCGGTTAAAATAAAGGAGTCTGTCTACTTCACCCTACATTTTTGACTTCCCAGCCGGCTACCAGGCTGGACCGATCGCGATTCGCCCGGCGACCGTACTAGCGCCGATGGCGGGCGTGACGGATACGGTTTTCCGGCGCTTGATTCGCAACCAAGGTGGCTGCGGATTGCTGATGACCGAGTTTACGAGCTCGCATGGAGTGGTAAGCACAAAAACGGCGAAAAAGCATAACCGCAATTTCCGCTACCTTTATTTCGAACCGGAAGAGCATCCGATTACCTGCCAGTTGTTCGGGTCGAACCCGGATGTGATGGCGGAGGCGGCACGGGTGTGCGAAGAGCGCGGCTTTGATATGGTGGACATCAACTTTGGATGCCCGGTGAATAAGGTGGTGAAGTGTAACGGCGGTAGCGGGTTGCTGCGCGACTTGCCGCTGGTGGAAGAGATTCTGCGAAAGGTGAAGGCGGCGATTTCGATTCCACTGACTTGCAAGTTTCGTGCCGGCTGGAGCGATCAGGAATTGGTGGCGGTGCGGATGGCGAAGCTGGCCGAAGATTGCGGGCTGGCGGCGATTGCGCTGCATCCTCGGACGCGCGAGCAGGGTTACAGCGGGCAAGCGGATTGGACACGGATTGCCGAAGTGAAAGCCGCTGTGAAGATTCCAGTGATTGGCAACGGCGATATTCTGACGCCGGAAGATGCGATACGGATGCACAAGGAAACCGGCTGCGACGCGGTGATGATTGGGCGCGCGGCTTCACACAACCCATGGATTTTCAGGCAGATTGAAGAGTATTTACGCACGGGTGAATATTTCGTGCCGCCTGATCGCGAGCGTTACGAGCTAATGAAGGGCTACTATTTGATGCTCGAGGAACACGGCGAATCGGACGCGGTGGGCAAGATGAAACAGTTTGCGACCTATT
>Ga0302319_10015559_pt1 | contig 14096 bp, 13 predicted proteins | sample Bog_T0_2_FD_203319 | JGI IMG/M metagenome (GOLD analysis project Ga0302319, IMG submission 203319) | Peat permafrost microbial communities from Stordalen Mire near Abisko, Sweden - Bog_T0_2 | ecosystem: Environmental > Terrestrial > Soil > Wetlands > Peat | place: Sweden: Abisko, Stordalen Mire... | reverse complement strand
TTCGCACCGGAAGAATGTTGACACTCCATCCCTTGTAGGGAGCTGCTGAGTTTCCCAGGAAACTCATAGCTTACTCATTGATTCCGTTGCGAATGCAGCAATGCGGGAAACTCATGAGTTTCTGCCGATTCCAGTAGCGGAGGCTGAGCAAAGGTGCTGAATATGACACTTCTTTCGACCGAATCGGGAAAGCCCCATCGGAAGGTTAGAGGGCGCGAGAAGCGCAACCTGACCCTCAATACCAAACTCACTGAAGCAGAATTCGCGGAGGTCGAGCGGTTCTGTGAAGCGCGCAAAGTCGCATTCAGTGAGTGGGTCCGCGAAGTTGTACTCCGCCAGGTGCGTAACCCGTCAGAGACGGACTCGCCTCTCCCTTTATTCAGTGAGATCGCTGGACTTCGGCTGCTCCTCGTCAACAGCTTGGAGCCGCTGCTAAGGGGCGAGAAGCTGACGCCTGAGCAGTTCAAAGAGATGCTCCGGTATGTGAAGGCCAACAAGCGCAAAGCGGCGGCAGATACGCTTGCCAGCTATGCAGAAGGAGCAACAGACTAGCCATGACCACTACACAATGGGGACGCAAAGAGACCATCGTCCGCCCACCACACGCTCCGGTATACAGCTTTGGAGCCGCCTTCGCTGCGTTGATTTTGACGTGCCTTTTGATCGGCCTGTACATCGGATTTCTGATGTCACCGTTGAAGCGCTGGTATCTGCCCCTCTACCTTCGGACAGGCATCGTGGGCATCGTGCGGAAGGTAGACACCTACCAGCTCCTCAATGTCGCCGATGCGCATCTTCACGTCCGGCTTGCCACCGAAGCGGACGTAGAGAAGGGCTCGTCGCCGCAGCCGAACCGCCGGCCTCTGCCTTTTGAGCTTTCGGATTCAGCACGCGCCTCCGGTCTCGTTTACTTGTATCCCGGCCCAAAGACGAGCTATCGCAATGGGCCGCTTCATGCCTTTCTCCAACGTTTCTTTTATGACGGTCAAGACGTTGTCACAGTCCTGCGTTGGCCGCTCATCGCCGGCCTCGCTTCTTTGGTTGGATTGCTCGTGTTTGCTGGCCTGAAAGATATAGAGCGGCTGAAAGAGATGAAGTATGGCCGCTTGCTGAAAGGTCCGGTACTGGTATCGCCGAAGGGCTTCAATCGGGCCATTAAGGGCGATGGCGTCGGCTTCAATACCGTCGGCTACAAACAGTTTATGCGGATACCACAGAGCGCCGAAGGACAGCATATCGAACTAATCGGCGATACAGGAACCGGTAAGACCAGGCTCATCATGCAGCTCCTCTTGCAGATTAGAGACCGCGGCCACTCGGCCATCGTGTACGACCCAGCGTGCGAGTTCGTGCAGCGGTTCTATGACAGGAACCGGGGCGACATCATCCTCAATCCGCTGGACGCACGTTGCCCCTATTGGGGGCCATCCGAAGAGCTGCGCCGCCGCGCGGAGGCCAAGGCCATCGCTGCATCGCTATACCAGCCAACGACGGACAAGAAGGGTGAGTTTTTCACGGAGACGCCTCAGAAGATCTTTGCCCACCTGCTGACCTACGGCCCTACGCCACAGGAGCTTATCGAGTGGATGGCGAACCCGGAGGAAATTGACTATCGCGTCCAGAATACGGAGATGGCGATGATGATTGCGAAGGGTGCGCAGCAGCAACGCAACGGTGTTCTGGCCTCGCTCGGATTGATCGCCGACAGCTTGCGGCTGCTGCCCAGGAAAGACAGCACCGAACACCACTGGAGCGCGACCGATTGGGCAGAGACCCGCAAGGGATGGATCTTCCTTACGTCCAAGCCCAGCGAACGCGAGGCATTGCGCCCCCTCCATAGTCTCTGGATTGATCTGTTGGTACTGCGTCTCCTGAATGAGCCGAAAGAGGGCCAGCATCCGGTATGGTTTGTGCTCGACGAGCTGGCGAGCCTGCAACGTCTGCCACAGCTCCACACGGCCATTACCGAGAACCGGAAATCGAAAAATCCGCTGGTGCTGGGATTCCAGGGGAAGGCCCAGCTTGAGTACATCTACGGCCACATGGCCGAGGTGATGCTCTCGCAGCCGGCCACCAAGATATTCCTCAAAATCACTGAACCGAAAGCGGCCGAGTGGGTGTCCAACGCTATCGGCAAGGTCGAGATTGAGCGGCTGCGGGAAACTCACTCCACCGGCCTGCGCGCTGGAAACAACTTCACCGTGGAGCGCCAGGTCGAACCGCTGGTCTTGGACTCCGAAATCTCCGGTTTGCCCGATCGGCATGCCTTCCTCAAACACGGCAATCATGTTGCCCGGTTCTCGTTCGCGTACAGCGATATTCCAGCGAAGCAGCCTGCATTTATTGAACGTCCTTTGGAAGACGACGATCTTGACTTCGATCCAAGAACGCTTGCGAAAAGGACACCTGAGTCCGCTGCATCCGAGGAAGACAGCGAATCCATGCAGGCTGGATTCTCACTCGGAGATTAGCCCATGCTGCGAATTTCAAAAGCACTCTCCGCATCACAGGCGCAGACGTACCACGCCCGGGAGTTCACTTCGCCCGACCAGAGCTATTGGAGTCACGGGCAGGAGATCCCAGGAGAATGGCAAGGCCAGCTCGCGGGGCGATTCGGACTCTCCGGCTCTGTCGGCCCAGAGGAGTTTGCTCGGCTCTCAGAGGGGCAGCATCCGTTTAGCGATGACCAGCTTGTCCAACATCGACAGGGTTACGAGTACCAGAGCACCAACGAGAAGTCCATCAAGTCCGTCGAGCACCGCGCCGGTTGGGACGCGACCTTTTCCGCGCCGAAGTCCATCTCCTTGACCGCTCTCGTCGGTGGTGACGAGCGCATACGGGACGCGCACCGGCAAGCCGTTACCATCGCGCTGACGGAACTGGAGCGATATACCCAGGCGCGGATCGGAGGCAATAATCCGGCAGAGACGACCGGCGCATTCATCGCTGCAAAGTTCGAGCATGACACCGCACGTCCTGTCGATGGCTATGCCGCACCCCAGCTCCATACCCACGCCGTTATCTTCAACGTCACCGAGCGCGGGGATGGACGGACACGCGCCTTGCAGGAGCGCGGTTTGTTCGATTCGCAGCAGTTCACGACCGCCATCTATCAATCCGAGCTGACCTATCGTCTCCGCACCCTCGGCTACGAAATCGAAGCCGGCCGCAGCGGAGCGCCGGAGATCAAGGGATACACACTGGAGTATCTTGACGCATCCAGCCAACGCAGTCGGCAGATACGCGAACGTATGGAGCAGAGCGGTTTTCGTGGTCACGAGGCCGCAGAGATCGCGGCTCATTCCACCCGCGATAAGAAACTGATTCAGGCACCCGCAGAGGTTCTGGCTGCGCATCGCGAGCTCGCAGCCGAGTTCGGCAACCAGCCCGACAACGTGGTGGCGCAAGCGCGGGCACGCAGCCATGGCAGAGTAGCCGAGCGCGCACCAGATGCCATGCAGAAGGTTGCTCAAGAAGCCGTCACATTCGCCCGAGAGCGCAGCTTCGAGCGCGAGGCCGTCACGGATGAACGCTTGCTCTTCCGCGATGCGCTACGACGCGGTATGGGTGATACCACCTATGCCGAGGTACGTGCCAGTTTTGAGGCGCGTTTGGCTTCTGGCGAGTTCCAGCGTGTACACGGCCAGAAGCATCACACCGGGCGGCAGTTCACCACGGCTGAGACCATCCGTGCTGAGAAAGAGGTGCTGCGCCGGATGCAGCAAGGGCAGGGCGGCGCCAAGCAGATCATGTCCATACAGGATGCTGTAAAGCACATCGGCAAGTATGAGATTCTCAACGCGGCGCAGCGCCGTGCTGCCGAGGAAATCCTAACTTCGCGCGACACTGTTCAGGGGCTCCATGGGTCCGCCGGTGTGGGCAAAACGACGGCCCTCAGAACTGTGCGGGAAGCCGCCGAACAGCGTGGTTATATCGTGGAAGGCTTCGCCCCGACGTCCCGGGCTGCCCATCAGCTCCGCGATGCCGGCATCTCCGCCGACACCTTGCAAGGATTCCTCGCACGCGCCAAGCAGCCGAGGCCAAGTCGTCATCTGTACATGGTCGATGAGTCCAGTCTCGCCAGCACTCAACAGGTCCGCGACTTCCTCGCTAAGCTCGACTTCAACGACAGAGTGCTGTTCATTGGCGACGTTCGCCAACATCAAGGAGTCGAGGCTGGCAAGCCGTTCGAGCTACTTGTCCAAGCCGGAATGAAAACCGCCCAGCTTGACCGGATCGTTCGTCAGAAAGACCCGGAGTTGCTGCGGGCGGTCGAGCATCTGTCGCGGGGTGAAGTTGCCGAGGCCATCGCGATTTTGGAGCACGAAGGCCGCGTGACGGAGATTGCCGACCCGCAGCGCCGCATCGTCGCCATTGCCCGAAATTACGTTGCCAGTCCGACCAACACCATTGTCGTCTCGCCCAACAATGCCTCCCGCCGCGAGATCAACCAGGCCGTCCGCGCGGAGCTAAAGGCTCTCGGGACGGTGCAGCCCGAAGACCATACCTTACGCGTGCTCGTGCCGCGCTCCGACATGACTGGGGCCGACCGCACCTGGGCGGCTCGCTATGACGTGGGCGACCTGCTGCATTATCAGCGCGGCAGCAAAGACCTTGGTATCGAGAAACACAGCTATGCGAAAGTGCTCGCCACCCAACCGAATGATAACCTGCTAACGGTGCAGAAACCCGATGGAGAACATGTCACCTACAATCCTGCCCGCCTGCACGGGATCAGTGCCTACCGTGAGATCGAGCGGGAGTTTGCCATCGGCGACAGGCTCCAATGGACAGCACCCTCGAAAGACCTTGGCATCGCAAATCGAGATCTCGGAACCGTGGAACAAATCCGGAGTGACGGATTGTTTACCGTCCGGATGGACAACGGCAACACTGTTGACTTCGACCCAAACCTAATGCGCCACTTCGACCATGGTTACGCCGTAACATCGCATAGTTCTCAAGGGCTTACCGCCGAACGAGTACTCGTAAACATCGATACTCAGGTTCACCCAGAACTGATAAACAGTCGGTTCGCTTACGTTTCGATATCGCGCGCCTCGCACGACGCCCAAATCTTCACTAATGCAGCTTCAACACTTGCCACGGACCTAAGCTACGCTGTCGACAAGACGGTGGCAATCACATTGGACGCAAGCCTGGGCGTGTGACGAGAGAGCTCCAGCTTCAAATGGTAGAGTCTTCCGCGTGCCGGTACTGAGGAAGCATCATCTAGTCGACTGAGCCGATGAACAGGCTGCCGGATGAACGAAGCTAAGCATTCTCGATAGCTGCTTGAGCCGCTGCAAAGGATTGACACTTCCTCGAAATGCGCCCGGTTAGCCTCATCGAGCCGGCCGTGTTGCGATCTGTCCAATAGTGTCCCACCATGCTTTTTGTACCGCGGTCATCTGCAACATGAAGCCAAAGTCCGCCGTAATGAATTTCGCTGCGGTATCTGAAGTCAAACCAAGGCTCATTCCGATACACGCCGGTTATGCAATAGAGACCATCGGCGGAACAGACGATCTCTGTCCCCACCAATGCTGAGGATGATTCGGGTGTCAGAAGCCGCATACTCAGGGTCGAAAGCGTTTGACGAACCACCATATAGGAAGTGATTGGCATTGCAGCTTCGTTAGTTGCTGGGTCTATCCAATTTGATCGAATCTCTACCTTCCAAGTGCCATCAATGACGGGTCGTTTCACAAACCAGCTATGCAAAAACGACAGCTTCCATAGCAATAAATCGAATGCTATGACTAGGTAGAGCACGATCGTTGTGACTGTAGAGAGGGGCGTCAGCCAAGCAGACTGAATGGAAGTGTGGTTCCACAGCAAAATAATCGTCCAGATAAAGACGACTGCGTAGATGATGGCTTTAACATACTTTTGATCGCTCATTTGAATCCGATATGAGTCCACGCGCTTTGCAAAAAGGTATGAACGTCGGCACATGACCATGGCTGACTACTGCGGAACAAAAATTTCCGCTGGTTCACTTCCACCCAGGCATTACACGCAGCATCGTCCGCCGTACCGTTCCAGAGATCAATAATCGCCTGGCGGACATTATCGTACAATGTGCCCGTTGTCAATGAAGCGTCGGGCACGTTCCAGACGAGACACTCGATCAGGTAAGAAGGAATCTTTTCAGCGACGGCATCACCTTCTTCCATCAAGCCATAACGTAATCGTTTCAGAACTCTTGTCACGGTCTTGAATTGCTTGTTCGTGTCCGCATTCTTCGAGATGCCATTTGCTAGATTCTGCCGGGGCCAGTTGATGATCTTGCCGCCGCCATCCGGGTGCAATTCCGTTCCACTCAGCCAAGAGTAACTATTTACATCTCCAGTAAAGAGCCTGTGTTCCATGCAGGGAACGACGTCTGCATCAATACGGTAGGTGTTTGCGTGAATATCAAACGCCTTCTTGCCCCGAGTGACAAATTGCTTACCGAAATAATCTAGAAGGGCAACCCCGATATCGTTCTTGAAATCAGGATATTTGTACTGGCTGTCCACATAACCCAAGACGCCATCGTTAAGCTTAGGCGCGAACTGGTAGTCATTGAAAGACGCTGCCTTGTATAAAACGCAAATATCGACGTCACTGTCCATGCGGACGTTGGTTCCGTTCTGGTAGGAGCCTTGCGCAAATACCTCGATGTCCATGGCACTTAGCTTCGTGCTGGCTTGAATGGCTTTGCGCACGGCAAGTTCTGCGCGTTCACATTTCTGTGTTTCGGCCGCACTGGGCGCTGCGCCCCAACTTGCGAATGTCACATCCCAATCACGGCCCATAGCAAGTGCCCTTTCTTTAAGAAAACTTATATTGGCCCATAGCTGCGGTCTTACCGTTCCAAATGTTTCCATCTACCACTGACATGGAGGCTTCTTCTTATTTCGATAGAGCCGACCCTAGAGCACGCTTCAGAGCAGACATGTGTTCCTTTGCCTGCCATCTTATGCAGTGAACCAAAATCCCAGCGCCAGTCGTTCGCGTCCAAACTCGTAAGAGATTCATCTTGGAGTCTTTGTAAGAGCGTCGCCAACATCAGACCGCTGGCTGCTGACAGAAAAGGCAACGCAGCATCGGATCGTTCTCCAGCGGGAGAGACCACTTCGCTTGTCGAACATCCGAAGGTGACCGGTAAGATCTCACCCACTCGGCAGAAAGCGCAATCATCCATGCCAGCGATGTGTCGGTGCAGTTGACTAAGCCAGTTTGTTCCTGTAGTTGCGTGGAGCACCAGACTGTAATTGCGACAAGACATCAGGTGCCGTACTCCTCTGTCATTCGCGAGACAAAGTACAGCATCGAACTCTGAAGAATCACGCGAACCGTACTCGTCGTACCATTCAGGCACAGGGACAACGTTCGATAGGGCTCTCGCAATCACGTCGCATTTTGCTTGTGCCACTCCATATGGCCAACCCGAATCCACCGCAGTGAATAACAGGGAACGATTGAGGTTGTGGATCGCCACCTCATCTCTATCTACGACCACCCACTCTCCGCTGACTCCAAAGAGTTGCAGCCAATATGCAAGGCAGCTGCCGACAGCTCCTCCACCAACCATCAATACGCGCCCTACGTCTAGAACGTTTAACGAAGTAGGCCCTTCTTCGGCTCTGGATCCTTCCTCATAGTTCCATGCGGATAGAACTCTAGGGGCGGTCTCTAGACCGAGCTGCGCTCGGAAAAGTGCCGCGCTCCCGAGACACGCGGAAAGACCAGCTCCCCGAAGTGTGCCGTCAGATTCAGCGAATGCTTCCGGTTGTCTACTGAGGATTGCAATCGCATTGTGGGCACCGATGAACCAGGTACAAGCTCTGTTAGATAGCTTCCCGAGGCCGATCGCGATTCCCCTGTCCGGAAGGAAACTACTGCACGAGAAACTGCCGCACGGATCAGCCGCACGCATCACCCCGAGTAGATGCGCGGGAAGATCGCCTTCACCTTCGACATCTGGCCCAGTCAGCAGAGGAATGTTGCGTGATGGCAAATCAAGAGTGACCGTTCTATGAACACGAGCAAGCAAATTCACAAGCGAAATTGCAGCGACCTGGCCCGCTCGTGAAAATGCCGCATCCTCTCCAATAGAGACATGAACAGGCTCCGGCGCTAAGAGAGTTGCGGCACCGAGATATTCGTTCGTCCTCTGATCCCGCTTGAGATAAAACTCTTCACAACGATTCACAGAGGTTGACCCCCGTTGGAATTAACGTAATGCCAGCCCGAACAGAGACGGGGTCACACAAGACCCATGCCTTCTCATGAAATTGGTGAACACTACACTGGTCAAGTGCTCGAAGCCCGATGCCAAAATGCGACACAACAATAGACAGCATTCCTTCAAAAGGCAGCAACACCAGGTCATCATCACCATCGGAGTGCCGGGTATCTGACCCCGGATGAGAATGAACTTGGCAGAGGATGCCAAGACCATATTTGCGGGCTATTCTTGCAGCCGCTGCGACGGCTTCTTTTGATGCGTGCACCCGCTGCCGAGAATGATCTGCGTCAGGAACGATCACTTGCATAAAGAAGGTCTCCGCACCTATTGAGCGGCCTCCCCAAAAAGCCATGCCTTCGTGGCCCCCATCTCGAATACCTGCGAGAGCAAATTTCTGCAAGATCCTTTGCGTTTCCCCAATGATCGGTTCACAAATCCAAAATCTTCCTTGAAGCTTGCCTATAGGCAACGGCTGCTCGCGATACACAGGAAGATCCTTTACAAGCTGGCGGGCTGATTTCACGGAAATACCATCCTTCCGGTCGTATGGGAGAAATCACGCAGAATTATCTGCAGCATATCTCCAATCGTCTCAGCTCGAACGTGCCTATTCCCTTGACCTGGTACCTGGGGCGCTTTGCTAACTTCCATCCAGTGTGAAGGTCCACCCCAGTCTCCGTGCGGCCCTGCGCCGTCGGTATAGGCAAGGCGGTTGAAGGGAGCACAGATGATTGCGTGTTGCGGGACGGCTAATGTGGGGTTACCAAACTTGATAAAGATGGAAGCTCCAAACGGAGTGGGGATCGGGTTTGGGAAATCTGTATGCCGCCCAGTCTGTGTCCAAGTCGCATCAGAAAATGTCCACTCAGGCGCGATAGCCCGGTAGTCTCGGAAACGCCCTCGCAGGTAATACTCGTCGCCCGTGTTGGCCTGCTTGAGAACAGCCCGAAGTTCTAGATTCTCTGGAACCCACGAGAGGAGTATTCCATGGCGCTCGGCCCATGCCCGAGCCCCACAGATTTCGGGCTCCGTGACAACTAGAGTCTCCTCAGGAGGGATCACAGACGCCTCCGCCGGAGTCGAGGAGTTCCAGCTTCGCGCCGCAGTGGACATGTTCGGCCTCAAGAGTCTTTTTGTTGTCCAGAACACGGGAAGGCGTCGTGTCTGTTTGCAGTCCCGGGTTACCCCCGACATAACCAAACGCCGTTGCTGCGACTCTTGCTGCTGCTCCGACCAACATGTCTCGGCGCCAAAAGAATTCCTTCGGTTCCGGCGTTCGGGGAGAAAATACAATTACACGAATACGGCGGTGACGGTGCCGCCAGCGGCGTCCATGATGACCGATCTTGTGGTGCCGCTGAAGTTGTTCTCCATCAGCGATCAAGTCTTCAAGGATTTCTTCAGCCTCGAGAAATTCAAGGGTGGCAGCGAACCGCAGAGCGGCTGCCTCAACGGTCTCGTCATCGCCCATTTCGATTTCGACGGACCGTATTACTGCGTTTTGCTCTTCAACCTCAAGCAGAATTGTCATAAGTCTCCGTTCTCCGGGAGCTCTTATGACCCCGGCTGGATACGACAATAGCGCATCATGAGGCCATTTGCAACGAACTTTCCGTACATTATATTAATAATACGCTGAAATTTCGTTTTCTATTGACTTCGACAACGGCTGCCTGCTATGTTTACTGAGATGAATGCTGCTGACCCGCGTCCGCCGATCTCATTATGATTGAACACTTTGGCAAACGTCTACGCCGGCTTAGGGATGACCGTTCTCAGCGAGAAGTTGCGAAAGACCTGGGAATCCCAACAACCACGCTGTCCAGCCTGGAGCAGCAGGAAGCCGTACCGCGTGGCCCAATGCTCCAAAAACTGAGCGACCACTTCGGCGTTCCTGTTGAGTATTTTTTCCCCCGAGAACGCAAATCATCGGCGACAGCTCGCGAAATGCTTAGCGCGCTTCGGCAGCGAAGTTTTGACGTAGCACCCACCATTGCGACGCACGCGCCATCGAACTTTAGCGAAGAAGACAAGAAGCAGTTCGCAAAATATCTAAAGGCTAAAATTGCCAACTCTGAAGACTAGCTCTGGTGATCTTGCTCACGATGAAATCGCAGAAGCGCTCCTTGAAGAAGCAGGAGCGTTCACTACACTCCCTACCCGCGAATCAGAGCTTCTCGATTATTTGGGGCTTAAGCAGAGGAGCTTCAATTTTGGTGCGGAGCCGGACTTCGTTCAGCTTGCTCCCGATATACCCAACAAATTGAGGGCAGCGCTAAGCGTAAACGACCGCCTGGTTGTCACGCACTCGGCCTTAGGGCCAAAGCGAAATCGATGGAGCGTGTTTCATGAGATCGCACATTTTGTCTTACCCGAACACCTAGAGAAGATTTTCTTGGATGATGACAAGACTCTAAGCGTATGGACGCATAACAGACTAGAACGGGAAGCAAATAGCTTGGCCGCAGAACTCGTTTTCCAAGGCAATCGCTTTACGGAGGAGTCGTTGGATCTTCCGTTCTCATGTCAAACGATACTTGATTTAGCGCCTCGTTATGACGCTTCATATGAATCTGCGATTCGCCGATACGTTGAGCGTCATGTACTGCCTTGCGCCGTAATCGTCCATGAGCGGGTTCCAGCCCTTCCTGGGGAAGACATCGAAGATGAGAAGTACAGGATTCACTACACGATTGCATCTCGTCCCTTCAAACGTAAGTATTTTGCAGGTGTTGAAGCTGATGCAGAACTCACACGGGGTTCGGATATTTTTAAGGTTCACGGCTCAGCGAATATCGGGAACATTGTTCATAGCGAGCTCAAAGTTGAGAAACATGACGGTAGCCTCTGGACGTTTGATTCCGAACTTTTTACAAACAGCTATAAGATATTTCAATTGGTCATTGGAGACGCGAAATAACTGAGATTGCGCTAATGTCATCGCCAGTGTAAGACGCTCGCCTCAATCAGTGCTCGCCACGCAGGACCCGTTCACTCTCGATAAATGTGCCACTCCAATTCTCCCTCAGGATGAATCTTGGCCATTGAAGCCCGTAGATCCTTCTCAAAAGCATTAGAGGGAGGACCAGGCTCCTCCCAAGCTCCGCCCTTCGGTCCTCCGCCACCCACCTCAACGGCCCTGCTCCTGCCCGCAACACCGGCCCTGATGGCAAAACGCGCTGACGCGCGCCCATAAGGAAGGCCAGACCCCTGCTGATGGCTGCGCACCGGGAGTATAGCTAAGCTTATTCAAATCGCCATAGCTTTGTTTACCTGCTGACCCGTTTCAGTAGACCACTTCTACGAAGTACCCATGTCTCCCAGAACAGGCCCAACCGTGTTCTGTCTTGTGTGGATTCAACTTCGAATCGTGAGTCTTGCGGCGAAACTTTTTCTGACACATCGGGCACTGATAGATGTAGGTTGGTCCGCTACTGTGCGCGCGTGCTCTCTGGGTGGAGGCATAACCGCCCACATGAAGCTGACTACGACTAGTAGGCGGAATTGAGCCGGTTTCTCCAGCAGTCAACTCTACCGCATAGACCGGAACGAACACTTCCCGCGTAATCTCCACGTTTTGGATTCGATCAACCCGATAGCTTCTTACCTCACGGGTCTCTGTCTTGATGGCATACATCACGATCTGCCCAGCACGAGTGCGGCGAAGCGAATACGGTTCAATCGTGCGTACACTCCCTTGATACGTAAGCCGAACGCGAAGTCGATTGACGCCGGCAAAGCGGATCGCTTCGACGAAGGACGAACCGGAAATTCCTTCACGGCGCAAAGCACCAATCGCCGGCCGATATAGCTCTTCGTCATCTACGGCGTGGATCGAGGCCAATACTCCAGGAAGAGCGCCCTCAACTGCGGGCTCATTCAGCCAAACGAAAAACTCCGGAAGCGCATTCCAGAAAGACTCAAACGGCGGCAGCACGGGTAGTTGGTGCCCCAGCATGTGCTGCCAGTCCGCGGTTAGTTCCTCAAGCTTCCCCTGCAAGCTCTCAAATGTCGGAATAGGTACCTTCTTGTACGCACACTTGCGCCCCAGCACCTCGCTCAACATTGCAGCCGCGGGGCGGAACTCCGCATGCCGGAAGAGATTAATCACATCGTAGAGATCGCGAGGCCGTGCTCGCTCACCAAGCGCGCGGACCTTTTCGCCGAAGACTTCTTCGTACGCATAACAGGTTGCCGTGATCCCGTCGTTAGGAAGATCGCTGTAAGGATGACCTACCGGACGCGCGACGGGAGGCAGTGTCACAAGTTCATCGACCGTCAGGTCGAGTTTGATACGTGGGAGCGTCCCAGGCCGTGGTCGAGGACCGGAATAATACACCCTTCCTTCGCAGCTATCACCGCCACGAGGATTCTTGTAGACATCGAAACGGAGCGGCTCTGCTGGGATCTGGATACCAGTCCGCTCATAGATCCATGCGGACACTTCTGCAAATGCCGCCCTAAGGAAATCGGTGTTGAGGTGTGTAGCATCGGTCAGCGTGAAATCGAGATCTTCTGAGAAACGGTATGTCTCGAAATAGCACTTTTTCAGACACGTCCCTCCCTTGAAGACCCAACTCGCAGATAAGGCCGGGTGCGCATAGATTCCGGCTAGCAACCATCCGAGAACATAATCCTTCTCGACCACTTCGGGCGAGAGGCCGAGATCGGTGGAAGTGGCTTGAATCTCCGCAAAGTCAATCATGCGTGGCGCTTTCCTTCCAGCTATCCGGTACGGCCAGGCGCCAGCGCTTCACCAAGCGCGGAGCGGCCAGCGTTGGGTCGAGTTTCGCATTGCCTTTCGTCAATCGCTTCGCGCACTCTTGAATGAGGTCGTTCGGAGCGTGAAGGCGTTCTGCAAGAAATCCCAATCGCTTGAAGACCGCGCCGTTTCCCAAACGATCCCCGTACTCGACCAAACGGGAGATGTCTACTTCCTTCATATGGAGGTACGCTGCGAAGCAGCTCTCCACATGGCGGATGCCCCCCCCAGCAGAGGGGTCGTCAAATAGATCGACAACAGTGCGATGCACGTCTGAGAGAAGGATCTTCGTCCGCCCGCGCCATAGGGCCGCCATCCCAAACAGGCGATTCTCTCCGATGTGTCGGAATTGGAAAGGAAACGAGTGAATCGTCTCTTCCTTCGTTCGTACAGGTCGAGTCGTGTAAACGAAAATGGTCCGGAAGAGCTGTTCTGTCAGATCCCAATGGTGCGCCGCCGTGGCCCCCCCGATGTAACCAGGAGCGAACAATTCGGGAACGAGAGTCCAGGGGTCTTCCAGCACATTTTCTTCCGCCGTGAGGCTTAAAGGAACAGGAGCATAGAGACCGCGTCGCAATCGTCTCAGCCAGCCGCGACTTTCCCAACGCGCCAAAGATTTTGCGGCCACAGATCGAGAAACACCCAATACCTTCACTGCGTCATCGACTTGAACCAAGTCCCCTGAAGCACGCAAGATTGCGGCCAATTGGTCGCGAGAACTGGCGGTCAGATTGAGGGATACTGGATCCATAGTTATTCGCCTATGTTGATAACTAATGCAGATTTAGTATACCCCAAAGGTATACTGCAACATGAAAAATACCCAGATGCTGTGAATAAGTGCATATCTAGTATACCTACCTGAAATGTGCAATTTCCGTATGGGAGAGCTCCCACAGCGCTCCAAAGAAAAAAATGTTTTGGGAGGATGTTTCCTCCCTGGCTACGGCCGCTGCGCGTCTTCCGCCACCCTCCTCAGCGGGCCTTTCCCGCCCGCAACGCCCACCCTGTAAACGTCCGCTTCGCCATCAAGAACGGTTGACAGACCCTGCGCTAAGGGGCTCTGCCCCGGTCGCGCGGCGCAAGGGGCTTCCC
>Ga0302319_10015557_pt1 | contig 14097 bp, 8 predicted proteins | sample Bog_T0_2_FD_203319 | JGI IMG/M metagenome (GOLD analysis project Ga0302319, IMG submission 203319) | Peat permafrost microbial communities from Stordalen Mire near Abisko, Sweden - Bog_T0_2 | ecosystem: Environmental > Terrestrial > Soil > Wetlands > Peat | place: Sweden: Abisko, Stordalen Mire... | reverse complement strand
GCGCCGGAGGCGGCGCCGGTCGCGGCCTGGCCGATCCCGGACTCCGTGGCACTGGCGCTCTCGCGCAAGCCGGAGAAGTAACCTATGCGCCCGCTCCGGGGGCTGCTTGCGGGCGGGATGCGGGGACTTCCAGAGCACCGCGCAGGATCTCGGCGAGCATGGCGGAGGTGTAGGGCTTGGGCAGGTAATTGACGCCTTCTTCGAGAGCCAGAGTGCTGTCGAAAAGCTCCGGGCTGTAGCCGCTGGTGTAGATTACTTTCAGGTCGGGCCGCTCCGCCAGCAGACGCTCGGCCAGCTCGCGGCCGGAAATGCCCCGGGGCATCACCATGTCGGTCAGCAGCAGCACGATTTCGTTGATAAATTGACGGGCCAGCGCCAGCGCCTCCTCGCCATCGCCGGCCTCGATGACCCGGTAGCGATGATGCAGCAGGATCTCCTTGACCAGGCCGCGGACAGCCGGGTCGTCCTCGACCACCAGCACCGTGCGTCCGGCGCCCAGCGGGTGATGGGAAAAGGAGATCACGCGGGAGCGCGCCTCGGGGGCTTCCTGGCAGACGGGCAGGTAAATCTTGAACGTCGAGCCTTGCCCGGCCTCGGTTTCCACCTCGACCCATCCGTCGTGCTGTTTGACGATTCCGTACACGGTGGCGAGCCCCATGCCCGTGCCTTTGCCAACCTCCTTGGTGGTGAAAAACGGCTCGAAAATCCGGTTCCGCGTCTGGACGTCCATGCCGATTCCCGTGTCCCGCACGGTCATGCAGACGTAATGTCCGCGGATAGCTTCCGGGACGCAACGCAGATGATTGTCGTCGATGTTGGCATCCTCGGTGCGCACGGTCAGCGTTCCGCCCGTGGGCATGGCGTCGCGGGCGTTCACCGCCAGGTTCAGGAGGATCTGCTCCATATTGCAATCGTCGGCAAAGACCGCCGGCAGGTCCGGGGCAAGGTCTGTGACCAGCCGGATGTGCTCGCCGATGAGCCGTGGCAGCACGGTGCTGATCTGCCGCACCATGCCGTTGAGGTCGAGCCGCCGGGGCTGCATGACCTGCTTGCGGCTGAACGCCAGCAATTGGCGCGTCAGGTTGGCCGCGCGCTCGGCGGCCGCGGAGATGTGATTGAGGGAGTCGGCGATGTCCGGGTCCAGCTCGGCCACACCCAACTGAAGGGTGGCGTGGCCCTGGATGATCGTCAGGATGTTGTTGAAATCGTGGGCCACACCGGCGGCCAATTGGCCCACGGCCTCCATTTTTTGAGCCTGGCGCAGGTCCGCCTCGAGGTTGCGCTTCTCAGTCAGATCTTCGGCGATCATCAGCGCGTGCGGCTGCCCCGCGAGGTCGAAAATTTCGCACGACACGAGCGCCTGCCGCAATTCGCCCGAGCTGGCCATCACCTCGCACTCGATATTGCGCGCGCTTTTATCGGACGCCAGCAGCGGCCACACACGGTTCTCGAGGTCGGGGCAGAAGTTCAACTCGGCGGCCGTATGCCCGATCAATGCCTCCCGGCTGAAGGCGATCATCCGGAGGAAGGCCTCGTTTGCGTCGGCAAAGCGCCCTTCGGCCAGGGTATGGATGGCCATGGGGATTGGGCTGGCGTGGAAAGCCTTCGAGAAACGCTCCTCGGAGCTGCGCAGACAGTCGTGGGCGGTTTGCAGCTCTTGCGTGCGCTGGCGGACCATGACGTCCATCTCCTCGATGCGGAGGGCCGCCTGTTTGGTCACTTGCCATTTCCTCGTCAACGCGTGGGCGAGTTGCAGCACCTCGACGTTGTCGAAGGGTTTTTTCAAGATCAGCAGATTGTCCGAGCGTCCGAACCGCCGCATCATATCCTCCCAGGAGTAATCCGAGTAGGCGGTGCAAATGACGATCTGCAAGTCCGGCTGCACCTCCCACATGCGGGCAACGGTCTCGATGCCATCCCAGCCCGGCGGCATGCGCACGTCCACGAACGCCGTCGCGTACGGGCTGCCGGCTCTTAACGCCTGCCGCACCATGTCGAGGCCGTCCCTTCCTTGCATCGCGGAGTCGATCTCAAAGTTCTGGATCGCGCTCGGCCCGCTCTTGATGTCGCCAAAGAGGATTGCCTCCGCGGAGTCCAGGTGGTCGCTGTGGCTCGCGCTTTCGTGGAGGATTTTTTTGAAATCCGTGTGGATGGCGGGGTTATCGTCGACCACCAGGATTCGGTTATTCTGCATCAGGCTCATGCGGGATTGGCGGGATTGGCGGGGGCGGCGGTGTTGGGTTCGGCAATAGGAAGGTCGAGGATGAAAGTGGCGCCACGGCCAGGACCTTCACTCTCAGCAGTCAGTATGCCGCCCATCTCCTTTGCTGCGATGGCGCCGCTGTGAAGGCCAAACCCGTGCCCGTCCTTCTTGGTTGTGAATCCGTGGGAAAAGATGCGCGTCAGGTTCTCCCTGAGGATGCCGCACCCGGTATCCTGCACCGTGATCCGTACCGCCGCGGCGGAGGCACGGTGGATGTGCAACTCGATCCGGCGCTCCCGGCAGGCTTCCATGGCATATTTTGCGTTTCGCAACAGGTTCACCAGGATTTGCAGCACCTTGTGCTTATCCACGCGCACATTGGGGACGTTTTCGTAATTCCGGATTACCTTCACGCGGTGTCGTTCAAATGCGGCGGTGTTCATTTGGAGAGCGTCGTCCACGAGTTTCTCCAACGGCAGCGTCTCGGTGAAACCGGAAACTTTGGCATAGTTCTGCTGCATCGCCACGATTTCCTTGATGTGCTCGACGTTTTTCACCAGCAACTCGAGTTCGGTGGTCATCTCGGCATGTTCGGTTGACAGGTGCCTGCCAAGCTCCGCCAGATAGGAGGGCAGCATCCGGCCCTTCTCATCCTCGGTGAGCCAGCGGGCAAGGCCTCCGTTGCGGTCCCGCAGCAACTCCGCGGCGCGTTCGACGTTGGGAGCCCGGGATTTCCGGAGCCGCTCGGCCAGCAGCGTCGAGGAGACGTTGACGCTGTTGAGTACGTTGCCCACGTTGTGGAGCACTCCGGTCGCCACTTCGGCCATGCCGGCGTGGCGGGAGGCCTCGACAAGTTGATTGTGGAGCGCTTCGATTTCCTCCTCCGCCCGTTTGCGTTCGGCGATTTCATGTTGCTGCTCCTTGACCTGGAGCTCGAGGGTATTTTGCACGGCCTGGAGGGTCGCATCCTGGTACTGGATCTGTTCCAGCATGTGATTGAAGGTGTCGGTGAAAGCGCCGATCTCGTCGGCTCCCATCTTTTCCGCACGCAGGGAGTAGTCATTTCTGGCCGCGATGACGCGGGCGGTTTCCGCCAGGTTCTGGATGGGGCCGGAGATCACTCGCTGAAGCTGGGAGGAAATCGCGAAGGCAATGCCAGAGGAAAGCGCCAGCACCACAGCCAGCGTCAACATGTAGAGGTGCAGGAGGTCGCCGTACACCCGCCCGTAGTCGCTCCTGAGGTAGAGGACGCCGATTTTCTCGTTGTCCAGGCGGATTTCCTGCGTCTGGAGCAGGTCAGCCCCCATGAAGCGGAAACCGGTCTGCGCCGGGTATTCGGAGAGGGGCACGGACCCGAAGTCGTCGCCGAACCGGGTAAAGATCTTTCCGGAGGGCAGGACGACGAACGCGTTTCTGATATGTTGCTTGACCCGCAGGCCGGCGAGGATCTCCTTGGCCGCGTCGGCGTCCTGAAAGGTGATGGCCGCCGTGCTGTTTGCGGCAATAACCTGCGACAGCGCCGCCAGATCCCGCATGAAATTCTGCCGGAACGTGTAGACCTGGAAGGCGAACAGCGCCGCGCTGGCCACGAGCAACGCCGCGGTCGTCGAGACGAGCACTACAAGCGTCAGCTTGCGCCGGATTGGGATATTGCGTGGGAACCAGGTCATGGGCTGTTTATCTGCTCGAAGGCAAGGCCAGTTGTTGAAGTTGCGATCTTATCTTAATGCCGGCGTGCCGGGCCGCCGCATCATTTATTTGAAAGCGCACGTCCGCACCGACCATGACGAAGTTGATCATGCCGCCGCGGGAGGTGAATTTCTCGGTCTCTCCGACAGTCAGCACGTTGTCCCCGCGCACCTCGGACAGGATCGGCCCCAGGCGTTCGGTCTCCGAGCGGCAGACGAAGATGATATGGCACTTGCGCAATTCCTCCATGCTCTCGACATGGCGGACGGTCACGGTGCGGTCGTTGATGCGGCTGTCCTGCGCGGCTTCCTCGAGCAGCCCGCCGAAGGGGTCCGCTCCCACCACGCCGATAATCAGCGGCGAATCGGGCTGGGTAAATTTATGGGACGGCCACTCGACGAATTTTGCGAATTTGCAAAGGAAAGCGGCCTTTTTCTGGTATTCCTGACCGCCCTGGCTGTCGCTCACGTCGGGATCGGCGAGACCCCGGGCAAACGGCGCGATCAGCAGGAAAAACGCGGCTGCAACAAGCGTGCCCGAGCGAATAAAGCGGCTGCTCATGAAGGCTGAAATTCTGGGGTACGCCGGGACGATGAAGGGGTCTTTACCTCGATAGTCAAGATAGCGCCGTTTCGGACCATGCCAAGGCCCTCACGCGCGGACCATCCGGAAAAAAAATCTCCCGGCGTCCAGAGCGGTTGAGGCTGGGAGCAGAGAAGTTGCATGCGGGGTTGCAAATTCAAAGAAACTGGGAGCAGGAACCGCGCCTTTACCTAGGGCGGAATACGTAAAATTGCCCTGTGTTGGCATATTACATAGGCCCTATAAGGCTCATAGGTCCCATAGGGTTTATGCCCGTCGAACGAGGCTGCCGGGTCCGGGCTGTTTCCCAGAAATGGGAATCGGGAGCGGAATTTACCCGGCCTTGCGCTCGCTGCTCAGTTCGTCGCTCTTGCCGAAGCTCTCCGCGATGCTTGGCACCGGGACCGGATTCGCCGTGCCGATGATATCCGAGCGGTTGCTGGAATCCTCGCGGCGGGCAAAGCGGACCCCCACCAGCTTCGAGACGCCGTGCTCTTCCATCGTCACGCCGTAAAGGACATCGGCGCGGGAGATGGTGCGCTTGTTGTGTGTGATGACGACGAATTGGCTCTGCCCGATGAACCGGTCGAGGATTTTCACGAACCGCATGATGTTCGACTCGTCCAGAGGCGCGTCCATTTCATCCAGTACGCAGAAGGGGCTCGGCTTGACCATGTAGATGGCAAACAGGAGCGCCACGGCGGTCATGGTTTTTTCGCCGCCGGAGAGCAGGGTGATCGATTGCAGTTGCTTGCCCGGCGGCCGTGCGATGATCTCGATCCCGCTCTCGAGCGGGTCGGCTTCATCCGCCAGCACCAGGTTCGCCTTTCCGCCGCCGAAGAGCTCAACGAACATTTCCGCGAAATTGACGCGGATTTGCTCGAAGGTCTCAGCGAAGAGTTTGCGCGTGGTTTCGTTGATCTTCGTGATTACGTCGAGCAACTCGCCCTTTGATTTGGTCAGGTCGTTGAGTTGCTGCTCGAGGAATTGATGGCGCTGCTCGAGTTCGTCGTACTCCTGGATGGCGTCGATGTTGATCGGTCCCATCGCGTCGAGCCGCTGCTGGAGTTCCGCCACTAGCGCCTCGATGCGGGACCAGTCGATCTGTTGCGTGGATTCAAGGGGGTCGGGGGGTTCTGTGGACGGGGTGGACGGTATGGACGGGGTGGACTCGGAGGGGTCTTCGTCGAGGGTTTTTCGCTTCTTGTTTAGTTCTCGCAGGCTGGTCAGCAGAAGGTAGGTGTCGGGTTGGAAAACCCGGATGTCCAATTGGTAGCTGCGTTGGACATGCTCGCCCAGGTTGTCGATGCGCAGTTGAAGCTGTGTCCGGCGTACGTCCTGCTGGCCGCGCAATTCCGCGCATTCGCTCAATTGCCGGCGCAGTATTCGCAGCGTCGCTTCGATTTCCTCGGCCTCGCCAACCATCGCCCCGCGCTGCTCGCCCAGGCGCGCCACTTCCTGCCCGGCTTCCTCGAGCCGCTCCCGCGCGGCGCCGATTTCCTCCCGGATCCGCCCGGTCTCGGCCTCGAGGTTCTCGATCTTCGTCCGGTAGCCGCCGATGTCCCGCCTCCTGTGCTCGATCGACTCCCGCAATTCATTCAAGCGCGCCGTCATCGGGGCGAGCTGGTTGTAAATGCTGTCGTGGCGCTGTTTTTCGGTGGCCACCTTGATCCGTAATTCGTTCAACTCGCCGATCAACTCGCCCTCCCGCGTCCGCAATTCGTCCAGTTGCGCGGCGACGGTGTGCTGGCGTTCCTGGAACTCCGTCAACTGCCCGCCCAGCTCGCGCGCTTCTGTTTCCAGGCTGCCGATTTTCTCGACCGCCTCGGCGTGCCGTTTGCCGACGTTCTCCTGCTCCCAGGCCAGCGATTCGAGCTTCTTGGCCTTCTCGCGCTCCTCGCGCTCGAGTTGCTGCAATTCTCCCCGGCACGAGGAAACCGCAACCGTCAGCCTCTGGGCCTCCTCGCGAGCTTCCGAGAGCCGGTTGCGGACCGCATCCAGCCGCGTTGCCGCCTCTTCGCGCGCTGCTATCAGGGTGGCGATCTTCACGCGGGTTTCCGCCGCTTGGTCGTCGAGCGTGGTGATCTGGTTCTTGCGATGCAACATCGAAGCCCCGGCGTTTTCGCCCTTGGCCCGGCCGCCCGTGAGAATGCCCTGGCGCGAGATCACTTCGCCGGCCAGCGTGACGAAATCGCACCGCTTCTCCGCCGGCGCCTGCAATTGCTCGCGCCCCAGCCGCAAGGCGGTTTCGAGGTCCGGCACGATGGCGAAACGCCCCAGCAGCAGCGCCACCAGCGGGGCGAGCGCCGGCGCGGTCTTCACGCGCTCCCGCGCCCAGCCTAGCGTGCCCTCGGGCGCCGCTTCATCGGATGCATCGGCTGCGTCCTGCCATTCGCGCAGGATGAGTTGCGCCCGGCCCCATTGCTTGTCCCAGAGCGTCTTTACCACCGACTCGGCAACCATCGCGTCCTTCATGACGATGGATTGCAGGTTCTGCCCGAAGGCCGCCTCGACCGCCGCAACGTCCCCGGTCTCCACCTCGATGTGCGAGGCCAGCACACCCCCGATGGCCGGCTTGAAAAAATCCGCGTTGTCCAGGCCCCGCAGCACCGCCTGTGTCCCTTCGCCAAAGCCCTCGCCCGATTCGATCATCTGCCGCAGCGCGCCGGCCCGCGATTCCTTCTCGGCAAGCAGGCCGTTTTGCGTACGCAAATCGCGGTCTGTGCCGTCCATTTCGGCGCCGATCGCCCGCGCCTCGATGTCCGCCGCCCGCGCCTGCTGGTTGCGCGTCTCGAGTTCGCGCGATTGCTCATCGAGCCGCGTGCGCACGCTTTCGAGGCTCTCGAGAACATGCGCGGTATCGCTGCCCAGGTGCTCGATCTCGTTTTGCAAAATCCCCATCCTCGTCTCGCTCCCGTCGCGCTGGCTCGTCAGCGAGCCGATTTCGTTGCGCAACGCGCTCAACCGGTTTTCGACGCGCGCAATCGAGGAAAAAACGCCCTGAAGCGAGCGCTCAGTCTCGATGCGCTCCCCGGAAAGCCCGTTCACTTTTGCCGTCTGCTCGGTCAGCCGCGCCTGTTCGCTCTTCAGCGCCTCGGTGATTTGCGCCAGCTCCTGGCCGTTGTGCTCGATCTGGCTTTGCTGCGCGGCCAGTTTTTCCTCCGCGTCGGCGATGTCCCGCCCGTAACGCTCGATCAATCCGCCGAATTCCTCGACCCGCTCCGCATTGAACCCGATGCGGTGCTCGGCATTCTGCACATGGCTCTTCAAATCCTGCACCGTCTGCCGCGCCCCGGTGAGGCTCTGCTCGAGATCCTCGATGCGGGCTCGCCGGGCCATGACGTGTGTCTCCTGCGCCTCGATCTCCTGCTCCTGCGCTCCCTGCGCTTTTTGCAACCGCTCGATTTCGATGCCTGTCGCCTCGATCTCGCCGTTGAGCTCGACGAATTGCCGATGGGCGTGGTGCGTCTCCAGCGTCCTGAGGTCGGAGATCAATCCCTGGTAGCGCCGCGCTTTGCCCGCCTGCCGCTGGAGCGAGCCGATCTGCCGCTTCACCTCCCGGATGATGTCGGTCACCCGCAGCAGGTTTGCCTCCGTCGCCTCGAGTTTCCGCAGCGCCTCCTTCTTCTGCGACTTGAATTTTGTGATCCCTGCCGCCTCTTCGAAAATCGCCCGCCGGTCCTCCGGGCGCGAAGAGAGAATCTGATCGATCTTCCCCTGCTCCATGATCGAGTAGGCGCTCCGCCCGACGCCCGTGTCCATGAAGAGCTGGTGGATGTCCTTGAGCCGGCAGGGCGTTTTATTGAGGAGGTAGTCCGAATTGCCGTCCCGGAAAACGCGGCGCGTCACGCAGACCTCGTTCCAATCCACGCCCAACTCCTGCTCGCAATCAGAAAACTTCAGCGACACCTCCGCCATCCCGAGCGCCGGGCGCGAGTCCGTGCCGGAAAAAATCACGTCCGACATCTCGCCGCCGCGCAGCGCCTTGGCCGATTGCTCGCCGAGCACCCAGCGGATGGCGTCCAGAACGTTCGATTTCCCGCAGCCGTTCGGCCCCACGATGGCCGTGACGCCCTTGTCGAAATTCAACACCGTTTTCACGGCGAAGGACTTGAAACCGAGGATCTCGAGCGATTGGAGGTACATAGGCCGGCAGAGTGAAGGTTTTCCGAAGGGTGTAAGCCGGAGCTTAGTCCCGCCGAATCCGAAGGCAAGCACGATCTGCTGTGGTTTTAAATTTTCTTACCACAACATGTAGTATCTGCTCGTTTTTCGAATTTCTGATTTCGAATTTCGAGTTTTCTGCCCGATGCTTCCCCTATGGACCCACATCTGGAAGAACATCTCGAGCAACTTTTCGACTTCCTCCGCTTCCCGAGCATCTCGACCGATCCCGCCTTCCGCGACGACGTCTCGGCCTGCGGCGAGTGGCTTTATAAGAAATTCGTCAGCATAGGGCTGTTTGCCGAGGTTCGCGGCACGCCCGGCCACCCGGTGGTCTTTGCCCGCAGCGAGCCGGTTTCCGGCCGGCCCACGGTGCTCATCTACGGCCATTACGATGTGCAGCCGGCGGACCCGCTCGATCTCTGGACCTCGCCTCCCTTTGAGCCGCACCTGGCTGAGGGCATCATCACCGCCCGCGGCGCTGCCGACAACAAGGGGCAGATCATGACCCACATTCTCGGGGTGGAAGCCGCACTGGGCTCGGCCGCGGGGTTGCCGGTCAACGTCTTATTTGTCGTCGAGGGCGAGGAGGAAATAGGGAGTCCGAACCTGGGCGCCTTTCTCGCGCAACACGCGGAGGAGTTGCGCTGCGATATCGTCGTCATCTCCGATACCGGCATGGTCGCTCCGGGCGTGCCGACGCTGACCTACGGTTTGCGGGGCATCGGCTGCCTTGAGGTGCGCGTCACCGGTCCGGCCATCGACCTTCACTCCGGCATTTACGGCGGCGCCGTGCAAAACCCGGTCACCGCCCTGGCCCGCATGCTTGCTACGCTGCACGACCCCGAGGGGAGGATCGCGGTCGCCGGTTTTTGCGACGCTGTCGAGCCGTTGCGCGACTGGGAGCGCAAGGCATGGGCCGCACTGCCGGTGACCGAGGCGCGCCTCCTGGAGGTAACCGGCGCGCCGGCCCTTACCGGCGAGCCTGGCTACAGCCCTTTCGAGAGGATGTGGGCGCGGCCCACGATCGAGATCAACGGAATCGGCGGCGGCTACCAGGGGGAGGGGACCAAAACCATCATCCCGCACGCGGCCTTCGCGAAACTCACCTTCCGCCTCGTTCCCCGCCAGAGCGCCGTCGAGGCCATCCGCCAGGTCGCCGGGCATCTCCGCAAAGTCGCGCCCAGCGGGGTAAACGTTGAGATCGTCGAAGGCCATCACGGCGAACCCTTCGTCACCGATCCGCACTCCGGGTTTGGACAAGCGGCTCAGCGCGCCCTGAAGGCGACCTTCCAGCGCGAACCGGTGTTGATCCGCGAAGGCGGCTCGATCCCCATCGTGCAAAGTTTTGCGGAAATCCTCGGCGTGGACACCCTCCTTCTGGGCCTGGCGCTGCCGGATTGCCGCGCGCATTCGCCGAACGAAAACTTTCCAGTGGCCAACTTCGAAGCCGGCATCCGGCTCAATCAGGCGCTGCTGCGGGAGATAGGAGCGATGTAGGGCACTTAAGCGAAACTTTGAGCTGAACACCGCTTCTTCAAAGCACAGGATTATATGGATTCGTTCGAATCTCTAACTTAAACGGCTTTCCGAGGTGATTTGTAACAATAACTGCCCGGCGTCGCACCGGTGTCACGGGATGATGAGCGGAATCTTCCGCCGCCCGTGGGTGCGATAGACGTTGAAGTGGGAGTCGAGCGTGAAGACCTCCGCCGACGGGTGTAATTCCGCGAGGCGGACGAGGCAGGCGTCAGCCAGGGACATGGGCAAATCTCTGTATTTATGCATCAAGGTCCAAAGCGCCGTCCGTTCGCTGATTATCGAAAAATCTGTCTCAATTAGTCCGGAGGAAAGCAACTCGAAGAATCGCCGTGGCGCAAGCGGCAGCCTTGAGATGAGAAAAAATGTTTCCGTCAGGACGGCCTCGCAAGTCAGAAATGGCGCGGGAAGCTGCTCGAAACGGCTGCCACACCATTCATGAAACCTTTCCTTCTCCGCGAGAAAGGCAACGAGCGGGCCGGTGTCAACGATGATCCGTGGATTATTCACCGAAACCGCGCATGTGTTCCGGATTCGTGGCCAGGTCGGACGGCCCGCCTTTCAGACAGCCCCGCAAATGCCTCACGAGATCAATCGCCTTTACCGAACCGTGTCCGCGCTTTCCTTCGAGCCGTTCTTCAAGCGCTTCTCTCAACACGGCGGACTTCGACTGGCGTTGTTCACGCGCCAGGGCATTCAGGCGTGCGGCGAGTTGGTCGGAAACCTTGCAGGTGAGCGTAGGCACAAAAATACCTTATTACCAAATGCAGCAATTGGCAATACGACAGTGCGGAAGGAGAATCTGCGCAAAACCTACGCCACCGGCTGCTCGGCCGCGCCCTCTTCCACTTCTTCTTCCTCCTGGCTCACGACCGGCGCGATGCTCTGCAGCTTTTCGCCCGTACGCAGCCGGATCAGGATCACGCCCATGGTGTTGCGGGCGGTCTCGCGGATTTCGCTTACGCGTGTGCGCACCATCTGGCCTTTGGTGGTGATGAGCATCAGTTCATCCTGCTCCCGCACGGCGAGCGCGCCCACCACCTCGCCGGTCTTGTCGCCGGTCTTCATGGTGATGATGCCTTTGCCGCCGCGCGATTGCTTGCGGTAATCGTCGAAGGGGGTCCGCTTGCCGATTCCGTTTTCGCCCGCCACCAGCAGCGTCGAGTCGGCACTGACGATGGCCATGTCGACCACGAGGTCGCCCGGCTCGGGCCGGATGCCCCAGACGCCCACGGTGTTGCGGCCCTGGTCGCGCAGCTCCTCCTCGGAGAATCGCAGGCTCATCCCCTTCTTGGTGATCAGCACGATCTCGTCGACGCCGCCGGTCAGCTTCGCGTTGATCAGCCGATCCCCTTCCTCGATCTGGATGGCGATGATCCCGCCCTTGCGGATATTCTTGAAATCCGAAAGGTTCGACTTCTTGACGATCCCGCTGCGCGTGGCGAAAACGATGTGCAGGTCGGGCGTCCAGGTTTCCTCGTCGGTCTTCTTCCCCTGGATGCGGATGGTGGCGGCGATTTTCTCCCCTTGCTTGAGTTCGAGGAAATTGGCGATCGAGCGCCCCTTGGCGGCCCGGCCCATCTCGGGAATCTCGTATACCTTCTCGACGTAGCAGCGGCCCTCCTGGGTGATGAAGAGCAGGTAATCGTGCGCTGTGGCCGTGAAGAGGTGTTCGACAAAGTCGTCCTGGTCTTCCTCGCCCATTGCGTCGCGGGTCTGCATGCCGATGACCCCTTTGCCGCCGCGCCGTTGCGCGCGATAGGCGCTGACCGCGGTGCGCTTGATGAAACCCTGGTGCGTGATGGTGATGATGGTCCCCTCGTTGGCGATGAGGTCCTCCATGTTGATCTCGCCCTCTTCGGGCACCAGTTGCGTGAGCCGCTCGCTGCCGTACTTCTTCTGGATGGCCCGCAGCTCATCCTTGATGATGGTGAAGACGCGGTCCTCCCTGGCCAGGATGTCGAGCAGGTCTTTGATGGTCGCGGTGAGTTCGGTGTATTCCTTGACGATTTTTTCCCGCTCGAGCCCGGTCAATTGATACAGGCGCAGGTTCAGGATTTCGTCCGCCTGCTTCTCGCTGAAGGCGTAAATGCCGTTCTGCAGCCGCGCCTCGGACCGGATGAGGATGCCGAGTTGCTCGACCTGCTGGCGCGGGAATTCGTACCCCAGCAGCTTCACCCGCGCTTCTTCGCGATTGGCCGAGTCCCGGATGATCCGGATGAAATCGTCCATGTGGGCCAGCGCAATGAGGTAGCCCTCGAGGGTTTCGGCCCGTTCTTCGGCCTGCCGCAGCAGGAAGCGCGTGCGGCGCAGCACCACTTCGCGCCGGTGCTCGATGTAGCAGGCGATTGCCTCCTTGATCGAGAGCAGCTTCGGGCGCCCGTGATCGATGGCGAGCATCGTGATCGCAAACGAGGACTCGAGCGCCGTGTGTTTGTAGAGATTGTTGATGACGATCTTCGGCAGCGCATCGCGCTTCAGCTCGATGACCACGCGCGTGTTCTCGTCGGATTCATCCCGGATGGCGGAGATGTCCGTCAGCCCCGGGGTCTTCTCATTGACCAACTCCGCGACGCGCTCGACCAGCGTGGCCCGGTTTACGTTGTACGGGATTTCGGTAATGACGATTTGCTCGCGCCCGCCTTTGAGCTCCTCGACGCCGGCGCGTCCGCGCACCTTCACGCTGCCGCGTCCGGTCTCGAAGTATTGCCGGATGCCGGCGATGCCGCAGATCATGCAGCCGGTGGGGAAATCGGGTCCCTTGATGAATTTGGCCAGCTCATCGATCGTAATCTCGGGGTTGTCGATCTGCGCGCACACGCCGTCGATGACCTCGCTGAGGTTGTGGGGCGGCATGTTGGTTGCCATGCCGACGGCGATGCCAGTGCCGCCGTTGACCAGGAGATTCGGCCATGCTGACGGGAGAACGGACGGCTCGGTGGTCGTTTCGTCGTAGTTGGGGACGAATTCGACGGTGTCCTTCTCCATGTCCTCCATTAGGAGGGCGCCCAGGTGTCGCAGCCGGGCCTCGGTATACCGCATGGAGGCCGGCGGGTCGCCTTCGACGGAGCCGAAATTTCCCTGGCCCTCGATGAGCATCTCGCGCATCGCCCAGGTTTGAGCCATGTGCACCAGCGTGGGATAAATCGCCTGGTCGCCATGCGGGTGGTACTTGCCCATCGTCTCGCCGACAATCCTCGCGCACTTCATGTGCTTGCGTCCCGGGAGTACGCCAAGTTCGTTCATCGCATACAGGATGCGCCGCTGGGAAGGTTTCAGCCCGTCGCGAGCGTCGGGCAGCGCCCGGGAGACGATGACGGACATCGAGTAATCCAGAAACGAGGTCGAGACCTCGTGGGCGATGTCAACCTTTTCGACTTTTTCGTTCTGAGTGTACACGGATGGAAGAGGGGCGGGGAGGAGGAGTTAAGATTACGCCAGCCGGGCGCGGCTGCGCGCCTGGCGGGAAGGAGCCGGCGCGGCAGGGAGAGACTTTCGATGCGTGCCGCCGGGCGGCTGCTGGCCAGAGCGCGGCATCCTAAGCCGCGGTCGCGGCTGGCGCCGGAGCTTCGGGCTTTTTAGGAGCGGCCGGCTTGGCTTTTGCGCGGCTAGGTTTGCGAGCGACTTTCGCAGCTACCTTCTGGCGTTCGTTGTAAGAGAGGCGGCGGCGGCGCTTTTGGACTTTATTGTATTGTTTACCCATACGGTGAGCCCTCCTTTATAATGCCGTTACCGGGAGCCCGGCAACGGTTTTAGGCAGTTAAATCAAAAAATGTTGTCATAGTGCCGGGCCTCTGGAAGCTTACCTCCCCCTTTCACTTTCCCTTTATTCAATTTATGGCCAGCCCGTCCGACGACAACGTGCCCGAATCTTCCGAGGAAGAGGAGGTAATCGATACCGGTTTCGATTTCCTGCTTTT
>Ga0302319_10015555_pt1 | contig 14098 bp, 9 predicted proteins | sample Bog_T0_2_FD_203319 | JGI IMG/M metagenome (GOLD analysis project Ga0302319, IMG submission 203319) | Peat permafrost microbial communities from Stordalen Mire near Abisko, Sweden - Bog_T0_2 | ecosystem: Environmental > Terrestrial > Soil > Wetlands > Peat | place: Sweden: Abisko, Stordalen Mire... | reverse complement strand
ATTCCGGCGAAGGCATGGGCGCGGTGCTCGAAGTCATTCAGCGCGGACAACGATTCGCGGTAGGCGCCCATGCGCGGCCGGATGGCGACGCGGTGGGATCGATGCTGGCGTGCGGCATGATGCTGCGGCAGTTAGGGAAGGTAGCGGACCTGGTTTCCGCCGATCCCGTGCCCGTGATCTATCGGGGGCTACCGTGTGCGGGGACGATCCGGCAGATTACGCGGCTGGAAGGCAGCTACGACGCCGTGATTCTGCTGGAGTGCGACGGGGTGCAGCGATCGCGGCTGGAGGGCCTCGAGGGTCGTTTTCTGGTCAATATCGATCATCATGCTACCGGGCGGAGCTTCGCCGACGTGAACTGGATCGATCTGAGTGCGTGCGCCGTTGCGGAGATGGTGTACCGGCTGGGAATTGCCGCCGGGGCCGAGGTAACGCCGCAGGTGGCTTCGTGTCTGTACGCAGGGGTGCTGACCGATACCGGGTCGTTTTGTTATCAGGGAACGGATGTGCACGCCTTTGAGCTGGCCAGGGAGCTGGTGGGGCGGGGCGCCGATCCGGCGGAGATCGCGCGCGAAGTCTATTTTTCGAATCCGTTGTCGAAGATGCTGTTGCTCGGCGCAGCGCTGGGCAATCTGCGGCGCGCGGGCCGGCTTGCCTGGCTGTGGGTCACGCACGAGGATATGAATCGGACGGGAGCGGCCGAGGAAGACTGCGAGGGCATCGTCAATTACGCGATCGGCATCAGCGGTGTGGAGGCGGCAGTTCTGTTGCGCGAGCTACCCGATCACCGGATCCGGCTGTCTCTCCGCAGCAAGGGTCAACTGGACGTGGCGAAGATCGCGGCGAGCTTCGGGGGTGGGGGTCATCTGCACGCTGGCGGATGCACTCTGGAGGGTCCGCTGGGCGACGCTGTCGAGAAGATCCTGGAGACGATGCGGCGGGAGCTGGCTACCATCGTTCCGGGGCAAGTCGGGACGCCGGAAGAACCAGACCGGAATCTGGTAGGCTGACTCGGACAAGTGACCGAGACTTCGCATCATCCACTGAAGAGTGAGACGAGTTCCGGCGATCACTCCGGGGCCGCGTCCGCAGAGCGCTCGCCAGCGACGGTGGCTGAGGCGAATAGCGCGGCCGCTCATCCTGACGCAATGGACCGGCCGGCAAGGCCTGCCATCTTCGCCCGCATCCGGAACCGCTTTCCCGCTGTGGACGAGATGGCGGAAGCGGCAACGCTGTTTATTCTGACCTCGTTTTTCCTGTTCTACGGGCTCGTGCCGATTTTCGGCGGCGACGGCCTGGGACTGGTGGGGGCCGACGAGCCTCGTTATGCGCAGGTGGCGCGGGAGATGCTGGCGCGCCGCGATTACGTCACGCCGGTTTTGTGGGGGCATCCGTGGCTGGAGAAGCCGGCGCTGTATTACTGGCGGGCGATGTTCGCGTTCCGCGAGTTCGGCGTGCACGACTGGTCGGCGCGGCTGCCCTCGGCAAGCTTTGCGTTCATGCTGGTGGTGCTGATCTACCTGCATATCCGACGCTTTCGCAACGGAGGGCAGCTGGATGCGGCGCTGATCACGGCCTCCTGTGCGGCGATTCTCGGATTTGCGCGGGGGGCGTCGACGGACATGCAGTTGGCCGCGCCGTTCTCGATCGGCATGCTGGGCTGGTACGCGTGGTACGAGACCAACAGCAAGTTCTGGCTCTTTGACATTTACTTTTTCGTGGGGGCTGCGACGCTGGCCAAGGGGCCGATTGCTCCGCTGATGGCGCTGGTGATTATTGGGATCTTCGCGATCCTGCGCCGCGAATGGTCGCTTTTCCGGCGCAGTCTGTGGGGGCCGGGAATCATACTGTATTTCGCGATGGTTCTGCCCTGGTTTATCGCGGTGCAAAGGCGGAACCCGACGTTTCTGCGGGTCTTTTTTCTCGAACACAATCTTGAGCGATTCGCCACCAATCGCTTTGAGCACTACCATCCATTCTGGTATTACGTGCCGGTGATGTTGCTGGGGCTGACGCCGTGGGCGGTGATTGCGGTAACCGCTTTTGTGGATGCGGTGGACGGATCGATTAATGAATGGCGCGCACGGCGGGCGAAGGTACTGTATGTGGGACACGGCCGGGCGGGGGATGCGTTCCCGGAGTTTCTGGTGCTGTGGGCGCTGGTGCCGATCATCTTCTTTTCATTTTCCGAGTCAAAGTTGCCGGGATACATTCTGCCGGCAGTGCCGCCGCTGACGATTCTGTGCGGCGATTACCTGAACCGCATCCGCCATCGCGGTCTCAAGCCCTGGCTTCTGGTTCTGCACGCCTTGCTGACGGGAATCCTGACCATGTTTGTGCTGCTCATGCCGCTGCACCTGCACAATCCGGAGGCGGTGCCGCCGCGGATTGCGATCCTCGCGGCTAGTATGGTCGGCATAGCGGCAGCGGTATTCATTCTGATCACGGTCGCGCATTTCGGGCTGAAGCGTCTGCGCATCGCCACGATGATTCCCATGGTGATCGTGCTGCTCTATATGTTCGGCATCGGACCAGTGTTCGGCATTGGTCCGGTCCTGAACACGAAGCGCAATATCAGTCTGCTGGATATGACTTATTCCGCACGCCCGCTGGCGCAAATCCTGAACGAGATCAGCGCGCCGCCGGGGACCGTAGCCGTCTGGCATGTGCGGAGAGATGTGCAATACGGGCTTTCTTTCTACCGAAACAACCGGGTTGTGAATTACGATGTTGGGATTACGGTGAGTGACCCACCGAGAAGCCCCGGTCCGGGTCCGCATGGAGTTATGGTCGACGAAGTAAAAGAAGGATCGTCGGCAGAGCAAATGGGGCTGCGGAGGCTGCAAGGGGATACTCTGGTGGCGGTGAACGGCCAGCCGGTTCTGAGCGCGGCGGATTTCAACGCGATCAGAGCGGGATGGAAGCCAGGAGTCAGGCTGGAATTCGAGGTGATCGATCCCAGGATCCCGGATAAATCGCCGCAGTTCGCGAGCGGCACCATGCAGGATGGCATTCCGGACAGGCAGCATCTGCTGGTAATTCCGGAATCTTCAACGATGGAGCTTCGTGCAACGCTGCAGGGCAGGCGATACGAGCCACTCTTCACCTACCCCGCTCAGAACCTGATCGTGTATGAGGTCATGGCCAGGGATTCCGCAACGGCAATTCGCAGCCGCTGAGCTGTTCATTGCAATTGGATCGGAGGGGAGTCTGCCTGGCGCATCAGGATGCGTCCGGGTCGCACTGTATCGATGAGTCCCGCGCTTCAGTTCGAGCTTCTGGATTTGCGCCACTTCTCGGCGGGCAGCCTGCGCCCGCTGCTGGAGGAGGAGAGCCGCGTGTGGAGCGAGCGGCTGCACTGGGATTACCGGGGCTCGGCCGATCTGCTGCTGCAGTATCTGGATTCGCGGATCCTGCCGGGGTACGTGGCCGTGGAGAACGGACGCGTGCTGGGGTATGTGTTCTGCGTTTACGAAGGGCATAAGGCTGTCGTCGGGGATGTCTTCGCCGCAGAGGGCGGGGAGTCCCGCGGGACAGCAGGGGGTCGGGCCGAATCGGCGTCGGAAGTGCGGAACGAGCTTTTGCTGCGGCTGCTGGAGATGCTGAAGAACACCCCCGGGGTCACGCGGATCGAGTCGCAGTTGCTGCTCCATCCGCACGGCGCCCATCAACGGGTTTTCGAGGATGCGGGATTCGAGACGCACGAGCGAATCTTCATGGAGTGGCCGCTCCAGCCGGACGGGGACAGGGCGCAGCACAATGGATCGCGCTTCGATGCGGACTGCGCGATTGCACCGCCGGCGGGGATGGAGCAGCGGCGCTGGGCGGAAGGCGACCTGGGTGCGGCAGCGCGGCTGATCGCGGCGGCTTACCAGGGACACCTGGACAGCCATATTAACGAACAGTATCGGACGGCGAGCGGGTCCCAGCGCTTCCTGCACAATATCGTGCGATTTCCGGGGTGCGGTTATTTCGATGCTGATGCTTCGCGCGCGCTGGTCCAGAAGGGGAGCGCCGATTTGGCCGGACTGCTGCTCTGCTCGCGGGTGCGGGAGGATGTGGGCCATGTGACGCAAATCTGCGTGGCGCCGGAATACCGGGGCCAGGGACTGGGCCGCTTGCTGATGGCCGAATGCGCGAGAACGCTGGCCAGGCGCAAATTCAGTCTCCTGACCCTCACGGTGACGGCGTCGAACCGTAACGCGGTCGCGTTGTACGAATGGCTAGGATTCAGGGAGACGCATCGCTTCGACGCGATGGTGTGGGACAAAGCAGAGGAACGACAGCCGAAGCGCTGAGTTCGGGGCAACGGCGAGGATGGCGTGCTTCTGCTTCTTCGCGCGGACCGACAGTGAGCGGATTCACGGCCAGGTTATTGGTAAAAGCCAGAACCGCAGTAGCTAGCCGACGGCTGCCTGGCCGGCAGGCTCCGCGGCGGCGGCGGACTGCAAGCCGGCTGCTTCGATCGTCGCTTCGACCATCGATCGCATGCCCATGCAGGAGTTCATCATCAGGTGGTAAAGCCGGCGGTCGTCCCACTCGCGCTGATTGAATTTACGGATGTACTCCGCGCGGCGGCGATCGGTGGCGATGATTTCTCGTTCGGCGTCTTTGGCGTGCTCCGGGAAATGTTCTTCGAACCAGCGAATTTTGCGCGCCAGCGAAGCGTAGACGAAGACGTGAAAAGCTCCCGGCGACTTGGCCAGGGTGCAGGCGGCGCCGCGGCCGACCACGACGCAGCTACCCTGGGTGGCTTGCTCCTGCACATACCCGCGAACAAAATCCACCATGCGCTCGCTGTCGAAGACGTCATTATCGCCGGGGCGAGGCTCCAGGCCGCCCCCCAGCCAGATGGTTTTGCCGAACCTGTAGAACCAGGGATCGACGCGCTCGTCGCAGCGCTTGACCAGGGTGGGCGCGACCCCGGCTTTGCGGGCAACATCCTCGATGATGCAGCTGTCAATGAGCTTCCAGCCCAGGCGCTCGGCCAGGCGATGCGCGAATTCCGCACCCTGGCTGCCGTACTCGCGTTCAACAGTGATGACCTGAATCATTGCGTTTCACCGTACGTTTGATGCCGATGCTGCCATTTTTGGCTGGGCGCCGTCAAGGGAGGCCGCCCGCTGAGGCGAACGTCGCCATCCTGACGTGTTTGCGCCGAAGGCGCGTCCGCCCGGACGGCTAATCCTCCCGCAACTCCACCACCGTGGCGCCCGCGCCGCCCTCGTTTTGGCCTGGCTCTGTGACGGAGGCGACCTGGGGGTGGTCTCCTAGCCATGCGCGGAGGGTGCGTCGCAGGATGCCCATGCCGGTGCCGTGGATGATGCGGATGCGTGGTAGCCCAGCCAGGAAGGCGCGATCGAGAAATTTCTCCACGTCATCGCGGGCCTCGTCCGCCGTTTTGCCGATGACGTTGATCTCGCTGCTCTGGACCGCGGGTTCAGCCACGGAGACGCTGATGCCGCGTTTGCGCGCGGACTCGATGGGGGTCGGCTTGTTGCCGCCGGAGACGACTTCGACGATCTCGTCCCGGTCGATCCGCATCTTCATCTGTCCCACGGCGACTTCGAAGGTCTTGTCGTCGATCTGGCGTTGCACGGTCGCGTTCTTGCCCAGGGTACGAAGGCGGACTGTGTCTCCCTCGGAGACATTCCGGACGATGTGCGGCTGAGCGTTCTGGTCGCCGCGGTCCGCGCCCGTATGCTGCGCGACCACAGCGGTGTTGAAACTCTCCGAGAATTCGCGGCGCAGCCGCGCGATGCGCTGCTCAGCTTGTTTGGAAAGCTTTTGCTGGGCGGCGCGGTCTTCGATAGCGCGGACGGTCTCGCGAATCTGGTATTCGAAATTCTTGAGCAACGACTGAAGTTGCGCCTCAAGGTCGCGAACCTTCGCTCGCCACTCCTTCATGCCCTCCACATCGAGGCGCGCGCGCTCCTGCGCTAAATCCTGTTCGAGGCGGCGCACGCGATCGCGTTCTTTCGCAACGGACGTGAGCTGTTCATGCAGGCTGTCCAGAAAACGGGCGATATCCTGGGTTTGGGTGCTGAGCCGTCCGCGAGCGGCGCTGACAATTGCGGGGCTGAGGCCGAGGCGTTGCGCGATGTTGATGCCAGCGGAGGTTCCGGGTACGCCCTGGCGCAGCTCGTAGGTGGGCGCGAGCGTCTTTTCGTCGAAACCAACCGCAGCGTTCACGGCTCCGGCAGCGTTTTCGGCGTAGACCTTGAGCGAGGTCAGGTGCGTGGAGACGATGGACCAGGCGCCGGCGTTGAGGAAATGCTCGGCGATGGCAACGGCCAGTGCCGCGCCTTCTTCGGGATCGGTCGCCGAGCCTAATTCGTCGAGCAAGACGAGCGAATGAGAGGTAGCGTGTGCAGCGATGCGATTCAGATTTGTGACATGGGCCGAGAACGTCGACAAATCCTGCTCGATCGACTGAGCGTCGCCGATGTCGGCGAGGAAGGCATCGAAGACCGGCGTGACCAGTTCGTCCGCCGGGGTGGGCACGCCAGCCTGCGCCATGATCGCGAGCAGTCCGGCGGTCTTGAGCGTGACGGTTTTGCCGCCAGTGTTTGGACCGCTGATGATGAGCTGCCGGTTGCTCTCGGCCAGCTCCAGGCTAACGGGGACGATGGTTTTCGACTCGGCGCGGAGCCGCCTCTCCAGCAACGGATGGCGCGCATTCTTCAGCCTGAACTCAGGCTCGGTGTCCTCGGAAAATCGTGGCGCCACGCAGTCATATTCCTGGGCGAAACGGGCGCGGGCGAGCAGCGTGTCGACTTCGGCCAGGATGGCGGCTCCAGACAGAATGGGCCCTGCAAACTGCGCAATTTGCCGCGTCATGTGCAGGAAGATGCGGTGAATTTCGGTCTGTTCCTCGTCGAGGAGGCGCACCAGGTCGTTGTTGAGCTCGATGGTCTCCAGGGGCTCGACGTAGACGGTTTGGCCGCTGGAACTGGCGCCGTGCACCACACCCTGCACGCGCCGCTTCCATTCGGATTTGACGGGGATGACAAACCGCTCGCCGCGGATGGTGATGAGCTCGTCCTGGACGGTTCCGCCCTCGGAGAATCGGCGCAGCGCGGAGCGCAGGCTCTCTTCGATGGCGCGTTGCTGGCGCTCCATCTCGCGGCGGAGGCGGCGCAGCTCCGGCGATGCGTCGTCGGCCAGCGTTCCGTCAGGCAGGATTTTCACACGCAGCGACTCCGTCAGCGGCCGCAGGCTGGCGGCCAGCACTTCGTGTGTGAGCGCGGTCAGCTCGGGCATGCGCTCGCGCGTGCTTTCGGGCGGGGTCCGCATCAGCTCCGTCCAGCCTGTGATCTCCTCGGCCAGCGCGATGGTGGCGCGGAGTTCCTCGGATTCGAGAGCGACGCCCTCGATCCGGGCCTTCGCGAGCAGGTCTGAGGGGTCGAAGAGCGATCGCAACTGGGGCATCACACCAGCGGCAACCAACAAGCGCATCTCTGCCACCAGCGTTTGTTGGCGGGTCCCCCACGCGCGGTCGGTCGACGGAAGCAGGGCGGCGATCCACCCGCGGCCAAGCGCGGACTGCGTAAAGGCGCCGAGGAAGGTGACGAACTTGTCCCACTCGAGCGCGGCCCCTGCTTCGACGGCTTCGGGGATGGCGGGCAGCAGAGGCATCTCTTTATTATCCGGCTTGCCGAGGGATTGACACTTTGCCCATGCTCTGGTTTCCTTCTCACATGTCTCTGCCGCACGTTGTTCGCGCCGCTGCTTCGATGGTCGTTGCGCGAATTACCGTTGCCATTTCCACGGGAGCGGGCGGCTAGAGCGAGCAATCGCAATTGAGACACACCAGCCATCGCGCTCCGAGCGCCGATGGCTTTTTCATTTGCACGTTATTGTGGAAAGGGAAAGAACCCTTGCTCAACTCGACCGTCACACTCGACTCCATCCGCGCTGCCCGCGAACGCATCCGCGGCCACCTGTATCTCTCGCCCGCGCCTCACTCGGCGGGCTTGTCGGAGATGACCGGGCAGCAGGTGTTTCTCAAGCTCGACAACCTGCAGCGTACCGGAGCTTTCAAAGAGCGGGGCGCGCTGAACAAGATTCTGACCCTCACCGATGAGGAGCGGGCACGCGGCGTGATTGCGGCGAGTGCGGGCAATCATGCCCAGGCCGTCGCGTTCCACGCCAGCCAGAACGGCATCCGCGCGCGCATCGTGATGCCGCTGATGACGCCGCTGGTGAAGGTGGCGGCGACTTCGAGCTACGGGGCGGATGTGGTCCTGCATGGGGCGGACTACGACGAGGCCTGCGCGGAGGCAATCCGCCAGGGCACGGCCGATGGCCTGACCTTTCTTCACCCTTTCGACGATGACGAGATCATCGCAGGGCAGGGAACCATTGGGCTCGAGTTGCTGGAGCAGGTGACGGAGTTGCAGGCAGTGGTGGTTCCCATCGGGGGCGGGGGGCTGATTGGCGGCGTCGCCTGTGCGATTAAGGAGAGTCGTCCGCACATCCGCGTGATCGGCGTCCAGACGGAGCGTCTGCCGTCGATGCTGCGCGCGCGCGAGGCAGGGCACCCGGTGACGATCCCCGCCGAGGCCACCATCGCGGACGGCATCGCGGTGCGGCGTGCAGGCCAGCGGACGCTCCCGCTGGTGGAGAAGTACGTCGACGAACTGGTGACGGTGGACGAAGAGGAGATCGCGAGCGCCATTCTCGTGCTGCTCGAACGCGAAAAGACCCTGGCGGAGGGCGCGGGTGCGGCGGCGCTGGCCTCGCTGTTGCAGAAGAAGACGTCGCTCAACGGGCAGCGGAGCGCGGTGCTGGTCTGCGGCGGCAACATCGACGTTACGTTGCTTTCGAAGATTATCGAACGCGGGCTGGTGAAAGACGGCCGCTGGATCCGGATCCGCATTCACCTCACGGATCGGCCGGGTTCGCTGCATCATCTGACGAAGATCATTGCCGACCTGCGCGCGAATATCGTGCAGACCGCCTACGACCGCGCCTATTACGGTGTGAGCCTCGGAGACACGGTGATTGACTTCACGCTGGAAACCAGGGGCGCCGCCCACATCAAGGAGATCGCCGAGGCCCTGACGGAAGGCGGGTACCGGCACGAAAGGATCGGGTAGAGCAGGGTGCAGGGTACAGGCTGGAGGTTACAGGTGACAGGTTGCAGGTGTCAGGTTACAGGGTTACGTGACAAGCGTAATCCTCACCCCTCGGTTTAGCTTGCGAGGACCAGCTTTTCTTGTTCCACTCGAATGAGGTTTTTCCGGAGAACTTCCTGGCTCAATCATTCCATGAACTGATTCCATGAACTGATTGTCTGGCAAAGAGCCCGGGAGCTGGCGTCTCTCCTCTATCGTGTCACGCAGCCGTTCCCGCGCGATGAGGTCTTCGGATTGACCGGGCAATTGCGACGTGCCGGTATCTCGATCGCAAGCAATATTGCGGAAGGTTCGGGACGCGGAAGCCGAAGTGATTACCGCAACTTTCTCAGAATTGCGCGCGGTTCGGCTCTTGAGGTCCAAACCCAGTTAATCATTGCCCGTGATCTCGGCTTCGGCGATGATGCTCAAATGATGCAGGCGGAGAAACTAGCGGAACAGGTCAGCAAAATGCTTTGGGCCATCACCCAAAAACTGTAACCTGAAACCTGTAACCTGTAACCTGTAACCTGCAATGGCCGATCAGCTCTACCTCAGTCTCTGGTACCCCAACTTCCGGCTCGACGCGTTGCCTGCTGCGCTCGAAAAAGTCATGGAGCAGTTTGCCGCGGTAGGGGGATCGGCGCGCGTATCGGCAGCCACGGTTTATCCCATCTCGTGGAATGAGACGCCGTTCTGGCAGAGGGTCTATCGCAACGAGACGGATGAAGAGGAATCGAGCCCTCGCGCCGTGATTGCCGCCGCGATGGAGAACGCTCACGACGACTACGCCTGGGAGTTCGAGCTGGTCTGGGAGCTGTGGGTTCCGGAGCAAGCCGAAGGTTTAGATACGATGTGGCGCCAGGAGCCGCGGACGGTCAAGTTCGTCGGCTTCGGTCCCGCATTCGACGAGGGCGCCTATGAAACCAATGGGCACATCCGCGTGGATTTCGGCCTCGACACGCCTTTCCTTTACGAGGAGCTGGATCTGGACGAGGACGCGATCGTCCGAGTGAAGGAAAACGTAGCTCGGCTGGTGGAGTTCACGAACCGGGTGCAGAAGAACGGCGGGATCTCGACAAGACTTCTGTGGTCGGAGTCGGGGGAGAGCCTGGCCCGCAAGCTGATCGAGCGCCTGCAGCAGGTGAATTAGCGCAGGGCGCGCCGGATCGAGGGAGGGTACCCTCTGCGTCAACGGTGGTAAGAACCTGCCGAGGGGGCCGAACGTCCCGAAAAATCGGGGCGACGCTCGACACCGAAATGGCGCATACTTACGTCTAAGAGCAACAGGGTAACGTCCGCCCCCGGAGGGTCAGCCATGCCCATCCCCAAGATCGCAGTCAATATTCTGGTATGCGCCAGCTTCGCTTGCACGGCCGGCTGGGCCGTGGCGCAGAGTTCGGGCGGGTCGAGCGCGCCTTCAACGGACACCGCCCAGCAGACCTCCTCCCAACCAGCGCAGGCCGGCCAGGCCCCAGCGACCCAGCAGCAGACTCCGGCGAACGGCAACGGGCAATCCACGCAGGACTGTTCGGGCCCAGTGCTCCATCGGGCGCCGGACAAGGGCGGCGATGTCTGTTCCCAGCAGACCCCTTCCGCTCCAGCCTCGCAGGACGATGAGACCGCCGATGTGACCGGCAAAAAAGGCGCGCTGACCGATCCCAACGTGAATCCGTTTCCGCAGGCGGAGCCGGATAAGAACGGGATGATGCCAGGCGTGCATTCCGGCGGCATCGACGACGTGAACGCGGTCGGGACCCGCAACATCGGGGCGCGCGGCATGGGCAACTGGTACTCGACCGAGTCCGAAATCAAGATGGGCAAGCAGTACGCCGACGAAGTGGAAAAGAGCACCAAGTTCATCAATGACCCGGTCGTGACGGAATATGTCAACCGTATCGGCCAGAACATCGTCAAGAACTCCGACTGCAAAGTGCCCTTCACCATAAAGGTGATCGACACGGACGAGATCAACGCCATGGCGCTGCCGGGCGGCTTCTTCTATGTGAATTCCGGCCTGATCCTGGCGGCGGATGAGGAAGCGGAACTCGCGGGCGTGATGGCCCACGAGACCGCCCACGTTTGCGCGCATCATGCGGCACGGGAGATGACGCGCGCCAACTACGCGCAGATCGGCATGGTGCCGCTGATCATGATGACGGGCTATAGCTGGACCGGCTACGGCATTTATGAAGCGACCCAGCTGCTGATTCCCATCACCTTCCTCGAGTTTTCACGGGAATTTGAGGCCCAGGCCGATTATCTCGGCGTGCAGTATATGTATCGCGCGGGCTACGATCCGCAGGCTTTCGTGACCTTCTTTGAAAAGGTGCAGAACCTGGAGAAGCAGAAGCCCGGCGCGGTCGCCAAGGTCTTCGAGAATCATCCGCAGACCCCCGATCGCATCCAGCACACGGAAGAGGAGATCGCGAAGATTCTGCCGCCGAAGGACGAGTATCTGGTGACGACCTCGGAATTCAACGACGTAAAGGCACGGCTGGCCAGGCTTGAGAACAAGCGGCGGATCATCGACAACAAGAAGGGCAAGCCGACCCTTCGCCGGGCGAGCACTTCTCCGGACAGCACCGATCCAGGCACCAACGGCAGCGACCAGCCCACGCTGCATCGGCGGGAAGACAACAGCAACTAGGAGTTTTCTTTAGGGCAGCAGCGGCGGGCTTCGTCTTCGGACGAGGCTCGTTTTGCGTTTGCAATCGCGTGCCAATGGCGCGTGCCACTGCGTTGTTCTTGTAACGCTCTGCGGAGAATGACAGAATGTGGTGAGTCCAAAGGTTCGCGAGACGGGACTGCGCCGCTTATGAAGAAGATTCTGATGTGGACTGTGCTGATCGTCGGCACCCTCTTCATCACCAAATACGCGAACGACGTGGCGCAGGACGTGCGTCCGCACGGCGCCACTTTTCGCATGACGCGGCAGAAAGTGGTGTCCTGCGCCAATGGGGAGGTCACGCTGGCCGGTCCCGAAGGGCCGACGACCCTCAAGACCGACAATAGCTGGCCGGCCTGCACCACGTTCCAGACGGATCAGCCGTATGACCTGTGGCTGGCGCGCGGCGGAACGACGGGTTTCATTACCATGGAGAAATCCCCGTGGTGGCGTACCGCGATGTAGGCTGGGTGGTATGCGGCATCGCACTTTAGGCAAGACAGGCTTTTCCGTCGGCGACGTTGGCTGTGGGCTTTGGGGCATGAGCGGCTGGAGCGGCTCCGACGACGGCGATTCGCTCCGCGCGCTGCAGCTGGCAGTCGATCTGGGCTGCAACTTCTTCGACACTGCGTGGGCGTACGGCAACGGCAAGAGTGACGGCTTCCTGGGCAAGATCCTGGCGGCCAACCCGGACAAGCGGCTTTACTCGGCTTCGAAGATTCCGCCGAAGAATAGCAAGTGGCCGGCGCGGCCGCAATACGACTACAACGACGTCTTTCCCGCCGACCACGTCTTCGACTATGCGGACCGCATTCGCCGGGCGCTGGGCGTGGACACCATCGACCTGCTGCAATTTCACGTCTGGGACGATTCCTGGACGGATCGCAAGGAATTTCGCGAGACCGTCGAAAAATTGAAGCGCGACAAGATCGTTCACGCCTTCGGCCTGAGCCTGAATCGCTGGCAGCCCGCCAATGGAATTCGCGCTATTCGGACGGGGCTGGTCGAATCCGTGCAGGTGATCTACAACCTCTTCGATCAGAATCCGGAAGATGAGCTGTTTCGTGTTTGCGAGGAATACAAGGTCGGCGTGATCGCGCGCGTCCCGCTCGACGAGGGGTCGCTGGGTGGGAAGATGACGCGCGAGACGACATTTCCGGAAGGCGACTGGCGCAAGGGGTATTTCAATCCAAAGAATCTGAACGAGACGCTCGACCGAGTGGATCGCATGCGTGAAGATCTGCCAGCGGGGATGACGCTGCCTGAGTTGGCCATCCGGTTCATCCTCTCGCAGCCGGCGGTGAGCACCATCATCGTGGGGATGCGGAAGCCGGAACACGTCCGCGGCAATCTCGCCCTCAGCGACGCGGGAGGACTGGATGCCGGCTTGATCGACAAGCTCAGGAAGCATCGCTGGGAACGCCATCCAGTGCCTTGGTCGGACTGAACGAGCACACGCAAAAGATAGAAGTATCGGGAGATTTCGATGAGACCAGGGAAGAGGCAATGGATGATCGGCGCTGTAGCGGCACTATTGAGTGCATCGCAGGTGGCCCTGGGCCAGGCGACCCCAAAGGAGTCGCTGCTGGCACTCTCCAAGCGCAACCATACGCTCGCCATCGTCAACCCGGCGACGCTGGAAGTGATTGCCCGCGTCCCCGTCGGGCCCGATCCGCACGAAGTGACTGCCTCTTCCGACGGAAAGACCGCGTACGTTTCGATTTATGGTTCTGGCAGGTATCACACGCTTTCGGTCATCGATCTGGTTGGGCAAAAAGCGCTGCCGGACATCGATACGGGCGCGCTGAACGGACCGCACGGGCTCACCTTCGTCGGCGGCAAGCTGTGGTTTACGGCCGAGGGCGCGAAAGCCATCGCGCGCTTTGACCCGACTACTGCGAAGGTCGACTGGATCATGGGCACCGGCCAGAACCGAACCCACATGATCTACGTGACCTCTGGCCAGGATCGGATTTACACCACCAACGTCAGCTCGGCGACCGTGAGCATCATCGAGAAGGTAGAACTTCCGCCGGTGGGCCCGCCGCCGGGAATGCAGCCTGGAACGCCAGCGGGAATGTCACCGGGAACGCCACCGGGAATGCAACCGGGAATGCAACCGGGCGGCGCGCCGCCTCCCGAGGGTCAGCCGCATCCCGGTGGACCACCGCGCATGGACTGGGATGAGACGGTGATCCCCGTCGGCAAAGGCAGCGAAGGCTTCGATATCTCGCCCGATGTCCGCGAATTATGGACTGCGGGCGCCGAAGACGGCACGGTTTCCATCGTCGATCTCGCGTCCAAAAAGGTC
>Ga0302319_10015554_pt1 | contig 14098 bp, 7 predicted proteins | sample Bog_T0_2_FD_203319 | JGI IMG/M metagenome (GOLD analysis project Ga0302319, IMG submission 203319) | Peat permafrost microbial communities from Stordalen Mire near Abisko, Sweden - Bog_T0_2 | ecosystem: Environmental > Terrestrial > Soil > Wetlands > Peat | place: Sweden: Abisko, Stordalen Mire... | reverse complement strand
TACGACGCAGGTGCAGGTTTCTTATCAAGGGAACCTGTCAAACTCGGTTGCCGAGCCGGTAGCGGGCATGGTTCCTAGCGTGTTCACCGCAAATTCCTCTGGCAGCGGCCAGGGCGCCATCATAAACCAGGATGGGACGGTGAATTCGGCGAGCAACCCCGCCGCGCTCGGTTCCATAGTGTCGGTCTACGGGACAGGGGAGGGCCAGACAAATCCATCTGGAGTGGATGGAAACCTGGATGTGGCCGCACCGTTGCCTCCACAACCGGTCACGCAGCCGGTAACGTCGACGGTAGGCGGAGTAGCGGCGACTGTCGAGTACGCAGGGGGCGTCTCCGGCCTCGTTGCAGGCGTGCTGCAAGTCAATATACAAATCCCGGAAGGAATACCGACTGGCAGCGCAGTGCCAATCGTGCTGACTATTGGTGGAACCACTAGCCAGGCGAATGTGACGGTTGCACTACATTAATCGAGTGGCAGTGGGCCGACGAAACGGACCTTGCAGTTGGAGTTTATGTTCGAGTTTACCGTTCAGCGCGAAGCGCAGCCTGGAATGTCGGCACGATGTTGGAGGCGAAGTCGAAAGAAACAGTCGGGGAGCAGACGAAGCGGTAGAGCAAAACAGAAAAGGACAAAAAAGATGAACCCTGAAAAACAGACGACAGTTCAATCAAGCGCATGGCAATTCGCGATTCCCTTACCGGTCGTGCAGGAAAGCCGTTTTCCGGTCGACATGAGAGATGCGATCCCCATCGAAGACAATTCAAGCGAATCGCCATTTTGCTGCCACCCGATATCGTCGGACAGAGCGATCCTCAGTGTTTGGCTTTTCCGAAAAGGAAGGAGTAGAACAATGCGTCGCGGGCTTCTAGCGATCCCTTGCCTGGCTGTGTCGACCGCCGGCCTGCAAGCCCAGATTACCAACGGCAATTTTAACATCAACAGCTGCCCACCCCCGAACAGCCAGGGTTACGCCGATTTGGCGCGAGGTAATAATTGTATTTCGGGCTGGACGATCGGTGACGGCACGACAGATTCCGGACTCGGGACCATCGATCTTGTCACTGGCGGCGTCATCCTCGGCGGGAACTGGCAGCCGCCAGCCGGCGCTTCTTTGTCGATCGACTTGGATGGTTTCACTGCCGGCTCGATATCCCAGACGTTCACTACGATTCCCGGGGCGACCTACATTGTGGGGTTTGCGCTGTCCGGAAACCCCGCAGGCGGCTCCTCGATTAAGACCCTCCTTGTGACGGGACCTGGTCCATTGGTCAATACATCAGCGGTCTATACGTACAACACTTCCATCGGCAACGCGGATGTGCCGTTCAAATCAATCGCCTTCTGGAAATTCCCCAATGCCGTTGGCAGCGATACATGATCAAAGGCTGCAAAAAACGTGTAGAAAAGGCCGCGATAGAGGTAAGAGCGGTAATCGTTCGGAGCTTTTGCAACCAGACCATTGACGGCCTCCTCCGTCCACTTGCACTGCGAAGAAGGCATCTCGCTGGGCTTTACATTCCCGTTGTTGAATATTTGGGCCGCGTCATCCAGATTGCTTTTCATGCCGTTTTCCAGATCCGTCATCGCACTATCTGATTGGCCAGCGGCATATTCGAGTCGGGCTCGGATGCTCAATAATTCGCCGGAGGAAGCATTCTCAGGCTTGGCATGGTATTTGATGGCGGAATTGATATCTGAAATTATGTCGGCGGGTTTGGTTGCCGGTACCTCGCAGAGCGCGGTGGCGCGCATGGCGTAGCCATCCCCATAATCCGGGTAAGACTTTAGAACCGGGTTGACCAGCGCGAGCATGTCGAACTTAGCATTCGGGACTTTGGGTTTGCGCAGTTCGTCTGCAAACGCCTGCTCCGGCGGCGTCAACACGGGCAGCGGAAAGGGTTCAACCCGAAGTTCGTCGGGCTCGTTTACTCCCGCAACGAGTATCGGAGGGCGCGGCCCATCCAATGGCTTGGCTGTCGGTGGGCGGTGTTTTAGCCCATAATAAGCGGCCCCGGCAACGCAGACAACGGCGATAAATCCTGCGACCTTCCAGCGCTGGGCCATGGCTGTCAGTGTATCGAAGCGCACTCTCTGGTCATCTCTATGGGTGGCCACGGTGGCCCCGTAAAATGAGTACCGGGCTATAGATGCACGGCGAGTATATCGGCATGCAGGGTCGACTTTTGGGTACACGACCTCCTGCTTTTTCTGTGGATTTCGGTGGTGTTCCAAAAGTCGGGGCACACTTCCCGTAATGACTTCCGCGTCGCGACGGATAACTTCCGGGTAGCGCGCCACCCGGGCTCTATTCGCGAGCTCAATCGCTCCAGGTATTTGCGGGGCGTCAGACCGACGGCCTGCAAGCGTGGCACTCCCACAGCCTGTTCTTACTTTGGCGCCGGCAGATCGCCCTTCAGTTTGATTCGCCATTCCCCGGCCTTGTCGGGTTTGAGCCAGTCCTCGTATAGATGTACGATCTGGTCTCCAGCGGAACCCACGTCCGGTTGGCTGACCGCGGGTATTTTATCCCGGCGTTGCACCATCCCCAGGTATCCGGATATCACCAGCGGCTCTGCCTCGTCATACTTTTGTGCACCGGCGAGGCTTTGTCCCAATAAGCTCTGGGTATTGTATCGCTCCCATGCCTCGGGCATGGTGCTTTGATATTTATTCAAAGCCTCGCGGAAGCCGGGTTCCGCCAGAGCGTACCTATGTTGCTGGAGCCGGGTGCGCCCCAACCAGACCAAAGAACTCAGGGTTCTCGGATGCTCGTTTCCGAGCGCCCGCCGGTCGCCTTCCAGTGCTTGCGCAAATAATTGCTCCGCACCGGCATAGTCACCTTCGTAGAATTTGACGGTGCCCAGTAAATTCAGGGTGGTCAGCGTCTCAGGCCGGTCCGCGCCCAGGACACGGCGCTGAGCTTCGAGCACGCGTTTAAATGCCGTCTCGGCCTCAGCATAATTTCCCTGATTCCGGTAACGCTTGGCCAGATTCCCAAGGTCAATCAAGGTTTGGGGATGTTCGGCGCCCAGGACGCGGGTATCTACGTCCAGAACCCTGCGCAGCAGCGGCTCCGCCTGGGCGTATTTTCCCTCATCCAGATAAACCTGGGCCAGATTGGACGTGATGATCATCGTGGTGGGATGCTCTTTGCCATATACACGGGGCGCGGCTGCCAGCGCCTCGCCATAGAGCTGCTCGGCCTGAGCATACCTGGCCTGATCGTCGTAAAGCTGCGCGAGATTGGCCATTGTTGCCACACTCTGGCGGTCCACAACTTTCAGGCGGCGGAGGCCTTCCACGGCCTTGATGTAAAGCGGTTCGGCCAGCGCCAGTTTTCCCTCGTACCTGTAGAGCACGGCCAGGTTGGTCATCGCATCCAGAGTGTCCGGATGAAGATCTCCCAGCGAGCGTTGTCTCAGGTCCAGGAGCTCCTTGCGAAGCGGCTCCGCTTTGGCGTACTTGCCTTCCTGCCGGTAAAGTACGGCAAGGAGATCGATGCTCGTCAGGGTAGCCGGATCGGTCCTCTTCAGAATGCGCCGTCGTATTGCCAGAGCCAGCTCCTGCTGTTGCTCCGCCGCAGCGAAAAGCCCGAGATCTGCGTACGTGTTGCCGATGGTCTGCCGGAGTGACGCTTCGACCAAAGGCTGCTTCCGGAATTTGCCGGGAATTCGCGCCGCAGCCCGGTCCAGCGCCGTGCGTACCTCGAGGTGCGGGTTGGGACTGGAGTTTGCTCCCGCCTGCGCGCTGGCGCCGGCCTGCGCCAGCAGGTCTTCCTGCAGGAAGTCGCTCACCGCGCGCGCCTCCCCCTCAGCCTGTCTGGCCCGCACGGCCATCGACGTGGCGACCGCGATGCCGGCCAGCAGCACGACAAACACCGCCGCGACGCCTGTAATCACAGCGCGATGCCTGCGCGCGAATTTCCGCAGCTGATAGCCGGCGCTGGGCGGCCGCGCGGTAATGGGTTCGTCGTTTAGGTAGCGCTCAATGTCCGCACCCAGATCGGCCGCCGATGCATAGCGGCGCGCTTTGTCCTTTTCCAGCGCCTTTTTTACGATGGTTTCGACGTCACCGCGAAAACTGCGATCGATCGTGCCGAGCCCACGCGGCTCTTCTTCTCGTATCGTGTGTACGGCGTCGGGTAACTGGCGGTGGTTCGTTTCGTATGGCAGACGCCCACTCAGGAGTTCGTACAGAATCACTCCGAGCGAGTAGACGTCGCTGCGGGTATCGACTTCAAGCGGGTCACCCAGCACCTGTTCGGGACTCATATATGCCAGGGTTCCGACGAGTTGCCCTAAACTGGTCTGAAAGACCGGCGCCGCGTCGGGCGCGGCGCCGTCCGCCTGCATGAGACGCGCCACGCCGAAATCGAGAATCTTGGGTTGGCCAGTCTCATCCACCAGAATGTTGCCCGGTTTCAGATCGCGGTGAATCAATCCTCTCTGATGCGCGTGTTGTACGGCTTCGCAGACTCGTACCATCAACTCCAGACGCTGGCGGGTATTGAGCCGATGTCTTTCCGCGTGCTTGTTCAGCGGGAGGCCACGGATGAACTCCATCGCGAAATACGGCTGCGGCCCGAAGCCCGTATCGGCGGTATTGGATTCGTAGATCTGGGCGATACCCGGGTGCTGCAAGCGGGCCAGCGCCTGGGATTCCTGCCGGAAACGCCGCAATTGATCGGGGCCGGCAAAGCCGAGCTTGATCATTTTCACGGCGACAGTCCGGCGCGGCGCTTCCTGTTCCGCTTCGTAGATGGCGCCCATGCCGCCTTCGCCCAGCAATCGAACAATGCGATAGCGCCCGATGGTCGCCGGGCCCCAGTATTTTCCGTCCGCGGACGACTCAGCCAGGTCCCGGGCTGCGATCTCCAGTGCCCCCGCCTCCAGGAAGACAGTCGTGCCGTTCGCCTGTGCCAGAAGCGAATCGACCTCTTCTCTCAGCGAGCTGTCGTCACCGCAGGCATCCGCAACGAAATCCGCCCTCTCGCTCTCGTCGCGCTCCAGTGCCGAATGGTAGAGCTGCTCGATCTTCCTCCAGCGCTCAGTCTCCATTTGCGGGTCCCCGGGTGAGCTCACGCTTCAGCCAGCTTTTTGTGATGTTCCAGTCTTTGCGAATCGTTTCCTCGGAGACATTCAAAACGCCGGCGATTTCTTTCAGGCTCAAGCCCCCAAAAAAACGTAGCTCCACGATCTCGCTCTTTCGCGAATCAAGCTCCGCCAGGGTCTTCAAAGCATCGTCAATGGCTACCAGATCGTTGCTGGAAGCGGGCCACGGTTTCCCGCTTCCGTCGAGGGCGAGGTTCTGACCGAGCTCCAGCACGAGAACGTCGCCGCCCCGTTTCTGCGCACTGCGCAGGCGCGCCCAATCCACCAGAATGCGCCGCATCACGCGGGCGGAGATCGCGAAGAAGTGAGCCCGGCCCTGAAAATCGGCATGCTCGGCATTCGCCAGCCGCAGATACGCTTCGTGGACCAGGGCGGTGGGTTGCAGCGTGTGCCCCGGGCGTTCTTCGTTCATGTAGTGGCGCGCGAGGCGGTGCAGCTCGTCATACACGATCGGCATAAGCTGCTGCAGCGCACCCTGGTCTCCTTCACTCCAGGCGCGAAGAAGCTGGGTGACCTCATGTCCGGACGGTACCATCTCTTGCCTTCTCTTGCCCTCAATGGGGCATGAGAAGAAGCGTACCATTCGGCGCGTGTTGCTTTTCAGGAAATTTCTTCGCCACGGTTGGGTTTTCGCCCGGTTCCTGCGCTTTAACAAGATGAGGCCGGAGAAAGAAGACCGCCGCCATCAAGCATAGGGAGTTCACCATGCATCGCCAACGGCTCGGAGGAATTTATTACACGCACGGCCATAGATGCGCTTTCCGGCGGACGGCCCTTGCCTTTGTCCCGTTACTCTGCTGGTTCCTGCCCGCCCCATCACCAGCCGCCTCCATCAGTTTCAATCAGGCGCTGGCAGGCCCCGGTTCGGCGAATCCCCCTCTACTCAACTGGAGCGGCAATATCTGGACCGGCGGAATTCAGCCGGGGACGGGTGACGATGTCACCCTCGCTCTGACCAGCGGCAATCTCGGCGCGACGGTAACTTTCGACCCGCTCACCCCGCTGACTCTGAACAGCCTCAACGTCTCTTCGGTCCAGAACAGCATCATGCAGCTGAACCTGCCCACCACCGCATTCGTGACCTCCGGCAACATGACCGTATCCGGCGGCGCCATCGTCAATCAGAGCGGTGGAGAAAACACCGTAAGCGGCGAGCTTCACCTCGCGCCTGGTGTGAACGGCCTCAATACCTCCTACCAGCTCTCCGGCGGGACCCTCGACGCAAACTCCGTCGTGATCGATACCGGCGCCTCGCTGACGGTCAGCGGTTATGCCCAATCTGTGGACTACCTGAATCTGATGAATCGGGGAAACCTCACGTTTGCTGCCGGCGGGCCCCAATTTGCCACGTGGTGGAACAGCGACTTCGGCGGGCAGAGCAACGCTATCGTCTCGCAGTTCACCAACCAGGGCACCGGCGTCCTCACCATCGGGGGGGGATCGGTCGGGGGCAACATCATCCCGGGTACCTACTACAATGCTTTCGCCGGCACCACCATGTCGAATCTCGCGGGCGGCACTATTATCACAGAGAACAGTACGCTGGTTAACACCGCCGGCGCCGAATTCATTAACGACGGCGCGGGTTCGACAATCAATCTGGGAGGCGTTGAAAACGGGATTTATGGCGTGGATCTTCCCAGTCTCGCGAACGAGGGCCACGGTACGGTTTTCTATAACCGCAACGGGGCCACAATCAATAACTACGCCCAGATTTTGAACCAGGACGGCGCAGTGCTCACCAACACCGGGTCGGGCACCAGTATCGTCATGAACAATCTCGTTGGTCCCTGCTGCTACTACCCCACCCTGGCCAATTCCTCTGTGCTGAACAACACGGCGGGCGCCCTGATAAGCGGGACTGGTGGGACTCTCGAAAACTATGACGGAGGCACGCTCACCAACGACGGCACAGGCACGAAGATTTTGTTGAGTGGCGGTTCCACCCTCACCAACGACACAATCGCATCCGGTCTTGCCACCAGTTTCTACAACCAGAACGGCGCGACTCTGACCCTCGACAACAGCACCGGGCTTAACACGTTAGGCGCGACGCTCACCAATACCGGCGCGGGCACGAATTTCTATAACCAGAACCACTCGACCTTCACCAACGTCACCCTTGAGAACGCCGTTCAGGGTGCCGCCACCAACGTCTACAACCAGCAGGGCGCTACTTTCACTAACGACAACAGCACGCTCAGTAACCTGTATGGCGCCACATTTACCAATACCGACGCGGGCACAAACCTCTACAACCAGAACGGCGGCCAGATCGTCAACAGCGGGTCGACGGCATATAACCCAATCAACACCCCGTCGGTTTTCTATAACCAGAACGGCGCCACGCTGACGAATGACTATAGCAGCGGCGGTCCGCAGGTCACGTTCATCACGAATGAGGCGGGCGGTCAGTTTATCAATGCCGGACCCGGCACCAATTTCTTCAACCAGAACGGCGCTCAAGTGCTGAACACGGGCGCCGGAACGCAGTTTTTCAATCAAAACGGCGCTGCGTTCACCAATACCCTGCTTGCGGGGCTGGACAATGCCGCAGGCGCAGTTTTCACCAATGACAACAGCGTCGTGACAAACACGCAAGGCGGTGTCATAGCCAACGAGGGCACGGGAACGATGTTCTTTAACCAGAACGGCGCGGTCCTCACCAATGACGCCAACGGCCTTGGCACCGGCACGATCCTGGCGAACCAATCCGGCGCCACGCTGACCAACACAGGCATCGGTACTTACCTGAACAACCAGGGCGGCGCGCAACTTACCAACGACGCCAGTACTCTGAACAACCTGCTTGGCGCAACTCTCACCAATACCGGCGCCAACACCAACCTGCTCAACCGCGACGGTGGCGTGCTGACGAACGATGCGAGCACGCTTTACAACACCGTGGGCGCAACGCTTACCAGTATCGGAACGGGCACTCAGTTGTTCAATCAGGACGGCGCCACACTCACGAGCGATAACTCCACTTTGACCAATGGGGCGACTGCGACGCTGACTAATGACAATAGCGTACTGAACAACCAGAATGGGGCGCAGCTTTTTAACAGGGGAACGGGCACGAACCTCTGGAACCAGAACGGGGCCACACTCACCAACGACAACAGCTCTCTGAATAACGTCAGCGGCGCGACGCTCACCAACACCGGCGCGGGCACGAACCTCTGGAACCAGAACGGGGCCACGCTGACCAACGACAACAGCACTCTGAATAACGTCAGCGGCGCGACGCTCACCAACACCGGCGCGAACACCAATCTCTTCAACCAGAACCTGGGAACGCTGACCAACGACGCCAGCACGCTGAACAACACGGCCGGCGCGACCATCACCAACCTTGGCCAGGGCTCGAATCTCTACAACCAGGATGGCGCGACGCTTAACAATTTCGGTGCGAACACCAATCTCATTAACAAGAACGGCGCGGGTCTCGCCAGCACCGGCGCGACAATCACCAACGACGCCAGCATTCTGAATAACTTCGGCGGCGCGACGATCACCAACACCGGCCAGTACGCGACTCTGTTCAACCAGAACGGCGCCACCCTCACCAGTGACGCCAGCGCAATCAACAACTCCGCGGGCGCGTATATCTGGAATACAGACTTCGGCACAGCCCTCACGAATCAGAACGGCGCGGTTCTCACCAACTCCGGCACCGGCACCACTTTGCTGAACCGAGTCGGAGCGACCCTCATCAACACGGACCCCGGCACGCAGCTTCTCAACCAGATGGGCGCCACGATCACCAACGTGAGCGGCGGCACGACCCTCACCAACCAGAACGGCGCAGTTCTAACCAACACCGGCAACGGCACAACTTTCAACAACGAACTCGGCGCGACCGTCACCAATACGGGTACGGGAACGCAGTTTTCGAACGTGTCGGGCGCGGTGGTGTTCACCTACGGCACGGGCACGAACTTTTACAACCAGAACGGCGCAACGGTGATCAACTCCAGCCTCAACGTGGTCGGCGGCCAGGTGTTTTCTTCGTTCAACAACGAGAGCGGCGCGACGTTCACCAATACCGGAGTGGCCACGAATTTCTTCAACGAGGGTGGAGCAGGTGTGCTGTCAGGTTTCTTAGCCGACGGTACGAATTTCTTCAACCAGGCCGGGGCAACGCTGACGAACACCGATGCGGGCACGTTTTTCCTGAACGACGCGACCCTCACCAACACCGGCACGGGCACGAACCTCTACAATCAAACTGGCGCTTATCTTTCCAACAGCGGCCCGGGAGCGCAACTCCTCAACCAGAACGCCGCCACGCTGATCAACACCGGGTCCGGTACGAGCCTGATCAATCAAGGCAGCGGAATCCTGACTAACACCGGGGCGGGCACAAGATTGTTTAACCAGAGCGGCGCAACACTCACCAGCACCGACGCCGGAACGCAGTTTTTCAACGTGTCGGGCGCGTCGCTGGCGAACACCGACTCAGGGACGAATTTTTATAACCAGAACGGCGCAACGGTAATCAACTCCAGCCTGCTCGTGGCCGGCGGCGTAGTATATTCTTCGTTCAACAACTACTTCGGCGCGACCGTGACCAACACCGGTGTGGGCACGAATTTCTTCAACGAGGGAGGGGCAGGCGTAGCCTCGGCCAGCGCAGGCACGAACTTCTTCAACCAGACCGGGGCAACTCTGACGAATACCGGGGCGGGCACGTTTTTCATTAACGACGACCAGGCAACCCTCACCAATACAGACACAGGCACAAACCTTTACAACCAGAGCGGAGCTCTCCTGAGCAATGGCGCGACGCTTCTCAACCAGAACGGGGCCACCCTGACCAACACCGGCGCCGGCACTACGCTATCCAACCTGGGAGGCGCAGTTCTAACCAACACCGGCAACGGCACAACCTTCAATAACGAACTCGGCGCCACCGTGACCAACACGGGCACCGGAACGCAGTTTTCCAACGTATCGGGCGCGGTAGTGTTCACTTACGGCGCGAGCACGAATTTTTACAACCAGAACGGCGCAACGGTGATCAACTCCAGCCTCAACGTGGTCGGCGGCCAGGTGTTTTCCTCGTTCAACAATGAGGGCGGCGCGACGTTCACCAATACCGGAGTGGGCACGAATTTCGTCAACGAGGGCGGAGCAGGTGTGCTGTCGGGTTTATCCGACGGTACGAATTTCTTCAACCAGGCCGGGGCAACTCTGACGAATACCGGTACGGGTTCGTTCTTTCTGAACAACGCGACCCTCACCAACACCGGCACGGGCACGAACCTCTACAATCAAACTGGCGCTTATCTTTCCAACAGCGGCCCGGGAGCGCAACTCCTCAACCAGAACGCCGCCACGCTGATCAACACCGGGTCCGGTACGAGCCTGATCAATCAAGGCAGCGGAATCCTGACTAACACCGGGGCGGGCACAAGATTGTTTAACCAGAGCGGCGCAACACTCACCAGCACCGACGCCGGAACGCAGTTTTTCAACGTGTCGGGCGCGTCGCTGGCGAACACCGACTCAGGGACGAATTTTTATAACCAGAACGGCGCAACGGTAATCAACTCCAGCCTGCTCGTGGCCGGCGGCGTAGTATATTCTTCGTTCAACAACTACTTCGGCGCGACCGTGACCAACACCGGTGTGGGCACGAATTTCTTCAACGAGGGAGGGGCAGGCGTAGCCTCGGCCAGCGCAGGCACGAACTTCTTCAACCAGACCGGGGCAACTCTGACGAATACCGGGGCGGGCACGTTTTTCATTAACGACGACCAGGCAACCCTCACCAACACCGGTACAGGCACTAACCTCTACAATCAGAACGGCGCCAACCTGACTAACCAATCTACGGGAACGCTGCTTCTCAACCAGAACGGCGCGACGTTCACGAACACCGGCGCCGGCACGACCCTGGTCACACAAAACGGCGCAGAGCTGACCAACACAGGCACGGGCACCACGCTCTATAACCAGAACGGCGCCTCGCTCACCGATACCGGCACGGGTACCGTGTTGAATAACTTCAACGGCGCGACATTCACCAACGCCGGCTCCGGAACGCAGCTTCTGAACCAGAACGGCGCGGTGTTTGGAAACTACGACTCGGGCACGAACCTTTACAACCAGAATGGCGCAACGGTAATCAACTCCAGCGCCAACCCGACGAGCTTCTCGTTCACCAACGCCACCGGAGCGACGGTGACCAACACCGGCACGGGCACGAACTTCTTTAACCAGGGCGGGGCTGCATTGATTTCCGATGGCGCGGGCACGAATTTCTTCAACCAGGCGGGGGCAACCCTGACGAATACCGATGCGAATACCGTCTTCGTCAATCAGAACGCGTCGGCCTTCACCAACACCGGCGCGGGCACGAACCTCTATAACCAGAACGGCGCCAACCTGACCAACGGCGGGATGGGAGCGTTGTTCCTCAACCAGAGCGGCGCGACCCTGACCAATACCGGCGCCGGCACGACTTTGGTCAATCAGGACTTCGCCACTTTCACCAACGACGGCAGCACAATCAGGAACGTCCTCGGTGCCACGCTCACTAACACCGGCGCGGGAACGACCTTCAACAACCAGAACGGCGCCACGCTCACCAACGACAGCGCTTCGACGATCAACAACACCCTGGGCGCAACGCTGCTGAACCAGACTGGCGCCACACTGACAAACAACGGAACCTTTAACAACAGCGCCACTGTGCAGAACAACAGCACCATCAACGGCGCTGGAACCTACATCCAAACCGGCGGATCGACAACGGTCGGAGCGGGAGCGTCGTTCACCCAGGGAACTCTGCAGCTCAGCGGCGGTATTTTCAGCGATAACGGAGCCACAACCATCACCGGCGCCGCGACCGTTACCGGAGGCGACCTGACCATCAACGGCGTAACCATGACCGTCGGCAGCTTCAACCAGACATGCACCACCTGTGAGACGCTGCTCAATGGTGGCGTCCTCGACCCACCCGCGATCGACATTGAAGGCGGCGTGTTCGGCGGCGATGGCGCCGTTGATGGCCCGGTTACCCTCACTGACGGCAGCACTCTGCAGGCGGGCGACCCCCTGGGGCAACTCCAGTTCTCCGGTGACTACACGCAGACCGGCGGCGACATCGACTTCAACGTCGAATCCGGTGGAAGCGGCGGATTCCTTGAGAGCACTCTGAACTTCTTCACCGGCTCAAATGTCAGCATCGACGACGCCGACGTCATCTTCAACTTCGCACCTGGGGCTGATCCCGGCGCCTTCGAAACCGATGGCCTGTTCAATATAGATACCTTCTTCACCGACAACGGCGTCGGGTTCTACGCGGACTTCGGCGACGTCTTCTCGGGCGACACCTTCACGGTTGACGAAAGCGGCGTACAGGTCGAAACCCTGACTTTGGACGCATCGAACGGCAACCTGGATTCCGCGGGCGCCTCACCCACTCCGGAACCCGGCACGCTGTTATTGCTGCTGTCCGCGCTCGGCGTCCTTGGGTACAGGGCCTATAGGAGCAGAGATCAAAGATCATGAACCAAACAAATCGTGGAATGGGCGTATTGCCGGCGATGCTTGCTGGCGCGCTGACAGCGGCTGTTCTGCTCGTCGGCGGCTGGTTGTTGTTTGGCGGTTTGTCCGCTAAAGTCACGATGTCGACGCCATACCAGGCTGTGCTGCTCTCAAACGGCTCGGCCTATTTCGGCAGATTGAAGGGGCTGGGCACACCGTTTCCCGTTCTGACTGAGGTCTACTACGTGCAAAGCCACGAAGACCCGCAGACAAAGCAGGTGACCAACATTCTCGTTCGCCGCGGCAAGGAATGGCACGGCCCGGATCGAATGATCCTGAACGCCAACATGATCGTTCTGGTCGAGCCGGTGAACCCGTCGTCCCGGGTAGCGCAGTTGATTAGCCAGACCCCAAATTGAGACTCCCTCGCGCTTCCATTGAACTCAACTAGGAGATTGATCCCACTTTTGCCGGTCGGATGGGATCATTCACACAATAGCCGGGAATCATGAGACGGGATTCTCCGGCGATGGCGGACTCGCCTTGAAGGCCCCGATCTTTCCAACCAGTGTTGCCGTGGACTCCCAGGGCAGAGTCTACGTGACCGATCACAGAGGAACGCCAGCGGGAACAATAGGGCATCAGCCACATTGCACCGCCCCCGCCAGAGACAGCCGATCTGCCACGGTGAATACCGCGACGGGCGTGGCGATCCTCGGACTCAACTTTCGGGAGAGCGAACCGATTCCGATTTGTGTTAATCTGAGGGCGTCAGCAGTTTGTGTACTGCCTTTAGGCAAACCGTAGTTCTGCTGACCCTTAATACAAGTACAGTAATAAGATAAGTAACCAATAGCTGTAGCCAGCCGTCAAAGCCCTCCGGAATCAGGGCGAAACAAAAGAGTGCAATGGAGTGCGAAGTCCCTTTTAGCGACCGGGCAAAACTTTGGGAATATCATTTAAGTATGGATCAGATCGACGTGGACGAAATCGCGGAGGTGAATTATAGGGAGGACACCGCGGCGACTGTCGAAGTGAAGTTCAAGGACGGCAGGACGGAGCGGTATAACGGTTCGGAACATCCGCAAGTATTCGACATCCTGAATCACTGGACCCCGCCGACAGCCTAACCGCGGAGCCCCTGCAGCGTCTCGATGCATCCGCTTGGCAGGCCTTTCGGTCATTTAGCCGAACAGAATCAGCGAGGGTCGGCCGAGCGAATGTAGCCCCAGCGCTTCTCGGCATCCTTCACGAATTCGCCGCTCACCAGATGGCAGTATTCCGGCGGTCTTTAGCGAATGATCCGCGCCGTCCATGGAGGTTGGCGGACGAAGGCCTACTCATTCGGGTTGCAGGTCAAGATATCAGAGCTTCTGCTGGCCCGCAGCAAGAAAGCGCTTTTGATAGCAGCGTGGCACGTAGTGGTGTTCATGTGAAAGCTCGGGGGTCATGGGACTGGGCGACTTCCATCATTTCAAGTTCACCAG
>Ga0302319_10015552_pt1 | contig 14099 bp, 13 predicted proteins | sample Bog_T0_2_FD_203319 | JGI IMG/M metagenome (GOLD analysis project Ga0302319, IMG submission 203319) | Peat permafrost microbial communities from Stordalen Mire near Abisko, Sweden - Bog_T0_2 | ecosystem: Environmental > Terrestrial > Soil > Wetlands > Peat | place: Sweden: Abisko, Stordalen Mire... | reverse complement strand
CAGCCAGCCGCCCGGGACGCTCAGCGTCCCGGGCGGCTGGGTTCTCAGTAGGTGGAAGGGTTCTCAGTGGGTGGAAGGGATGATGGCGACGGCACCGTGGGCGTGGCCGAGCACCGGATGCAGGATGGACCCGATGCTGGCGGCCCCCTCCGGGACGCCGTGCCTGCCGATGACCAGGAGATCGACGTGCGCGGAGTAGCCGGCCAGCACCTGGCCGGGGTGACCCCACACGACGTCCGGCTGGACGCGCACCTCCGGGTACTTGTCCTGCCATTCGGCCAGGGCCTTGTCCAGCTCCGCGGCGGCACCTGCCTCGCCCGGCCCTGGGGCCGGGCTCTGGCGGGTGACGGCCAGCCGCAAGTGGTGGACGGCGTGGACGGCGGTCAGCTGAGCCCCGCGCAGGGACGCCTCCTCGAAGGCGAACCCGAGGCTGTCGCCGGCCTCGGCCGGGTCGGCCACCCCGACCGCCACCTTGCGGTGGACCGCCATGGTGTCCTCGCGGGCGACCACGACCGGGCAGGGCGCGTGCAGGGCCGCGTACCGGCTCACGGAGCCGAGCGCCATGGCCCCGAACCCGCCACCGCCGCGAGCCCCGACGACCAGCATGGCCGCCCCGGCCGCACTGGCGATCAGCGCCGTGGCGGGGGCGCCGGTCAGCAGTTCGGTTTCAGCGGGCAGCCGCGGCGCCACTTCACCGGCCCGCTTGGCCGCGGCGGACAGCGCCGCGACGGAATACTCCCGCATGAAATGGGCCACGGTAGCCGGGGACGAGTCGTAGGCCCGCATCCGGGACGGCATCGCCGGCACGGATACGATCCGCAGCGCAGCCCCTCGCCGTACCGCTTCGCGGGCCGCCCACTCGACGGCGCGGCCGGCCTGCTCCGAGCCGTCCGTACCGACCACGATCGGCATGCTGACCATGGCCTGCTCTCCTTTCGCTCAGAGCTTTCCGCCTACGAGGGCGGCCAGGTCGACCAGGCGGGACGTGTAGCCCCATTCGTTGTCGTACCAGCCGAAGACCTTGACCAGGGTGCCCGCGGCCTGGGTCAGGCCGGAATCGAACACGCACGAGGACGGGTCACCGATGATGTCGCGGGAGACGAGCGGGTCGGTGCTGTAGCGCAGCCGGCCGGCCAGCGGGCCGGTGGCCGCCGCGTCCTGGAACGCCTGGTTGACGTCCTGGATGGTCACCTCGGTCGCCAGCACCGCGGCGAGATCGGTCAGCGATCCGTCCTCGACCGGGACGCGTACCGCCACCCCGTCGAGCCGGCCGGCCAGCGCCGGGATGACCTCGCCGGTCGCCGCGGCGGCCCCGGTCGTGGTCGGCACGATGTTGATCGCCGCCGACCGGGCCCGGCGCAGGTCCTTGTGCGGGCCGTCGAGCAGCATCTGGTCACCGGTGTAGGCGTGGATGGTCGTCATGAAACCCCGGGTGAGGCCGAAGGCGTCGTTCAGGACCTTGGCCATCGGGGCCACGCAGTTCGTCGTGCACGACGCATTGGAGATCACGTCGTGCCGTTGCGGGTCGTAGGCGCCCTCGTTAACCCCGAGGACGATGGTGAGGTCGGGGTTCTTACCCGGCGCGGAGATCAGCACCTTTCGGGCCCCGCCCTTCAGGTGCAGCGCGGCCTGGTCACGGGCCCGGAACAAGCCGGTGGCCTCGATCACGAGGTCGACGCCCAGTCCGGCCCAGTCGATGCCGCCCGGATCGCGCTGGCTCAGCACGGCTATGGGGCGCCCGTCGACGGTGATGGTGTCACCGGAGTAGCCGACCTCATGACCGAAACGGCCATAGGTGGAGTCGAACTCGAGCAGGTGTGCCAGCGTCCCGGCGTCCGTGATGTCGTTGATCGCGACGACCTCGAGATCCGGCCGCTCGGCCGAGACGCGCAGGAACGAGCGCCCAATCCGGCCGAAACCGTTGATACCTATGCGTGTTGTCATCTGGGTACTCCTCTGTATGGGCGGTCAGGTATATGGACGGTCAGGTGTAGGGCGGTCAGGTGTATGGACGGTCAGGTGTATGGACGGTCAGGGCCACGGCTTTTCCTGGCGGTCAGGGCCACGGCCGGGCGGGCACGTAGCGGTCCAGCAGCCGGGCCCGGCTGGCCCGCAACCGGTCCGACGCCACGCCGAGAAAACGGCGGGTGAGCTCGTAACCCAGCTGCGGATCGGACTGGCACAGGGCCCGCACCGGCCGCGCGTCGAAGTGGAAGGCCTCGGTCGGCTGCACTGTCACCGCGCCGAACATGGACACGTAGGGCGGCACCAGCCACGACCAGCCGAGCGCGTCACCCATCCCGACCGTCTCGACGATGATCTGGCCTTCACCCGGCAAGTGCAGGTCCATCGCGACCGAGCCAGAGCGGATCAGCCAGAAGCCGTCCGCCCGGCCGCCGTCTTCGAACAGCCGGCGGCCCGCCGGGATCTCGGTGGGGCGCGCGGCCGGAACCAGCTCCGCGAGCTGCTCCCGGGTCAGGCCGTGCAGGAAGCGGTGACCGGCCAGCACCGTCACCGTAACCTGCGAACGCCGCTGAACTGAACCCATGCCGGCCTCCCTCCGTGGTCGTCGAGGCCTGCGCTTATCACGCTGCCGCAGCGGCGCCCGCCGCCCAATGGGCGTAGGGCACGCGCGCGCGGGTCCTTCGTCCCTGCCGCTGCCGCGCCACTGGGCGTGGAATTAGCACTACGACGGGGAACCGCCGCCACTTTGTCCACGATGAGCGCCGTAGGGCGGGTCATGATGAGCGCCGTACGGCGGGTCATCGGGCTGGCGCACAGAAGGGACAGTGCGATGCTCAGGCAGATGGAGGGGGCACGGGCGGTCGCCGAGGCAGTGGCACTGAGCCGTCCCGAGGTGATCTGCGCGCACCCGATCATGCCGCAGGCGCACATCGTCGAAGCCCTCGGGGCCAAGGTGAAGGCCGGAACGCTTCGGCGGTGCGAGTTCCTCAACGTGGAGTCGGAGTTCGCCGCGATGTCCGTGGCCATCGGCGCTTCCGCCGCCGGCGCCCGCGCCTACACCGCGACCGCCAGCCAGGGCCTGCTGTACATGTCCGAGGCCGTTTACAACGCGGCCGGGCTCGGGCTGCCGATCGTGATGACCGTCGCGAACCGCGTCATCGGCGCCCCCATCAACATCTGGAACGACCACAGCGACGCCATGTCACAGCGGGACGCTGGCTGGATCCAGCTCTACGCCGAGACGAATCAGGAAGCGCTCGACCTGCATATCCAGGCGTTCCGGATCGCCGAGGAACTGTCGGTCCCGGTGATGGTATGCATGGACGGCTTCCTGCTCACCCACGCCTTCGAGCGGGCCGACGTGCCCACCCGGGAACAGGTTGACGCGTTCCTGCCCGGCTACGAACCACGCCAGGTCCTCGACCCGGCCGAGCCGGTCCCGATCGGCGCGATGGTCGGGGCCGAGGCGTTCACCGAGGTACGGTACCTGACACACGCCCGCCAGTCGCAGGCCCTCGAGCTCATCCCGCAGGTGGTGGGCGAATTCGGGAAGACGTTCGGCCGCGACTCCGGTGGCCTGGTCCGCGGCCACCGTCTCGACGACGCCGAGACGGTGGTCGTGGCGCTCGGCTCGGTGGTCGGCACGCTCAAGGACACCGTGGACGAACTGCGGGCCGCCGACATGCGCGTCGGCATTCTCGGCATCAGCACCTTCCGGCCGTTCCCCACCCAGGCCGTCCGCGAGGCTCTGGGCGGGGACCGGCGGGTACGCCAGATCGTGGTCCTGGAGCGGGCGTTTGCGACCGGCATGGGCGGCATCGTGTCCGCCGACCTGCGGATGGCCCTGGCCGGCCACCTGGCTCGCGGGCGATCCGGCGAGCCGGTCATATCCACCGTGATCGCGGGTCTCGGCGGCCGGGCCATCACCCAGGCGTCCGTGCGGAACATGCTCACGGACGCCGCCGCGGGGACGCTCGAACCACTGTCGTTCCTGGATCTGAAAAAGGACCTGGTCAAGCGGGAGGTCCTGCGCATACAGCGGTCCCGCCGGCCCGGGACGAGCGCCGAGAACATGCTGCGCGATCACGGTACGGCGCACGCCCACTGACGGCACACGCCGGCTGACGACAAGGGAACCGAGCCATGCCGAACCAAAACGTCACGTTCATCCAGACCGGCAGTCTGGCGGTCGGGGGCCAGCTCGCCACGGCGCTGCGCGACGTGGGCCGCGAGTTCGGCTTCCATTTCAGCTGAGGCCCCCGGGAGGTGACCGCGATGAGCAGCACCAGGAACCCCACGGCGGGCACCCGCCGGGCGCGGTACGCCCGCAGGCTCGGACTGGACGACAACCCGCTGCGGCGTCCCGCCGACAGGGTCGACGCGTGGCTGCGGCTTGCCACGGCGATCCTGATCCTGACCGCCGTCCCGGTCACCGCCATCATCGCAGGCCAAACCGCCTACCATCTGTTCAGCCGCCAGGCCCAGGCTCAGCAAGCCGCCGATCACCTGGTCGACGCCGTGCTCACCCAGAACGCACCGGCCTCCTCGCTCGACCCCTATGCAGCTGTCCCGGACACCTGGGTGACGGCGCGATGGACGGCGCCGGACGGCACGGCCCGCTCCGGCCAGGTCCTCGCCCCGATCGGCTCTTTCGCCGGCAGTGTCATTCCCGTCTGGATGAGCGCATCCGGCGCGGTCGCCGACCCTCCGGCCAGGCACGCGGATGTCTCCGCCGAGGTGGCCGTCACCGTGATGCTCACCAGCATGGCCCTGACCGGGTTGCTACTGAGCGTCCAGGCCGTCGCCCACCATTTCCTCGACCGTAGGCGGTTCCGGTCCTGGGATGCTGAATGGCGCAGTATCGGCCCGCGGTGGACGGGGCATCGCAGCTGAGACAGATCAGGGGCCGTACCCGGATATCGGCCAGAGCTGGCCCGCTGCACAGCCTTCAGGCGCTGGCCCGCACGGCCAGCGCCTGAGTGTCGGCGCCCTGAGTGTCGGCGCCTGAGTATCGGCGGCGGGGACGATCACCGAACAATGACCACCGGGCAGTGCGCGTGCTCAGAAACCTGGGCGCTGGTCGAACCCACGATCAGCCTGGTGAATCCTCCCGCGCCGCGCGAACCGATCACGAGCAGGTCGGCATCCCTGGACACCTCGATCAGCTGCGCGGACGGCAGCCCGATGCTGGCCTGCACGGTCACGGACGAGGGTGCCGCGCCACCCAGCTGGGCGGCCGCCTTGTCCACGGCCTCCTGGGCCGCCTTCCGGGACCGTTCCCGCAGCTCGCTGTCTTGGGGGTACACGATCATCCCGCCCCAGCCGCTGGTCGGCACTTCGTGGACGGCGATCACGGTCAGCGGCTCGCGGCGGATGACGGCCTCTCGCATGGCCCACTCCAGGGCGAGCTGAGAATGACTGGAGCCATCGATTCCCACATAGATTCCGGACATTTGTTCTCCCGAAGGGCGAAGGGCCTTTTTCTGGCGTGCACAACGCTAGGGATTGTTCAGAAAACTAGTTCAGGGCCAGACTTCCCCACGGGCACGGACATTGGCAGCCACGGCGTGGGACCTTGGTCTACGTTCGTTCATGGAAAGATGACACCGGCAATTGATGTGGCAATAGCGTAAATGATGAACCCCGCGGGAAGCGCGCCGCTGCTTCCCGCGGGGCCGCTTGAGGAGGCTGATTACCCGGCTACCCCTGGCCCTTTCAGGGTGCAGCCCCGGGTGCGGCCTACGCTACGGCTCAATGTCCTGATGGATGCGGACCTTGGTCTGCCCGGCGCGTGGTCAAAGGTTCTTCAGAGCCTGGTGTATCCGCCCAGTTCCCTCCGGCGGGGGCCCCCGCTTGTTCAGCTGGACGGTATGACCGCGATTGTGCCCGCGGCGTGGTTGAGCACCTTGTGCAGAATGAAATTACCGCGCCCGGGCTCGCCGTCATCTCCGTCGTGCCGGCCGATCACCGTAAGGTCGGCCCGCCCGGAGAAGTCGGCTAGGACGCGGCCCGGCGGCCCTTCCACGCCCGCGTAGCTGACCTCGACATCCGGGTATTTTCCGTGCCACTCGTCCACTCCCTGGGCCAGCCGCGAGGCGGCCTCGGCCGAGTTCTCCGCCTCTGCACCGAACCACCGGTCGAGCGGGAACCAGGCATGAACCACCCGCAGCCGGGCGTGGCGCAGGGCAGCTTCTTCGAAGGCGAACGGGATCGCGTCGGCACCGTCGTCTATGTCCCGGACACCGACGGCGATCTCGTCATGGACGGTGCCACCCTGATCCCGGGCCACGACAACGGGGCAGTGGGCGTGCGTCGCCAGGTACCTGGCCTCCCGGCCGAGACCCGGCTGCCGGTAGCCGCCCACGCCGTATGCGCCGACCACCAGCAGCTGCGCTGTGGAACTGTCATGGGCCAGCATCCGCCCTGGTGGGCCGTCCAGGAGCTCGGTTTCCACGATGAGACCGGGGACCGTCCGCGCGAGTTCCCTGGCGGCCGCGCGGAGCGATTGCGCGTAGACGGTATGCATCAGCTCGTCCAGCATCGCCGCCGGATCCTCCCCGTCCGCCGGGCACGAGGGGGCCGCCGCCGTTACGATCCGGAGCGGCGCCGAATGCCGGACCGCCTCCGCAGCCGCCCACTGCACCGCCTGCAGGGACTCTTGCGAACCGTCGCTGCCTGCGACAACCGGTCTCGCCATCGCCTGGACTCCTTGTCTGACCGTCCGTGGGGGGCGCGGCCTCAGCTGCAGTACGTCGCGAGAATGTGCTTGAGCTGCGTGATCAGAGGCAGCAGTTCGGAATGCCCGCGCTGGGTGATGTCCCGGTCGAATATCAGTCCGGTGGCCCCCGCGGCCATGGCCTGGCGTGCCTCCTCGAGCATTGCCTCGTCACTGCCGCCGGCGTCGCTGGAGACGAGAACGAGGGTCCGGCCTGCCGAGCGGACCACCGTGTCGATCGCATGCTCGGGGGAAAGCCCCGCATATTCGTCGTGCGGGGCGCCCGGTGGCCGTTCTGGATGCGGGAAGCTCACCACGGCCACGTCGGCGCCGAGGGTCCTGGCTGTGCTGGCCGCATCAGCAATGTCGTGCGGGGAAGCACTGCCGTCCATCGCCTCGCCCGCCGTACCGCGCGGATACACCCACACGAACAGGGGCATGCCGTAGCGCTCAGCGTCCTCCTGGACCCGCTGGTACTGCGGGAATCCGGTATCCCGGGCTGGCCCGTCCGCATACAGCAGGTAGCCAACTGCATCGGCACCCAGCCGGACGGCATCGGCCACGGTCCCGTCGGCGGCCGCAGATCCCGGCCCGTCCGAATAGCCGTTCAGCATGACGATCAGCGGCAGTTCACCGGCATAGTCCCCGTAGAACTTCTCCGCCAGCTCGACGGGCAGGACGATACCGTTGAAGTTGCCCTCGAAGGCCAGCCGGATCGCATCCGTCGGATCGCCGGCCTGGCCGGTAGCGGAGCGCCGCGGTGCACGGCTGAGATCCGCACCGTAAGGAAGCAGCAGCGCCGTCCCATTGCGGAGCCCGCTCTGGTGCAGGATGCGGCGCAGCCGTCCCTTCTTGCCCATGCTGAGGCCAAGGTCGGTGATGTCTGGTCGACTACCCATGGTCCCAGCGTCCGCCCGCGCGTGCTGTGCGCGGCAGGGTCTTTCCGCTCCCGCGGAAAGGGCCGAAAGACCTCATATCGGAGACGTCCGCGAAGCGCTGACCAGGACACCCGCGAAGCGCTGACCAGGACCGTGGCCACCCCGGGCCGAAAGTCCGGCCGGGCCGGGACCGCCGTCTCTGGCCGGCCGGGCCACCGTCGGCCAGTCTCGGGTCATTCTCAGGCCCAGGGAGGTCGCCATGGCCACCATCGATCATGGCATTCTCGTCGGATACGACGGTTCATTGAGTAGCCAGGAAGCCGTGGCCTGGGCCGCGCATGAGGCCAGGGATCGCGGAGTCATGCTGACGGTGTGCCACGCCTGGGCACCCGGGGACGCGGGACCACCGCTCGGCCCCGGGGAAGATCCAGCGCGGGAAAGCGCCCAGTGGATTCTCTCGACCGCGGTGCCGAACCCCGACCCGGCCCGAGTGCGGCACGTACTGGTCGAAGGACCGGTAGCTCGCGCCCTATGCGAGCAGAGCGCCGCCGCCGACATGCTGGTCGTCGGTTCCCGGAGCCTGGAAGGCCTGTCTGGGCTCCTGCTGGGATCGGTCAGTCTGCAGGTGGCGGCGCGCGCATCCGCCCCGGTGGTCGTCGTGCGTGGGCACTGGCGCCCGGCCGGCGGCTATGTTCCCGGGCATGTCGTCGTGGGAATCGATGGCTCTCCGGCGGCAGCAGCCGCGCTGCGCTTCGCCGGCGCCGAGGCTGCGCTGCACCGGGTGCCGCTGACGGCCGTGTGCGCGCTGGCCGACGCTCCTGGGGATCTGGCCGCTTCCTCCCTCATCGCGGAGGACTTCGAGCGATCGGTCATCACCTGGGAGAAGGATCACCCGGACGTCGAGCTGCACCGGCAGGTCACCGGCGCCTCGGCGCGGCACGCCCTGCTGGCCGCCGCCCAGGACGCCCAGTTGCTCGTGCTGGGCGACCGCGGCCGGTGCGGCCTCCCCCGGATGGCCCTCGGTTCGATATCTACCGCGCTGCTGTCGCACGCTCCCTGCCCGGTCGCCGTGGTCCACGCGCCCTGAATCAGCAGGACGTAATGGTGATCGGCGCCGCGCTGAACGTCTGGCCGGCGGACTAAGCCACCCCGGCCCCGCCCGCCGACTGGGGCGGAGGCAGCATGGACTGCGCCCCGGAGCGCTGGCGGCGTCGCAGCTTCACCGGCACCACGCGGCAAGCTAGCTAACGGGCGGCAGCCCACGTCGCGGGCACATCGGCACCGCCCTCCTCCGTGACCCGCGCGCCGAAGCGGAGCAGTGCGGGCTGAGGCGAGATCCGTCCCGCGATCAGGGCCTCACCCTGGCGAAAGGTCACCGCGCGCTCGATCAGGCTCGGCGGGACGAAGGAGAACGCGGCCTCGGTGAAAGCCGCGTCCGCGAGCGAGTTAAGCCGCATGAGTACGAGGTTGTCGGCCTGGGAGAGCACGTTCCCGGCGATCTTTTGCGGGCGCTGCGTCGATACCAGGAGGTAGAGCCCGAACTTGCGGCCCTCCGCGGCGATCCGGATGGCATGCTCGGTGGCGACCGCGACCAGCTGGTCCGGTGGCTCGGCCGGGCAGACGTTGTGCGCCTCGTCGATCACGATGAGGACCGGCTTGCGCTCTTGCCGCCGTCGCCACAAGTCGCCCAGCACCGCCGCGGCCACCAGCGACTGTTCCTCACGAGTGGGCAGCGAGCCCAGGTCGATGATGGCGCAGCGGACATCCTGATCATGGACCGCATCGAGAACCGAACCCGCCTCACCCCCGGCCCACACGGTGTAACGGTCGACGCCGAGATTGCGGAGCCGCAGGCTCAGGCGGCGCGCCTCGGGGTCGTCGCTTCCGGCCAGCGTCTCCAGCCTGAGCTGGCCCCCGCCGGCGAGGAACCCGGCGAGCGCCGCGTACTCCTCGCGGTCTTCTATCGGGTCCAGGCGGAGCGCGGCGGCCTGCGTCGCTGGATCGATGTCGGCCGCATGGAGCCGCAGCCTTCGCTCCCCCGGGGCGTCGGCGGAATAGACGGTGACTCCGCCCGCCGCCTTCCTGAAGCGCTCGGCCACGACCGGGTCGGCGTCGCCGCGTACCTCGCCGAGGCGCACGAAATCGGAGTTGGGATCAAGGACCACCAGGCGCAGGTCCGTCTCGGTCAGCAACTGCTCCAGGATCACCCCGAGCGAGTAGGTCTTGCCCGACCCGGATTGGCCGCAAAGGAACGTGTGCCGGTTGAAGCCGCCGGCATCCGCTCGGCATGGCACATCAGCGGCCTGCGCCAGCTGGCCCAGCCGCAGCTGGGCGTCGTGTCGCGCGCTGCGCCGGAGCCAGGCCTGCACCTCCGGCCCGGTGGCGACGCGGACCAGCACATCGTGAAAGGGCGCCGGGTCGCCTTCGAGAATCGTGCCTTCACCGCTCGCATACCGGAGCTGGACCTGTGTCCGGGTCTGCTCGGTGCCGCCCTCGGTGCCGCCCGCGAGCCTGGGCAGCGTCAGCTCCGTATCCAGCCGGTCGAGCTCCAGGGTGATGACCTGGCCAAGCCGCGGCGAGCCGTCACCCTCCAGCATCACGTAGCCGCCAATCTGCAGCTGCAGACCATACAGCGAGGCCTGGAAAGAGAACCGGCGCCCGTCGACCGAGGTAGCCAGGGGAAGGACCGATGCTTCGAGCTCCCGGCGCGCCTCGCGGAAGCTTTCCAGTTGAGGGCCGAGCCCGGATTCCATGCTCATTAGACCACTGTCGCGCCGCCGGCCCGCGGCGTAATCACCTGCTGCGGGTGATATGCGCCCGGGGTCTCGGCGACTGCGCTGGCGACGGACGTGGTGCTGAAGAACATCGCCGCGTTCGGCTCGGTGAATGCCAACCGGCGGCACTACTACCATGCGGCGAAGGTGCTCGCCGTGGCCGACCCCTCGTGGCTCGAGCAGCTGATCACCCGGCGGGTCAGCCCGGCCGGGGTCCAGCAGGCGCTGCAGCGGACACCGGACGACATCAAGGTCGTCATGGAGTTCGCGCCGGGCTGAGCCCTAGGTCATGGCGAGCAGGTGGGACTGCCAGGGAGCCAGGTCCACGAACAGACCGGGATTGGCCAGCTCGTCACCATTCCGGTCGAACACGCTGTCCCGGAGGTAGTCGGTCAGGCGCCAGCTGCGGCCGGGCACGTCCGCCGAGGGCAGCGGAATCTGCCCTTGCGCGGGCTGATCGGAGAGGTTGACGATCACGACATGCCGGTGATCGTCCCCGTCCCAGGACCAGGCGGCAAGGTGGCGGCAGGACTGGTTGTCGGGCCAGCCGCTCGCCTCGAGCAGCCGCCACTCCCCTGTCCGCACGGGGCCCGTCCGCACGGGGCCCGTCCGCGCTCCGCCCGTCCGCGCACGGCCCGTCGGCGCGGGGCCGCCGGCGACGACCGCTAGCAAGCGCCGGTACCAGTCGGCGAGGCCGGGATCGAGTGCCTCGTCCGGGCGCCGGGAGAGGAAAACCGGGGGCCGCACGCGGCGGCCCTCGAACTGCCCCTCGTGCCACAGAGTGGCACCCGGGAGTGTGGCGATGGTCACCGCCGCGGCGCGCTCGGCGTCAACGGGAAGCAGCGTGGCGATGCGTGGCTCGTCGTGGTTCTCCAGGAAGCGGACGAGCCTCGACTGGTAGGCCAGGTCGGCGCGCAGGTGATCGCGGATGCCGGCGGCGTTCCCTTCGACGATCCGGTCGTAGAGCCGCTTGTCGTAGCAGAAGCCGAAACCCTCCCGCTGAAGCTCCCACTCCATGTCCCAGTAGGCCTCGGCGACCAGCACGGTCGCCGGGTGCTGGCTGCGCAGGCCGGCCAGGACCGACGGCCAGAACTCCTCGGCGGGCTCGGGGCCGGCCCGGCCGCCCCAGGTCTTGGCGAAGACCTGGTTGGTCATCAGCATGGCCATGTCGCAGCGCATCCCGTCGCACTGCCCGGCGATGTCCGCCAGGGTCGCCACCGTCGCCGCGCGCAGAGCGGGCGAGAACGCGTTGAGCTGCACCACGTCGGGCCAGGGCGGAAAGTACGGATCGCGGCCGTGCGCCAGGATATGCGCACCGATCCGCACCCAGCCGGCCGGATCGGCTTCGATGTCGGACTCGCTGCCCGGTACGAACAGCTCCGGGTGGCTCGTCACCCAGGGGTGGTCGGGCGCGACGTGGTTGGGCACGTAGTCCAGGAGCAGCCGGATACCGCGTGCCGCCAGCGTCGCACGCGCCGCCGCCAGCGCCTCCGGGCCGCCGAACGAGGCGTCAACGACGTACCGGCGCACGCAGTAGGGCGATCCGATCACGTCGTCGGGCCGCAGATCGGGCAGCGCGTCCCGGAACGACGCCTGCAGTCCGGCGTTCGCGTTGGCCAGCGCGAGGCCGGCCGGGCTCCGTTCCCACACCCCCATCAGCCAGACCGCGTCGATGCCGGCCGGCGTGACATCGTCCCAGGCGGCGGGCGGCACGTCGGCCAGGGTCACCCGCCGCCCGCTGGCCCGCGACAGCTCGCTGAGCCAGATCGCGGTGTTGACCTCGTAGATAACCGGCTGGTCCGGCCACCCGGTCATCGGGGCGCCCCGTTAGCCATGTGCCATCTCACCTGCTCTCGGATCGGGTCTCGCGCATTACAGGATGCCGGTCTCACGGCCTCGTTCGACGGCGTCATGCCTGCTGGACACGCCCAGCTTGCGGTAGATCGCCTGAACGTGGGTCTTGATCGTGTTCGCCGACAGATGCAGCTCCTGCCCGATCTCGCGCAACGAGAGCGGGCCCTGGACCTGGCGCAGTACCGCCACCTCGCGCTCGGTAAGCGGGTCATCAAGCGACGCGATCCGGCGGCCGGCGGCCTGCCGTTCCAGCCGCTCCAGCCGGGCCTTCAGGGCCTCAGGGGGGTCCGCCAGCGAAATCACCATCAGGCGCTGCTGGTCGAGCAGCGCTGCAGCCCCTGAACGGTCCCCCATGGCCAGCAGCACCTGCGCCAGGCTGACGATGGCCTCCACCGTGGCCCACGGGCTGATCCCCGGCACTGTCTCACGGAACTCGACCGCATGCTCGAGCTCGCTACGGGCCGCCGCGAGCTGGCCCCGCGCCGCAGACACGGCACCGGCGGCCAGGTAGGCCAGGGCACTGGCTTGCGTCTCGATGACACCTCCGCGGGCGCCGAGGCTGAGGGCCGCCCGGGCGAGCTCCCGGGCTCGCGCCAGCTGGCCCGTATCGACGGCCACCAGCGAGAGCACGGCCAGGCCGAGCATGCGCACCAGCGGGATCGTTGGCTCGCTGGAGATGGCCTGCTCCAGCGGGCCCTCCGCCACCCCCGGCTCACCGGACAGGTAGCGGCTGAAGCCAAACGCCACCCGGGCCAGGGCATACCAGGGCGTCGCCGGGTCATCCTCCAGCTCGACCGCCAGGGCCGCCGAGTCACGCATCACCCGGTAGCCCTCGAACCCATAGAGGCCCCGCAGCATCGCGACCGAGGATTTCAGCGACCGCATGCCGTCAGGCAGCGGCTCCTCCCGCTCGGCTGCTTCCATGACCGGAATACAGTGCCGGACGAGTTCCCGGTCGCCGGCCAGGGCCGCGGCCCACGCCGCGCAGTGCGCGGCGACCGGATCGGCGTCGATTGCGCTGTCATCGAGCGAGCCGATCCAGCTGCGCAGCGTCACTAGCCGCACGGAATCGACGTAGCCATACCAGTGGCTGGCCACCAGGCCGACGGCCCCGGCATGATCACCGCCGGCGAGCGCGTGCTCGATCGCCTCATCCACCGACCCCCACTGCCGGTGCCAGGCGCTCGCGCGCTCGTGCAGGACGGGAACGACCTCAGGGTCGGTCCGCCGCAGGTAGCCGCCGAGCACCTGCGCGAAGAGACCGTGATAGCGGAACCACTGCCGGTATTCGTCCAGCGGCACGATGAACAGGTTCTCCCGGTAGATGATGTCGATGATCTCCGCCGTGTTCGTCGTCCCGACCACAGCAGCGCAGAGTGGCGCACAGAACCTGCTGAGGATGGACGTGCGCGCAAGAAACTGCCGGATCTCGGCCGGCTGGCGGCTGAGGACCTCCTCGACGAGGAAGTCGGTGATGAACCTGTTGTCGCCGGTGAACTGGCGGACGAAGGCGCTTGGTGATGGATGGCCGCGTAGTGAGAGCGCCGCGAGGTACAGCCCGGCCGGCCATCCCTCCGTCCGCTCGACGAGTACGGCAACGTCGGGCTCACCGAGATGGACGCCGGAGATCGCCTCGACCAGCAGCGCCGCCTCGGCGGCCGAGAAGCGCAGCGTGGGGCCCCGGATCTCGATCATGTCACCGGCGGCACGCAGCGCCGCCAGCGGCAGCGGCGGAGCCGTCCGCGTGATAAGCACGATCTGAGCCGAGGACGGGAGATGCTGCAGCAGGAACGCGACCTGCTCGTGGCAGCTGGGCTCGATGATGTCCTGGTAGTCGTCAAGCACGAGAACGACCGGCGCCGCGAGCGCGTCGAGGTCGTTGATCAGGCCCGGGAGCAAGATTCCGGTGATTTC
>Ga0302319_10015551_pt1 | contig 14099 bp, 12 predicted proteins | sample Bog_T0_2_FD_203319 | JGI IMG/M metagenome (GOLD analysis project Ga0302319, IMG submission 203319) | Peat permafrost microbial communities from Stordalen Mire near Abisko, Sweden - Bog_T0_2 | ecosystem: Environmental > Terrestrial > Soil > Wetlands > Peat | place: Sweden: Abisko, Stordalen Mire... | reverse complement strand
GGCCGGCCCTTTTTTTCATCCGTTGACTCCCGTATCTCCGGTAAACACTCCCCTCACCGACCGACCGGAACTTTCCATCGGGGAAGAATACCCTCGAACCGCAAAAAATACTTCCCGTCCCTACTTTCAACCGTCCATCCCGCCGGGAGTTTTCACACAGCCTCACGTGGTGAAAGGCAGAAAGTTTCCGGTGATGACCAGGCTCGAATTCATGGTCACCTGGAGCGGATTGATGTTGCCGGTGGCGTCGCCCGACCAGTTGGCAAAATACCAGCCCGTATTGGGCGTCGCGGTGATGTTGATCTTGACGCCCGCAGGGTGGGGGTTGTTTATGTTATCTGGCGTCACGGTGCCGGAACCTTGTGCGCTGACGGTGAGCGTGTAGCTGGTTGCGCTCGCAATGCTGGGAATTAAGAGACAAAGAAAACAAGCAAGTTTTACCACAATCTCAAAAGATTTATTTTTCATGAGAATGCCCTTTCAACGCAAATCTAATAGTTGCCCCCCCCCCCCCTGTCAAGGCAAAATTAACTTGGTGTTCAAAGCCAAAAAAACCTATTGCCATTGCACGTGTTTTTGCTATTTTCATTAGCCCTTTGCCAGACGCTGAATTGTAAGTTGGCGGAGGGAAACGGGCCTAATTTTTGCATTCGAGTGAATGCGGCTTGCCGCGCGAAGATGCGCGGAGGCGGGCCATAACAACATCAAACTCAATCCCGTGTTCCGCGGGATGGTTCGTCACCGCAGTGCGGGACGGATTTTTAACCAAAGGAAAATTGTGATCAGCATCGGTATTAAAGAATTGTTGGAATCGGGCGTCCATTTCGGACACCAGACGAAGCGTTGGAACCCCAAGATGAAGCCATTCATCTTTGACGCTCGCAACGGCATTCACATCATTGACCTCAGCAAGACGGTCGTGCAAATTGAAGCCGCATGCGACTTTTTGGCCCAAACCGTTCGCAAGGGCGGCAAGGTGGTGTTCGTCGGCACCAAAAAACAGGCGCAGCAATGCGTCAAGGACACCGCGAAGGAATGCGGCCAGTTCTTTGTCACCGAACGTTGGCTCGGCGGTACGTTGACGAATTACAACACGATCAAATCGTCCATCAAGCGCCTGAAGGAAATCGAGAAAATGGACGCGGATGGTTCGCTGGCCAATTATGGCAAGCAGGAGCAGGCGGTCATCCGCCGCGAAGCCGGCCGGTTGCACAAATATTTCGATGGCATCCGTGCGATGGACAAGATTCCCGCCGCGATGTTCGTCGTGGACATCAAGCGCGAGCACAATGCAGTCGCCGAGGCCCGCAAACTCAATGTGCCGATTGTCGCCATCGTGGACACGAATTGCGATCCCGACCTGGTAACTTTCCCGATTGCGGCGAACGACGACGCCATCCGGTCGGTGCGCATGATTCTGGCCACGGTCGGCCAGACCATCACGCTGGCGCAGGCGGAGTTTGAATCCAAGCGCGCGCGCCGCGCGGCGGCGGAAGAAGCCGCGCCGGCGGAAGCGCAATCCGCCGAACCCGCGCCCGTGGCGGCTCCGGTTGCAGCCGCCCCGCAAGCGACGGCTTGATTTGCAGGGTCCGGGAAGTTTTCCGTGCCCTCAACTCTCAACTTTCAACTATTTTTATATGTCTCAATTTACTGCTGCTGACGTTGCCAAACTTCGTGAAATGACGAACGTGGGCATGATGGATTGCAAAAAGGCGCTGACCGAGGCGAAGGGCGACCTCAAGGCCGCCGTGGATATTCTGCGCAAAAAAGGCCAGGCCACTGCCGCCGTGAAATCCGCGCGCGAGGCGAAGGAGGGATCCATCACCCAATACATCGCGCCGAATGGAAAACTCGGCGTGCTCCTGGAAGTGAACAGCGAGTCGGATTTTGTCGCGCGCAACGAGCTGTTCCGCGCGTTTTGCGATGAAGCCGCGAAGCGTCTGGCCGCCGATGCCAATGCCAGTTTGGAAACCGAACGCGAGGCACTCGTCGCGAGAATCCGCGAGAATATCAAAATCGCCCGCCACGCTCGGATGGAAGTCAAAGGCAACGGACTCATCGCCGGTTACATTCATACCGGCGCAAAAGTCGGCGTGCTCGTCGAAGTCGGTGCGGGCAAGGCGGAGACCGTGGCCAAGGACGAATTCAAGCAACTGGTCAAGGACATCACGCTGCAAATTGCGGCGGGACATCCGTATGCGGTTTCGCGCGACCAGGTTTCGCCCGAAGTGATTGCGAAGGAACGCGAGATCGCCGCGCAGTCCGACCGACTCAAGGGCAAACCAGCGCACGCGATGGAAAAAATCCTTGCCGGCGTGCTGGACAAGTTTTTCCAGACCTACTGCCTCGTGGACCAGGGGTTCGTGAAGCGGAATTCGGAGATCAGCGTCAAGGAATACGTCGCGCAGGTTGCCAAGCAACTCGGCGACGAAGTCACCATCCGCCGGTTCGTGCGGTTCCAGGTCGGCGAAAGCGCGGCGTAAATCTGCGGAACAAATCATTCAAAAGGCGTCCGCGAGGACGCCTTTTTGTTTTTTACGCGCGACTTTGGTTTGACGGGTCATCTGCGGGCTGATAAAAATCATCCGCGATGTCACGCGCGCTTCCAGTTTTATGACGACTGCCAAAAAGCCAAAGTTTTCCCGTATTCTGCTCAAGCTCAGCGGCGAGGCGCTCGGTGGCGAAGACGGCGTCGGCATTTGCTCCCAGGCGGTGCGCCACATGGCCGGGCAAATCCGCGAGGTGCGCGAACTTGGCGTGCAGGTGGTCGTGGTGGTCGGCGGCGGGAACATTTTTCGCGGTTTGTCCGGCAGCGAACACGGCATCGAGCGCGCCACCGGCGATTACATGGGGATGCTGGCCACGATTATCAACGCGCTGGCGTTGCAGGATGCGCTGGAAAAACTCGGCTCGCCCACGCGCGTGCAAAGCGCCATCGCCATGGCCCAGGTCGCCGAGCCGTTCATCCGCCGTCGCGCGGTGCGGCATTTGGAAAAGGGCAGGGTGGTCATCTTTGGCGGCGGGACTGGCAACCCATTTTTTTCCACGGACACCGCCGCCGCCCTGCGCGCCAATGAAATCGGCGCAGAAGTGATTTTGAAGGCGACCAAGGTGGATGGCATCTATGATTCCGACCCAAAGAAAAATCCAAAGGCGAAACGTTTCGCGCACATCACGTATCTCGACGCGTTGCAACGGCAGCTCAAGGTGATGGATTCGACGGCGTTCTCGCTTTGCATGGACAACAAAATGCCCATCATCGTTTTTGATTTCTTCAAGTTGCACAATTTGCGCCGCGTGGTCATGGGCGATAAAGTGGGCACGCAGGTGACGGGGTAAAATGGCAGATAGGAGATGGAAGTTAGGAGTTGGGGAACGTAAGTCCGCCAACACTAAAATATCTTGCCCGTCTTCCATCTGTAATCTCCCAACTCCTAAATACTGATTTCCCATGCCTGAACTTCCCGAAGTCGAAGTGCTCGTGCGTCATTTGCGCCCGCTGATTCGCGGGAAAACCATTCGCGGTGTGAACGTGCGGCGAGCAAAGGTGCTGGCGCCAACGTCGCCGCAAAAATTCCGCCGGACTTTGATCGGCGCAAAATTCACCGGCCTGTCGCGGCGCGGCAAATATCTCCTGTTTCGATTTTGCGCGCCGGGCCGGAAAGAACCGCTGACGCTGCTCGGACATCTGGGCATGACCGGCCGGATTTATCTTGCCAGGAAAAATGAACAGCCACCCCGACACGCGGCGGTGGTGCTCGATTTGGTTGGCGAAAATTTTATTTACGAGGATACGCGTTATTTCGGACGGTTGACCTTGGACGTTTCGGCGGTTGAAAAACTGGGACCGGAACCGCTGGGCGATGACTTTCAACCGGCGGCGTTTGCGGAGGTATTGAAACGGTCGCGGCAGGCCATCAAGGTTAAGTTACTGGATCAATCCGTCGTGGCAGGCATCGGTAATATTTATGCGAGTGAAGCGTTGTTTCGCGCCCGCATTTCGCCGCGATTGCCGGCGCGAAGACTGACCGGGTCACAAGTCGCGCGGCTTTGGCGGGCGATTCGCAAGGTGCTGGCCGAAGCCATCGACTGCGGCAGCACCGTGCCGCTGAATTTTGGCGGTAACAAAACGGATGAGCTGTTTTATTTCGGCCGGGCGGTGGGGGCACCGGATTATTACGAGGAGCGGTTGCGGGTTTACGATCGCGCGGGGCGGCCCTGCCCGAATTGCGGCGGCTTGATCAGGCGCATCCGGCAGGCCGCGCGGAGCACATTTTATTGCCCGCGCTGCCAGTCTGCGTGACGAATCGGTTTGACGCGAGGTTTGCCGTTTTGTTAACATCCATTTCCTTTGGATTCCAGAGTAGCTCAATGGTAGAGCGCGCGGCTGTTAACCGTGATGTTGTAGGTTCGAGCCCTACCTCTGGAGCCATTTTAAAAGTCGTTGATGTTCAACGACTGCTTCAGCTGGTTTGGTCAAAAAAGCCCCAACTGTGTACCAAAGTGTGTACTAAATCAAAAAAGGTCCTGCGTTTTCCCACTTTTCAACGATGCGCCACCTGCACCCATTTAGGTTTAACGTAAATCGCTCGGGTTAAGGAATCGGCAGAAGAAAAGGCCCAACAGATAGTGAGCGAAGAGATGCGGTGGTTGAGGTGGCGCGGGAAGCCGACTTGGAGTGGTGTCGGAAAGGGGATCAGCGGAAGGAAAAGGGGACCGTGATCGTTAAACAATTGAGACGCTCCGGGCTGCGGTCCGGCAAGCCGCCGCATTTTTTTATTTCGGATTTTACGTTTTAGCTCTAGGGTTTGAATGAACATTTGAAAACACTGCATAAATATCTGACCAGCCAGGTGCTGGTCTCGTTGTTGCTGACGACGGCGGTATTCACCTTTGTACTGTTGCTCGGCAATGTCCTCAAGGAAATCCTGCCGCTGCTTATCAGCGGGCAGGCGCGGTTGGGACTGGTGATGAAAGCCATCGGCCTTTTAATTCCATTCGTTTGGGTGTTTGCGCTGCCGATGGGGCTGCTGACGGCGACACTGCTCGTGTTTGGCCGCTTCAGCGCGGAACAGGAACTCACCGCCGCGCGCGCCAGCGGGGTGAGCCTGCTTTCGCTGATCACACCCGTTTTGCTTCTAAGCCTGTTTTGTTGCGTCATCAGCATGTGGTTCAACACGGATCTCGGTCCCCGCAGCCGCGTGGCTTACAGGCAGTTGCGATCTGATCTGCTGAATGGGCTGGCGAACGTTCAACTGCCCGAAGGCCAGCCCATTGATGATTTTCCAGGCTACATTTTGTACGTGGAGAAAAATCGCGGCGGCAATCTACAAAACGTGCTCATCATCAAGCCCGGTAATGAAACCAATGCCACCACCACCATTAAGGCGCCGCGCGGCAAACTTGAAACCGACACGCTGAACAAACAACTCATCTTGCACTTATTTGATGCGCGAAGCGTGACGTGGAACGGGACGCGCAATACCACCGGTTCGTCACCCGAACTTATTTTTAACTTTGGTCTGAGCACGGCGACGAACCGGCCGGACAAACCCGGCATCAGCGACATGACGTTCTGGCAGTTGCGGGATGAACTGCACAAGAGAGAGCAGCAAATCGGACTGCCGCCGGAAGCCGCCTTGACTTCCGATGAATTGCGAGCCCAAGCCAAGGAATTGCGAAGCGATTTGAATGAGCCGATTCTCGTGAAGATGAACCGGGAGATCGCGTTTTCATTTGCGTGTTTCGGTTTCACGCTGGTCGGGATTCCGCTCGGCATTCGCATGCACCGGCGTGAAACGAACATCGGCGTTGCCATTGCGCTCGGGCTCGTGCTGGTTTATTACAGTTTCATCATTCTCGGCGAATCCTTGTCTGCACGGCCCGAGTTTGCGCCACATTTGATTCTCTGGGTGCCGAATTTTATCTTTCAAGCCGTTGGCGCGGTGCTGCTTTGGCGCGCGAATCGGGGGATTTAGGATGCCTTCGAGCGCTGGACATCCCCAGCCTCCAACTCCGAACGAACATTCAGCAGGCGGCATTCGCCGTTCAACTTGTTCGCCGGTAAATTTTGTGCATCGCCGCCTGGTCAACCGGTTTGACCAGCAATTCGTCAATGTTCACGTGCGGCGGCCGGCTGGCAACCCAGACCAAAATCTCCGCGATGTCTTCCGCCGTCAGGGCATGGACGCCTTCATAAACCTTTTGCGCGCGTCCGGTGTCGCCTTTGAAACGCACGAGTGAAAATTCCGTTTCCGCCAGGCCGGGATCCACCGTGCCGACGCGAATGCCGGTGCCATTCAATTCCAACCGCAATGCACGGGTGATTTGCAATTCGCCCGCCTTGGCCGCGCAATATACCGCGCCGCCCTCGTAGGCCGTATGTCCGGCAGTTGAGCCGATGTTGATAATGCTGGCACCCGCGTCGTGCGGCATGAGCGGCAGCACCGCGCGTGTCACGCGCAACACCCCAAGCACATTGGTTTGAATCATCGTTTCCCAATCCGCGTCCTTGCCCGTGGCGACGGTATCCAGCCCGTGGGCACCGCCGGCGTTATTGACGAGCACATGAAGGTTTGGGATCTCGCATTTAGAACTCCGGATTTTTTTCTTTGCCCAGGCGATGAAGGTTTCGACGCTTGCAGTTTTCGTCACGTCCAATTCGCGGGCCTGGGCCTCGGCGGCGCCGGCTTTGAGCGATTCCGCTGCGACTTTTTTCAAGCGTTCAATGCGCCGTGCGCCGAGCAGCAGTTTGGCGCCTTCCGCGCCGAACGCCCGCGCCGCCGCCGAGCCAAACCCGCTCGACGCGCCGGTGATCAACACCCATTTGTTTTTCAATGGCGATGTCATGGTGAAATGAATTTATTCGGACGAATCCTTTGTTCTTCCATCATCCTTGTGCCAAAGCGTGGAGCTGTCCGGCAGTTTGTCGAATAAAAATCCAACGATCGGGACGCGCGGCGGTCTTCGTTCTTCGCTGCGCTCCGGGCGAAGACTGGTGGAGCCGACAGGAATCGAACCTGCGACCTTCTCATTGCGAACGAGACGCTCTACCAACTGAGCTACGACCCCATCCACGCCAGCCGCAAATAGTTTTGCCTAAAAAATCGCCGCGCGCAACCGCTAAGTGAATGCAGCCAGCCAATTTCCGGTTCCAAGGCAGCGAAAAAATGGCGGCTTGATTTACTTCGCGGATGCCAGTGCCATCTCTGTTTCGCAACTTTCGGTTCCACAGCCGCAGCCGGTTTCTTCCTGGTCGCTGAAGCCGTGGCTGTCCCAGCCTGGATCGAGGCCGAGGTCTTTGAGCATTTGCAGGTCTTTCTCGACGGGCTGGTTCAGCGTGGTGAGATAATTGCCGACCATCATCGCGCTGGCACCGGCCATGAAAATCAGGCTTTGCGCATCGCGCAGGTTAACCGTGCGGCCACCGGCGATCATGATTTCCTGCCGCGGCAAAATAAACCGGAAGCAGGCAATGGTCTTCAAAATTTCCAGGACGGGCAGGGGATCATTTTTCTCAAAGGGCGTGCCGGGGATCGGATTGAGGATGTTGACGGGCACGACGTTAGCGCCGATGGCTTTCAATTCAAACGCCAGATCGCAGCGGTCTTCGCGCGTCTCGCCCATGCCGATGATGCCGCCGGAGCAAATCTTGATGCCGGCTCGTTTCAGATGGCTGATGGTTTCCAGGCGGTCGTCGTAGCTGTGGGTGGTGCAGGTCCGCGGGAAAAAGCGGCGAGAACTTTCCAAGTTGTGGCCGTAGCACTCAACGCCGGCTTCTTTGAGCCGGTCGGCCACGCGCTGGCTTTTGATGATGCCGAGCGAAACGTCGGGGCGCGTTTTGCCGCCGGCTTTCAACTCGCGCACCCGGGCGCAAACCTCATCGAGCATCGGGCCTTCATTCAGCCCTTTCCACGCCGCGACAAGGCCGACGGCGGTGACTTGATTCTTGTTCGCTTCCTCGGCGGCCTCGTTCACCGGCTCCGGTTCGATGAAACCGTATTTGGGCGATCCGGTCTGGTAATGCGAGGACTGCGAGCAGAAACTGCAATTCTCCGGGCACGCGCCAGCCTTGGCGTTGACGATGGAGCAGAGGTGGATTTTGTTGCCCTTGAATTTTCCCCGGATGCGGTTCGCCCACGAGAGCAAATCAAAAATATCCGCCGGGTTTTCGAGATGGAAAAGAGACAGGGCCTCATCACGGGTGATGTGGCCGCCGTTCAAAACCCGTTCTCCCAAACTCGCAATGCGTGTCTGGTTGGTTGCGTCAAGCATGTGTGCCGTCATGGTTGACAGCATAACGCGTGAATCAAATTCCGCAAGCGGACATCATCGGGCGGACGGCGGCGCAACCGGCGACGGAATGGTGGCGGCGAGATAGTTGGCGAGCGATGCAATTTGCATGTCCGTGAGCGGGCCGCCCTCGGCGGTTGAAAAGGCGGGCATGAGCGATCCGGGTTTGCCATGGGATATCCACGTTTGCCAGAACTCGATGCTGGTCGGCACTGTGAGGGCATGCAAATCTGGCACCATCGTGGCGCGATGTTCGCCTTCGTGACAGACGGCGCAATCCGCGTCGAAAAGCAGCTTGCCGTATTTGCCCTGGCCGGGTTTGACGTGGCAGGTCGCGCAATCACCGTGAAAAACCGCCTGCCGGTCGGCTTTGGCAATTTCAATGCCGTGCTCACGGTCGGCGTCGGACAGCGTTGGGGTCACGGGCGGAAGAATGTTGATTTTGACCATTAGGGTTTGAGTGCCCTTGTCAGCGGTGACGGTCACAGTTTTCAAAAGTGAGCCGTTCTTCCCGGCAATATTGACATTCACGCCGATTTGCCCATTGGTGCCGGACGGAAGGGTCCACGGCAGCGGCGGCAATTGCGCTGTGGTGCAGCCGCAGGAGGTGTGGACATTCAAAACAACCACGTTGCCCGGCGAAACGTTTGTGAATCCGAAAACAAAATAAACGCTGCTGGCGTCTGCGGGGGCGTTGGTTTCTTTCATTGTGTTGTCCCAAGCGATAACGCCACCGGCCAGCGGTTCGGAAGAGTGTGATGTGTCCGGCACATAAACCGGCGGGGTGGTCACGGTCGCGTTGGCGGGGGCGCTGTCCGCCGCGAAAAGTTTTCCGCCAATCAGGATAACGCCCGCAATTCCGCATACGAAAGCGCATTGTAGTTTCATGATTTTGAACACTAAACAACGCGCCTCGTTTTGACGAGTCGAAAGTGGTTTGATTCAAAAAACATCACGACCGGTTCAAGGCGCTGAGCACAGCATGCACGGAGGCGAGTTCGATGTTCGTGTCCACGCCCGCGCCCCAGCGGGTTTTGCCGTCGGCGCGCTTGATTTGAATGTAGGCAATTGCCGCCGCTGATTCGCCGGAACTCAGGGCGTGTTCGCTATAATTGGCGATTTCAAAATGCGGCACATCCGTATGTTTGCAAATTCCATCAACAAGTGCCGCCAAGGGGCCGTTTCCATTCCCGTTAATTACGAATTGAAATTGGTTGCGGAACAAAGTTCCTTGGCAATTCACCTGTCCATTCTCGCTGTAGGTTCGGAAGGTTCCGAGTTTCCACGGTTGTTCCCGCTCAATGTATTCGCGCCAGAACATGTCCTTCAACTCGGCGGCGGTTACTTCGCGTCCGAGCTTGTCCACCTCGTCGTTGGCGATCGGCCCAAACTCACGTTGCATGTCCTTGGGCAATTCGATGCCAAATTCGCTTTCGAGCAAATACGCCACGCCGCCTTTGCCAGACTGGCTGTTGACGCGGATGACCTCGCGGTATTCGCGTCCGATGTCCGCCGGATCAATCGTGAGATAGGGCACGTCCCAATGCGTGCGGCCATTCTCTTTCCATTCGTTCAAACCTTTTTTAATCGCGTCCTGATGCGAACCGCTGAACGCGGTGAAGACCAGTTCGCCCGCGTAAGGCTGGCGCGGTGGCACGGTCATACCGGTGCAGCGCTCGTAAACCTCGATGAGTGGGTTGAGATTATAAAAATCCAACTTCGGATCAATGCCGTGCTGATAGAGGTTCAACGCCACGGTGACGATGTCGAGATTGCCCGTGCGTTCGCCGTTGCCGAACAGAGTGCCTTCGACACGGTCCGCGCCCGCCAGCAAACCTAGTTCGGTCGCCGCGACGCCGGTGCAGCGGTCGTTGTGCGTATGCAGGCTGATGATGAGCGAGTCGCGGTTCTTTATGTTCCGGCAAATCCATTCAATCTGATCGGCATAAACGTTAGGCATGGCGACCTCGACGGTGTCCGGCAGATTCAAAATCATCTTCCGTTTGGGCGTCGGCTGCCAGACATCCATGACCGCCTCGGAAATTTCCTTTGCAAATTCCACTTCCGTGGCGCTGAAACTTTCCGGCGAATACTGGAGCACGACTTCCGTGTCTTTGAGCCGCGGCACCCGGTCTTTGATCCATTGCGCGCCGCGCACGGCGACCTCGACAATTTCCTCCTTTGATTTGCCGAACACGATGCGGCGTTGGGCAGGGGAGGTCGAGTTGTACATGTGGATGATGACTTTTTTTGCGCCGACGAGCGATTCGACGGTGCGCTCAATCAAATCCTCGCGTGCTTGCACGAGCACCTGGAGCCACACGTCGTCGGGCACGCGCTTTTCCTCGATGAGCCGGCGATTGAACGCAAACTCCGTGTTCGACGCCGACGGGAAGCCGACTTCGATTTCCTTGAAGCCGCAGTTCACGAGCGTCTGGAACAATTCGAGTTTCTGGCTGACGTTCATCGGCACAGCCAGCGCCTGGTTGCCATCGCGCAAGTCCACGCTGCACCAGATGGGCGCGTGTTGGAGGACACGATTGGGCCACTGCCGGTCGGGCAGGCTGACCGGCGGGAACGGACGATATTTTTTTGACGGATATTTTTGCATGGTCGTATGACTTTTTAATTATTGCCGTCCGGCGGTCTGGTTAAAACAAAAAAACCCACCGCCGTTCGGCAGTGGGTTGACAGATTCTTGTGAACGCTCAAAACCCAACTGCCGCGCTGGTCAGCAGCGCGTTTGTAAGCAGCAGGTTCAAATTGCGATTCATTGGCTTTAAATGTAATTCAACGCATCATTTTGGTCAATTATCCATTTTCGGCTGGCGATAAACCACTAAAGCGGTTCTGACCCGACGTCTCCGGCAAAGCATCGTCAGCGTGTTTTCTTGTAGGAGCTGAGGTTGCGAGGCGCGATTTTGCCGTGCTATAGGCGATTAGTCGAAGCCTCCTCACGCCGGCTCCTACATTTTTAGATGCGGGGCGGTGGCAGACAATGGAGGGACCGTGCCCAATCTGGGCTCAGTGGAAAACATTCCCAGTTTATCGGCTATGCGGACCAGATCCGCGAGCGACTCGACGCCCATTTTCTCGATGACACGGGCGCGATGGACCTTGATGGTTTTCTCGACCGTGCCGAGCTCGGCGGCCACCTGTTTGTTCAACCTGCCGCGGACGACGAGAAGCATCACTTCGCGCTCGCGCGGTGTCAGGTTGGCGGCGCGCCGCTGGAGTTCCAGCAACTCCGTGTAAAGTTTGCGGGCTTCCACGTTTCGGGCAATGGCCAGCTTGATGACCGACAGGAGGTCCTGATCGTTGACGGGTTTGGTTAGAAAATCAACCGCCCCGTCCTTCATGGCGCGCACGCTCGTGGGTATATCGCCATGCCCGGTGATAAAGATGATGGGGAGCGGTGGCGTGAAGGCTTTGAGTTCCTGCTGTAGATCGAAGCCGCTCAATCCGGGCATGCTGACATCCAGCAAGACGCAACCAGGGGTGTCCTGATGATGGCCACGGTCGAGAAACTCGCGGGCGGAAGCAAATGTCTCCACGACATAACCGGCCGATGCCAGCAAACGCGCAAGGGCTTTGCGGACGGAAGCATCGTCGTCCACCACAAACACAGTCCAATTGAGTTCTACTCTCGCCATAATCGAAGCAAATAAAACTATGCGCCCGGTTCCGTCCGAAATCAAACCTGAAACAGGTTTCTCGACATTTCAGTGGAAGCAGACGCCCCGGGCCATTCAGCACCGATCAAGGATGCCGCATTGTGGAATGACTGAATTCCTAAGCCATTCTGACGAAAGAAGCCCCAAGCTCGAATAAGCAGCCTGGTTGGCGTGTTGGTCATTGGGTCGTTTGGAAATGATTTAGTCATTATGATTTCAGGCTTAGTCATTGATACTTTGTCCCGGCGATGAACCCACTGAAAACAAAAACCTTGATAGAAGGTGTTTCGTCGTCGTCCGCCCCCTAGCTTATCAAGCCAGATTCAGTTCCGCCTCGTGAACCGGCAGCGTAAAGTAAAAGGTCGCGCCGCAGTCGGGATTGTTCTCCGCCCATATCCGGCCCTTGTGCGCTTCCAAAATCGAACGGCTGATGGATAATCCCAGGCCCAAGCCCTCCCGCTTGGAACTGCGGAACGGTTCAAACAAATTGACGAGCCGGTCAGGGCTGATGCCCATTCCTGCATCGCTGACTTCGACCCGGATCGAGGCGGCATCCAGTTGCCGGGTGCGGATGATGGCCGTGCGCCTGCCGTCCGCGCTATCCTTCATCGCGTCGAATGCGTTCAGCACAAGATTCAGCATTACTTGCTGCAACTGAATGCTGTCACCGTTTGCCGGACGCAGCTCTGGATGCAATTCGAGCGCGATCTGAACCTTGCGATTCAGCATGTCGCTGTGCAGCAGCCTGATGATATCCGTAATGACGCGATTGATGTCCAGCGATTCCAAGCGGGGCTCATCCTTCCTCACGAGCGCGCGCATCTGGCGGATCACCTCGCCCGCGCGTTTGGTGTCCTGGGCGATGTCTTCCAGCGCGCCCCGGATCTCGGTCAGATCGGGAGTGGCGGCGGTGAGGAATCGCGATCCGGCCTGGGCATTGCTCAGGATGGCGCTGAGCGGCTGGTTCAGTTCGTGTGCGAGCGATGCCGTCAGCACGCCCATCGTGGACACGCGCGAAAGGTGGGCCAGTTCGTCGCGCTGTTGCCCGAGCTTCAGTTCCGACTGCTTGCGCGCGGTGACATCGGTGTCAGCGCCGCGGTAGCCGAGGAGGCTCCCGTTTGCATCCAGCACGGGGGTGCCGCTGGTCTCCAAATGCACGATCTTTCCACCCTTGCTGACATTGGCATTGGGAAAATCCCGAAATGTTTGGCGATGGGCAAATATCTGAAACGCGGCGGCCTTCCGTTCCTCACGGACCGACGGGGCAAACAGATCGTAGAAATGCATCTTCGCCACCAACTCTTCCGCGGTGTACCCGAGGGTTTTTTCCACCGACGGGCTCGCATACGTGTAGAGGCCGTCCGCGTTGACCTCCCAAATAAACTCCCCGGCGGTCTCGGCCACCTGACGGAACCGTTCCACGCTTTCCCGAAGTTTCGCTTCGGTCAGTTTGCGTTTATCCTCCTCTTTGACGATCAACCATGCCTTTGCCCCCAGGGTTGAAAACACCATGCCACAAATGAACAGGGCACCGATGACCAGGGCCAGCTTGTTTCGGAAAGAGATCAGGTTGGCAAGCACATCCTGTTCGGCCGAGGCCACGGCAATGGACCAGAATGTATTCCCGATGGGAACCGGCATGTACACCGCGTATTTCCTGGTTGGCCCGACATTCTGGTCGCCGATTCGGTCAAAGGTGTATATCGCGGTGCCTTCATGGCCTTTGAGCATAGCGTTCACCATGACACCAAGCGAAGGGGAATCCTTGATGACTTCAAACACGGATTTCCCAGTAAGCCCAGATATCGGGGTGAAAAGAATTGTCCCGTCACGGCTGACCACCCAGGCATAACCGGTTTCGCCGATCTTTATCACATCGAGATGGCGATGAGCGATGCTCTCGAAGTTTACAAGTATTGCGATTGCCCCTTTGAATTCAGACCCCCGGAAGACCGGCGCATAGACGGCAACCGCATTATATCCCTCGATGGCCTTGAATACATCGCTAGGGCGTGTTTTCAAAATGGGTTTTTGAGCCAGTCCAGTATTGCAGCCATCTGAACGAAGCCCAGGAAATACAAATCGCGTTTCTCATAACGAGTCCCAATTCTGCGATAGCGTTTCAATCGTTGA
>Ga0302319_10015550_pt1 | contig 14099 bp, 13 predicted proteins | sample Bog_T0_2_FD_203319 | JGI IMG/M metagenome (GOLD analysis project Ga0302319, IMG submission 203319) | Peat permafrost microbial communities from Stordalen Mire near Abisko, Sweden - Bog_T0_2 | ecosystem: Environmental > Terrestrial > Soil > Wetlands > Peat | place: Sweden: Abisko, Stordalen Mire... | reverse complement strand
GTTGGTTACATCAGGGTCAGCAGTGTTGACCAAAACACAGAACGTCAACTGGACAACGTGCAGGTAGATCGGAGCTTTACCGACAAGGCCAGCGGAAAGGATACAAAGCGACCACAACTAGAAGCCCTGATTGAGTTCGTTCGAGACGGGGATACGGTAGTAGTTCACAGCATGGACAGACTGGCCAGAAACCTCAGTGACCTACGCAAGCTGGTTACTGATCTCACCAAACGAGGTATCAAGGTTGAGTTCATCAAAGAGAATCTGACCTTCACTGGAGAAGATTCTCCGATGTCTGAGTTACTGCTCAATATGCTAGGCGCGGTGGCCGAGTTCGAGCGGTCTATGATTCGGGAACGCCAGCGTGAAGGTATTGCAATCGCCAAGACCAAGGGAGTCTATACAGGTCGCAAACCTTCCCTTAGTCCAGATCAGGTGCAGCAACTCCAAGACCGTTGCAGGACTAGCGAAAGCAAGACTGCACTCGCCAAAGAGTTTGGCATCAGCCGTGAAACATTGTATGCGTACATACGACCTCGAACAGTAGTGCTGTAGGAAGCTCTCTAAGCCTTCGGCACCGCGTTATTGAACCACGGTGTCAAAGAGCTACCAGCGATGTCTGAGAAGGCATCCCAGCGGGGAATGGAGTGGAGTACCCCATGGAGAGCGCCGCATTATACGCTAAAACTTGTTGACGCGCAACTAATTTTATAGTATAATGATGTTAGATCAAAAAATAAGCCTGCAATGGGCGGATAAAGAGCACGAAAGCCCCGATGGGGAATAGTGCGCGGTGACAAAGGATTGTCGTAAAGTGCACTGACTCATACTGCGGTGGGTGTCCCGTTAGATAGGGTTATTGCGAGAAAGATTCTCGCTTCACTACCGTCTAAATCGCAACAAATCTTAGAGATTCCTTACCAGCGTGTCCGTTGGTAAGGAAGCCGCTGGTTGAGTCGCAGAGGATGTGCAGACTCCCAGCACCTTCGGTTCCCAACTTGGAGCGGTATCCGAGCGAGTGACCGAAGGCAAAGCAACGTCACTGCGGGTTAAGTCCTTTTCCCGCACAAAGCAGACACACGCAGCCGACAGCCTTCCTACGGGGAATAGGCCGCTGTGTCTGCTTTGACGTTGCTCCCGTTTCATAAGTTCTGTAGGTACACCGACGCGAGATTGCGTCATCGACAATCAACAACAAACGAAAGGCTATAAACCAAATGAGCACCGAAAGCAGCAGTACTCCCGTAGCAGTAACCGAAGTTGAACCCGTCCAAACACCAGCGACACAGCCCACGGTCATCGAGACCCTAACCGCAAAGCACGCTGAAGAGATGGCTGCAATGCAAGTCAAGCTAGATCGAGCACAGATCAACAAGGCTGTTGAGGCATCGAAGATCACACCGAGTACGCCTCTGGGTAACGGTTTGGAAGATGCTAGGCGGTATCAGGCGATTCAGTCAGTGGGCGGTAATGCGAGATGGCACGCACTCTCCAGTCAGCAGCGCGAAGTTGCTCTGGGTGTGACCGACAAATTCACGGATGACGAGATTAAGCAAGTATTCGGACATACCAGCAATAGTGCAGATGCAAGCCGACTTGCGACGATGAACCCGCGAAAGTACGCTCAGATGCGGAAGGCCGCAATCGAAAGGAACCTGTACTAATCAGGTTTTCTGGGATGCGGTAACACTGGATAGGGCTGCGCTGATAATGGCAGCCCTTCTCAGTGTCTACAGACAAGGCAGGGAAGGGGCCAATGATTCAACTTAGAGCTGGCTTCGAGCCACTGCTTAGGAGCATTGGATTCGACAGTGCTAGAGACGGTGTGAGCGTCGAATTTGTAGAGAAACTATGTGCTATGCACCGCAGAGACCTCGCTCTCGGCAGTTGCAGTCGTGATGGCACGGTGAGCTACGCAGTTTCCGATAATCCGCTCACTGAGGAAACCACCCTGAGGCTGGCGGGGCTGTTGGAAGCGATTGCGTCGAACACGCAGTCAACGGAATGGAAGCAATGGAAACGGCAGGGTAAGAAACTGCACAACTTCAACTGGAACTTAAGCGTTCCACTAACTTCGGGAGAGAGATTAGGGGAAATGACTTGGAAATCGAAAGAACTGCACAGTATGCAGTTGGATATGAACAACCGCTAACCACCAGCGATGTAGCCGCGATGCTCGGCGCACATCCCAAAACAATCGAACGCAAGGCACGGGCTGGGGATATTCCCGGTCATTTCAAGATCAATCGCTGGTTCTTCTTTCCTTCAGAGCTGGACAAGTGGTTGCGTTTCTGTGTACCTTCATGCAGCCAATTCGTGAATGTGAGCTAGGACAACACATGAAGTTCACACGCACAAGCTACCAGCAGGGCTGTTTGACAACCGAGGGAAGGAAAACCGGGCCGGATGTCTGGGTGTATCTCTGGCGTGAGCCAGATGCAAACGGAACCAGACGGCAGAGAAAGCTATTGATTGGAACGGTTGAGAAGTACCGCTCAGAATCAGCCGCATCGAAAGCCGTTGCTCTTTTGCGTGCTGACATCAACCGGGAAAACGTAGGGGCATCGTTTAGGCCGCTATCCGTGGCGCAATTAATCGCCCATTACGAGACGAACGAACTTGACGGAGAGCGGTCTACAAAGGCGCACTCAACCAAGTTGATTTACAAGTCTGTATTAGCAACTTGGATCATGCCGTTCTGGGGAACGCGCCTATTGTCAGAAGTGAAGGCCGTAGCCGTGGAAGAATGGCTGTTTGGTTTGAAACTGGCCGCAGCTACAAAGGCGAAGATTCGGAACCTCATGTCTGCACTGTATGCACACGCGAGACGGTATGAGTTCACGACCAGTGACCCTATCAGGTCAGTTCGCCAGAGTGCAAAGCGGGAGAGCATCCCAGATGTTCTAACGGTAGACGAGCTAACGGCACTAATGCCAGAGCTACAGCAGCCGTATCTTTCAATGGTGACGGTTGCTGCTGTGACAGGGTTGCGGCGTAGCGAACTGTTCGCGCTGAAATGGTCAGATGTTGACTTCGATGCGCGGGAAATTCGCCTGAGTCGCGCAATAGTCCATCAGGTTGTGGGCGAGATGAAAACGGAAGCATCCCGCAAGCCTGTTTCGATGGAACCCGAACTAGCTGGACTTCTGGACGATTGGAAGGCTCAATCGAAATACAGCGGCCCTGATGATTGGGTGTTTGCAAGCCCAGAATGTGACGGATTGAAACCCTATTGGGCTGATAGCGTGTTGACAGGGCATATCAGGCCAGCGGTAGAACGAGCAGGAATCAAGAAGCTGGTAGGGTGGCACACGTTCCGGCACACGCTGGCGACAGTCCTGAAGTCTAACGGTGAGGATGTGAAGACGGTGCAAGAGATATTGCGCCATGCAAACAGCCGGATCACGATGGACATTTACACTCAGGCCGTAACGCCAGCAAAACGAAACGCACAGCAGCGGGTTTTGCAGATGATCCTGCCACAAGCGAAGTACGTAGAAGCGGCAGCAACCGGGAGCTAAACCCGATACTGTTACTTTTGCTACTTTCCACAAGGCGAAAATTACCCGCAACTGATACAATTCAAACAGCAGGCGCGTAGCTCAGTTGGTTAGAGCGCTACCTTGACACGGTAGAGGTCAGGAGTTCGAGTCTCCTCGTGCCTACCATTTCTTTTCTTAGACTTAGCAAGCACTCCATCCTCCTCCGCATCGTTTTCCATTCCGCTTTTCGTTCCGCTATTGAATCTGGTTTCCTGACAACAACGTATTCAGAAACTGTCCCTGAGCCGCTAGACGATTGGAATCAACCGCATGGCTGCAGATCCCCAGGGTGGTTCTTACGTTGCTGTGCCGCATCATCGAGGAAACCGTCTTCACATCCACGCCATTGGAGACAAGCCAGCTAGCCAAACTATGCCACAGGTTGTGCCATCCCCAACGTCTGATCGGGTTTCTTGCTCCACAAATTGTGAGTTTTGGTGATTTTCCCGAAGCCGGTTTCGGAGGACTTTGGCGAAAATTGCAACCTGGCGAAAATTGCAACCCTGTGATGCTGAAATGCCACGACTACAATGCTGCCGCCAGGCAGCTCGCAGCGAGATCCTGCTCTGTTCCGGAGGCTACCGCAATACCCCCATTGATCGCTTCTGGGGATTCTGGTTCAGAACGGGGGGCTGTCGATTGTCCAGTCGAGCCTGTCTTCGCCAAAGAACTCGGCCGGATGCTGAGTGCGCACGGTACCGTTGCCGCAGAACAGTGAGTCAGCAGGGCAATACTTATCGCAACCCCAGCATACCCGTTCGGGATGTTTAGGATGAAGTGGGATCTTCGCCATGAGATCGTTTGCTCCCAGCTGCCGAGACCGCGTGCGGTCTGATTCAATTCGGTAAACTGGTCGCCTCAACAGTGTTCGGAATCCCCATGGCCTCGCGCTGCTCACCAGCCTTTATCTGCAGATGCCCGCGACCAGTCCTGGCCGCTAGGAGCAACGACCTTCGCAGCAGCTTCGAGCGCTGCAATCACTGTATCTACTTCCAGTTTTCCCGCGACGCATGCCTCGGCTAGAGGCTTGCGGCCACCACAGCAGCAATCAATCCCGTACTGTTCAAATACTCGCATTGAGGACGGCTGTTCCAGTGCAATTTCGCGAACGATCTTTGTTGGGGCAGTCATGACGATTCTCCCTGAAACACACTTAAATGCCCGCTCCACTTGCCCACAGCGACTTTGGTCACTCCGGCAAAATAGTAATGCGATTGACTTAAGTCGCAGCGCTCCCTTCCTGCTCAGCATCTCATTCAGTGGGCCCGACGAAGAACCCCGTCCCGGGCATACTGCTCCGCCAACGGCGCCAACCCGGCCTTCATCCAGCAGGCACAGGAGTGCCTGCGCAAGGCCAATTCATGATCGAGCATAGGAATATTCCTACTGAGCTGGCCAAACAAGGATGGTTGCACGCTTGGCCTCGATCATCAGGGCAATGCCGCCAAGAAATCTGTTATCGCTGAGACTTAAGTCATAGGGCAAAAGCTCTGGAAGTAGTCTCCTGATATAGTCTGGCCGCCACGGTGATTGCGAGCCCAGCGGGTAAAGAGGAACTCATAATGCAATCCCAACCTTCTCCTAGGCTTCAACTCGCCCTCGGCACAGGAGCCTTCGCCTTCTGCTTCGCGGTCTTTGGCTCGCTCTCCGCCATGATGCCGATTCTGAGCAAGCAAATGCATCTCACTCCCGTGCAGAAGAGCATTGCTGTAGCGCTTCCTGTTCTCCTGGGCAGTCTGGGACGAATCCCACTCGGGATGCTGACGGACCGCTTTGGCGGACGGTCGGTGTTCAGCTTCGTGATGCTGATCTCCATCGTTCCAGCTTTTCTGATGGGAACGGTGCATGATTACCAACACCTTTTGATCTACGGATTCTTCATAGGAATTGCGCTGGCGAGCTTTTCGGTGGGTGTCGGTTTCGTCAGTGGCTGGTACAGCGCAGAGCAGCAGGGTTTCGCCTTGGGCGTGTACGGAGCCGGAAACATCGGCCAGTCGCTGGCCGCGTTTGGCTCACCTTTCATCGCAGCCGCTGCCGGAATGCGTTGGGGATTCTGGACCTTCGGCGTCCTGCTCTCTGTTTGGCTGGTGCTCTTTGTGTTCCTGGCGCGCAACGCTCCGCGCCGTGGTGCGATCAAATCATTCAAGGACACGGTGCGTCCGCTGAATGATCCCCGGAGTTGGGTCCTCAGTCTTTACTACTTCCTCACCTTCGGCGGTTTTGTGGCGATGGCGGTGTACCTGCCCATTTTTTTGACGGAGATGTTCAAGCTCACTCCGCAGAACGCGGGAATGCGAACAGCGGGCTTCGTTGTTCTGGCCACGCTGATGCGGCCGGTAGGTGGAATTCTGGCGGACAAGGTTGGTGGACGGACCATTCTGAAGTGGGTATTTCCTGCCACGGCCATTATGGCGATCTTCCTGGCCTGCCCAATGATGGCCACCTTCACGATTGGAGCTCTTGGAATGGCTGCCGCCATCGGTCTCGGCAACGGCGCGGTGTTCAAGTTGGTACCCGAGTACTTTCCGAACTCCGTAGGCAGTGTGACCGGATTGGTTGGCGCTGCCGGCGGACTGGGTGGTTTCTTCCCGCCACTTTTGCTTGGCGTCATCAAACAGCAGACCGGCGGATTCGCGCTTGGCTTTGTTCTGCTTGGAGCGTTCTCTCTGATATGTCTCGCGGTGCTCGTGTGGCGGCCTTCTACGCCCGCCGCGGCAGTTGCTCTCTCATAGGTGGAAAATGCGACAGCCTGAATTTCCAGCTCACGGTTCGGATACGGCCCATGCTTTTGGATGGGGCTTGCTTGTGGCGTCGTCCCTGATAGCTGCGATCTTTGTTGGCAGCCGAGGCCTGAAGGACTTTGATCCCGCACTGGTTTCCTACGCGGGCGCATCGGTCTTTGCCGCTTTCGGAATAGGTTATCGATACTCGATGTGGCTGCGAAGGCCGCCTACCCGCCTGTACTGGTATCGAGGCTGGCAGCTATTTTTGCAGCCTCGACAGCTTCCAGGAAATGTCTTGCACCTTGGCCGTATCTTCTGGAACAACATCTTTCTGCAGCGTTTTATCGGGAAGCGTTCACGCATTCGCTGGACCGCCCACTGGTTTCTGGCTTGGGGATGCCTGCTTGCAGCGGCTGTCACCTTTCCGCTTTCGTTTGGCTGGGTGCGATTTGAGACCGCGCGCGACAGCCAGGAAATCTACAACGCGTTCATGTTTGGCATTCCGGTTGGCAGCTTTCACCTCGGAACGGTAGTTGCGGAGCTGACCTTCAACATTCTGGACATTGCTGCCGTGATGGTTCTGGTTGGCGTCTTCTTCGCCTTTTGGAGACGCAGTCGCGACCGTGACGCAAGATCAGTCCAGCAGTTTTCGAACGACCTGTTGCCGCTTATTCTGCTGTTCGCAATTTCGATTACCGGGCTATTCCTCACGGCCTCAACGCACCTGATGCACGGGCTGCATTATGTATTCCTCTCGCAACTGCACGCTATCACGGTGATCTTCACTCTGCTTTATTTGCCCTTCGGCAAGTTCTTCCATATCTTCCAGCGACCCGCACAACTGGGCGTAGACTTCTACAAAAAAGCCGGAGCCGAAGGCGAGCAGGCCATTTGCGCTCGCTGCGGCGAGGCCTTTGGGTCGCGAATGCAGATGGAAGATCTCAAGGCTGTGCAGGCGGCGATTGGCATTCACTATCAAATGGCTGACGGAACTCACTATCAGGATGTCTGCCCTGCATGCCGCCGCAAGAATCTTGCTTTAGCGCAGGACGGTCTCTGGAAATCCCTTGGCGGGGACATGCACGGGATGGGAAAGGAACTGTAACAGTGGCGAAGCTTCCGACAGATATTCCTGAACTGGTCAAACAATTTGGCCCCACGCTGCACGTGGTACCTCCCGGCGGATGGGCTCACACCGATAAAGACGAGAAGCTGGTGAAGACGCATTGCTGCTTTTGCGGACAACAGTGCGGAATCCAACTGCGCGTGCGTGAGAACAAGGTTGTTGGGTTCGAGCCGTGGGAGGACTTTCCGTTCAATCGAGGCAAGCTCTGCCCGAAGGGCGTGAAGCGCTACATGCAGGACGAGCACCCGGACCGGCTGAAGAGTCCATTGGAGCGCGTAGAAGGAAAGGGGTTTTTGCCCATTGGCTGGGATGCGGCGATGGAACGTGTCGTCTCGGAAATCAAGCGCATTCAGCAGAAGTATGGCAATGACGCGTTCGCTCTGTTGACCGGAGCCTCTCTCACAAACGAGAAGGCTTACCTGATGGGCAAGTTCGCGCGGGTCGCGTTAAAGACCGCCAACATCGACTACAACGGACGCCTCTGCATGGTTTCTGCCGGCGCCGCCTCAAAGAAAGTGTTTGGTATCGACCGTAGCGCGAATCCCTGGAGCGACATCACCAAAGCTCACGTCATTCTGGCCGCGGGGGCAAACATCGCGGAGTGCGCACCAATCACAACGGACTATCTGTGGCAAGCGCGCGAAAAGGGCGCCAAGTTGATCATCCTTGATCCACGCATGACGCCCATCGCACGCAATGCCGACTTGTTCATTCCTGTGCGCTCGGGTGGCGATATCGGCGTATTCAACGGAATGTTGCACATCATGATCGAGCGTGGCTGGATTGATCGCGAGTTCATTGCCCAACACACTACCGGCTTCGAAGCCGTGACAGAAACGGTGAAGAAGTACACGCCGGAGTACTCGGCAAAGATCGCAGGCGTGCCGCCTGAGATGATTGTCAAGGCTGCCGAACTCTGGGGCCCTGCTTCAACCAGTTTCCTGCTTCATGCCCGTGGCATTGAGCACCACTCAAAGGGCGTGGATAACTGCATCGCCGCGATCAACTTAGTCGTTGCCAGTGGACGCATCGGGCGCGAAGGTTGCGGCTATGCCATGATCACCGGCCAGGGCAACGGGCAAGGTGCGCGCGAGCAGGGACAGAAGTGCGACCAACTTCCCGGCAGCCGCGACATCAGCAATCCCGAGCATCGCAAGTACATTGCAAGCGTCTGGGGCGTCCCTGAAGAGTCAATTCCGCAAAAGGGGCTGTCGGCAATTCCACTGGTCGAAGCCATTCACGAAGGCAAGATCAAGGGGTTGATCTCGATCTGCTTTAATCCCGCAGTCTCCCTCCCAGATGGCAATTACGTTCGCGAGGCGCTTGGAAAACTGGAGTTCTACGTCAACATCGATTTCTTCCTCTCCGAGACCGCTCGCTATGCGGACATTGTGCTTGCAGGCTCATTGATGGAAGAAGATGAAGGCACAACAACCAACGTGGAAGGCCGTGTGATCCGCCATCGTCAGGCAGTCACGCCTCCGGAGGGCGCGCGCCAGGACTGGGCGATCATCAATGAGATCGCCAGTCGCCTTGGCTATGCAGACAAGTTCCACTCCGCGCCGCGCGAGATATTCGAGGAACTGCGCATCGCCTCGAAAGGCGGCGTCTCCGACTACTCCGGCATGACCTGGGACTCCATCGAGAAAGACTACGGTCTGTTCTGGCCATGTCCAGAGCCCGGACATCCCGGCACTCCGCGCCTCTATGAGGGCGGGAAGTTCGGACATCCAGATGGCAAAGCTCACTTCAGTCCGATTGAGTGGCGACCATCCGCGGAGATGCCTGACGGAGAGTATCCGATCATTCTCACGACCGGGCGCGTGGTCTCGCACTTTTTGTCTGGCACGCAAACCCGTCGCATCGGAAGCTTGATGGAGCAGTATCCGCAGCCACGTTGCGAGATGCACCCGCGCCTCGCTGAAAAGCTCGGCATCGTTGATGGTGACTTTGTAAAAGTGGAGAGTCGCCGCGGCAAGGTCGTGGTGCGCGCCCAGGTGGTAAAGACGATCAGACCGGATACGGTGTTTGTGCCCTATCACTGGCCGCTTGATCGCTCGGCCAACAACATTACGATTCGCGCCATCGATCCGGTGTCGAACATTCCTGAATTCAAGATCTGCGCAGTTCGCGTCAGTAAGACCGATGCTCCCACGGACCCCATCGCGCAACTTGAGATGGAAGCGGGTGGCATCCGATGAGCGAGGCTGCTTTCTTTATCGATCACTCGCGCTGCATTGGATGCCAGTCCTGCTTGCAGGCTTGTGCTGAGTGCGACACGCATCGCGGTGTGAGCATGATTCACCTGGAGACCATCCAGCGCTCAGACAGCGTGCAGACCGCGCCCCAAGTCTGCATGCATTGCGAAGACCCGATCTGTGCCCGCGTCTGCCCCGCCGATGCCATCAAAAAGACTCCCGACGGAGTCGTGCAGAGCTCACTGAAGCCGCGCTGTATTGGCTGCTCCAACTGTGTAATGTCTTGTCCGTTCGGCGTTCCGAAGTATCGTGCAGAGATTGACCAGATGATGAAGTGCGATATGTGCTATGACCGCAGCAGCGTTGGCAAGAAGCCGATGTGCGCCACTGTCTGCCCATCCGGCGCCCTGACCTTTACCACCATGGAAGAAATTCAGCGCACGCGCAGTGGCATTCCGATCAATACATGGAAATTCGGAAATGAGGTTGTGAAGACCAAGGTGTACGTAATGGTTCCGCGCGAGGTTGAACAATTGAACGTGGATCTCGTGCAGATTTCATCAACTCCGACTGCATTACAGGATGATCCCTACGATGTTGCGTTAATGCTGGAGGACGCATAGTGACCAACGAAACGAAAGAGTGTGCCAGCTGCAATAAGACTCCGAAGTGGAAGCAGGACTTCCCCATTGAATGGGAAGGAGACCATTACGTGACCCGTCGCGAGATGGTGAAGTTCATGACGCTCGGCTCGTTGCTGCTGGCTGGGGCAAATTGGATCGCGGCGATTGCTGGCCAGCTGCTTCATCGTGGTTCGAAAGCTGAGCGCGATATCGGAGCCGTTTCAGCGCTGGAGCGAACGGGCTCGCTCCTCTTTCGCTATCCCACCGACCAGGATCCCTGCATTGCCGTCCGCACGCCGGATGGCAAGTTGGTCGCATATTCGCAGGTCTGTACTCACCTCTCCTGTGCTGTTGTGTACGACAAGGCTGACAATGCACTGGTTTGCCCCTGTCATCACGGCGTGTTCAATATCTACGAGGGAAGCCCGGTTGCCGGTCCCCCGACGCGGCCGCTCCCGAGGATAAAACTTGAGCAGCGTGGCGACAGGCTGTTTGCCACAGAACTGGAGGCATGATGAGCGTCCGCACCCAGGGAACGACCCTGTTTACAGCGATTCTGATTCTTGTCGGCACAACCGTTGTAGTACAACTGTGGCTGCTTACGGTTTCGACAGAGGCGCTGCTCATTGGCCAGGTCAAGACACTCGTTCCGGCGGCCGTCGGGTCATCGGTGTTGCTGCTAATCAATGCCTGCCTGCTTCGTTATGTATCTCGATTCGACCGCGACGTTGAGCGGGAATGACATTACCTGCAATCATCCAGCCGGGTAGGTGATTCGGTTCCCACTGACTTGCGCGAAGGGCATCAGTGAATAAATCCGCGAGACGGTTGCGCTTGTAATCTCCTGCACTTCAATCCCTCGCACCAGGAGCGCATCGGCAATCAGCGAGCGATGGCAACGCCATGGGACTGCTTCTGCGCACATGATTGTCTGAAATATCGCAGAGCCGCCTCCAGTCCCCGTTGGGTTTCTTCCGAGGCAGGCCGGTCAATTACAACGGCGACAGCTTCCAGAGAGGCGAGGAACATCTCGATGCGCCTGTGGCAGTCTGACAACAGGCCTATCGGTTCAGAGAAGCTGTGACTTTTTGTTCCTATTTGGATAGGCATAGCTTAAAAGGCCTCCAATCCGCTTACCTTTGGACCAGTGCTATTCAATACAGCACATTGAGCACCGGCATTCTCGCAATCGACACCGAAGGTTTCAAAAATCCCTTGGGGACATAAGAACAGCAGGCTTCTTCCGCCAGCGGATCGTCGGTAACCGCGAACGCTCGCGAGCGCGAACCGCCGCAGATTCTCGCGCTGGCACCATCCATACTTACTGCCAGTCGGGCGAGCCCCGCTTCCTTCAGTCTGACAACGATGTCTTTCGTCAGTAGGGGAGTGGCGCTTGGCGTGAGTGAAACACGAACACCGACCTTACTCGCGTAAGCGCATCCTCAGTTAAGGACTGTTATAGCTGCCACGCGGACGAGCGACGGCTCTCGTGGTTCGACGAAGTCGTGCTTGCGTACTGGCTGGTGCGCCACGACGTTCTAACCGCGCGTGAGCACCTCAACTTCAAAGTTGGAATCACGAGTGCTCTTGGGCTTTGTGGACCGAGCTTGGAGAAGCGTCCTATTTAACCGGGCGTGAGCCTGTAATGAGGATGTCCACCAGTCTCCTGGCGCTTTGCTGCCAGCCGGGACCGGACGCAATATGGGAGACACCGATCAGCGCTCGAAGCAGGTCGAACGGTTCGAGATCATTGCGAATGTCGCCGCTCTTGATGGCCCGCTTCACTAGCGCATCAATCGCTCCAATGATCAGCTCGCGAGAACCCTCAAATAGCTTTGAAGGGCCACCAACAACACTATTCAGGGCGGGAGCAATGATCTGCTTCGCCGCGATGTGGTCAACGAACAGCAACATCCATGTTCGCAGCGCGTCAATCGGGGACATCGTTTCTGTGAACTTGCGCTCGGCCGCAGCCAGCTTCTCAACTTCACTCCGATAGACCGCTTCGATCAAGGTATCTCGGGTGGGGAAGTGACGATACAGAGTCCCGGCTCCCACTCCCGCCTGTTTGGCGATCTCGTCCAGGCTGGCGTCCGCGCCAGAGCGGGTAAACGCCTCCTTCGCTGCTTCCAAAATCCGCTCGCGATTCCGCTGCGCATCCATGCGCGGCTTCCGTTCGGCGGATTGTGAATTTTTGTTAGCCATTCACGAAAATACTTGCAACCGGAGACAGTCTCCGGTTATCTATTAATTGGGAGACAGTCTCCGTTTTATGCGAAGCGGCATGGGTTCGTCAATGCCGTTTGGGCGCGGGGAACCCAACCTTGAATCAAGGAGGACCGAGATGCTTCAGGATATAACCCTGCCCGGCAGCTTTACCCTGCCCGGCAGTTCACTCAGCGTGAACCGCATGGGCTACGGAGCCATGCAACTTGCAGGGAGAGATGGCGACAAGTTAGTGTGGGGACCACCTCGAGACGTCGATGGGGCAATTGCTGTACTGCGGGAAGCCGTGGCGAGCGGTGTGAACCACATCGATACCTCCGATTTCTATGGCCCTCACGTCACCAATCAGATCATACGTAAGGCGCTCTCCCCCTATCCCGACGATCTGGTAATCGTGACCAAGGTCAGCTCCCGGCGAGGCGAAGACGGATCCTGGATTCCAGCTCTCTCGCGCGAAGAGCTGACCACGGCGGTTCACGACAATCTCCGCAACCTCGGCCTGGATGTGCTCGACGTGGTCAACCTGCGCAGCATGTTTAACGTCCATCAACCGGCAGAAGGTTCGATCGAAGCGCCGCTCACGGTCCTGGCCGAGCTTCAGCAAAAGGGCTTGATCCGTCATATCGGACTAAGCAACGTGACGCTCACACAGATCGCGGAAGCGCGGCGGATCGTACCCATCGTCTGCGTCCAGAATCAATACAACCTCGCACATCGGGCCGACGATGCGCTCGTGGCAGACCTTGCTCGTGACGGCATCGCCTACGTTCCGTTCTTCCCACTGGGCGGCTTCACTCCGCTGCAGTCGGATACGCTCTCTGAAGTGGCTCAGCGTCTTGATGCCACGCCGATGCAGGTTGCGCTTGCATGGCTATTCCGGCGCTCGCAGAACATCCTGGTGATTCCCGGGACATCATCCATCGAGCATCTTCGCGAGAATCTCAAGGCGGCGACGCTGCAACTTCCCGCTGACGTGCTTGCCAATCTCGACGCAATACCCGGACATGTCGCAGTCCAATAATTTGGTCTGAGCAGTGACCGTGTGAACGGTCGGCATCGAAGAATAGGAGTTCTCATATGCGTGTTTTTGTCACAGGAGCAACAGGTTTCATTGGTTCGGAAATCACCCGCGAGTTGATCGAAAACGGCCATCAGGTCCTGGGTCTTACTCGCAGCGATGCAGGTGTCAAATCACTTGCCGCTGCAGGCGCCCAAGTGCACCGTGGTGATCTCGAAGACTTAGAGAGCCTGCGCACGGGAGCGGCAAACGCAGACGCGGTTATCCACACTGCCTTTGTTCACGACTTTTCGAGATTCAAGGAGATCTGCGAGATTGACAGACGTGCCATCCAGGCTCTCGGCTCTGCGTTGGTTGGCTCTGACAAACTGCTGATTGTCACCTCAGGGACCGGGATGTCGCGAGCTGGACTTGGCGTGACTGCCACGGAAGACGACCCGAAGGCAAGTTCGGAAGTGATCCCCCGCGCAGCGACGGAGGAGGCTGCCGACGTTCTTACGGAGCAAGGCGTCCGCGTCGCCATCATGCGCCTTCCGCAGGTGCACGACACGGTGAAGCAGGGCTTGGTCACGCCCGCGATCCAGGTGGCTCGCGAGAAGGGTATGGCGGCCTATATCGGCGACGGGCTCAATCGCTGGCCGGC
>Ga0302319_10015548_pt1 | contig 14100 bp, 8 predicted proteins | sample Bog_T0_2_FD_203319 | JGI IMG/M metagenome (GOLD analysis project Ga0302319, IMG submission 203319) | Peat permafrost microbial communities from Stordalen Mire near Abisko, Sweden - Bog_T0_2 | ecosystem: Environmental > Terrestrial > Soil > Wetlands > Peat | place: Sweden: Abisko, Stordalen Mire... | reverse complement strand
TCCCCGGAGTGGATCATCGTTACCTTCACCTGGATGCCCTTCGGACATATCTGCTCCACGAACGCCTTGTACTTGGCAAACGTCGCCTCCGGCTTCATCCCCGGCACCAGCCGGAAGCTGATCTTCGCCGTCGCCTTCGCAGGGATCACCGTCTTGGCGCCCGCGCCTGTGAAACCACCGGGCATCCCGTGCACGTCCATCGTCGGCCGCGACCACGTCCGCTCCAGCACGCTGAACATCGTCTCGCCGGTCAGCTCCGTCGAACCCACCTCGTGGCTGCGGTACTCCTCCTCATCGAACGGCAGCGACTTCCACGCAGCCAACTCCGCAGCGCTAGGCGCCTCCATGCCGTCGTAGAACCCCGGAATCGCCACATGCCCGTTCTCGTCCTTCAGCTTCGCGATGATCTGGGCCAGCGCCACAAACGGATTCGGCGCCGCGCCCCCGTACATGCCGCTGTGCAGATCGGTCGCCGCGCCGCGCGCCTCCAGCTCGGTATAGATCATGCCGCGCAGCCCCACGCACAGCGTCGGCAGGTCCGGCGCGAACATCTCGGTGTCGCTCACCAGCGCAGCATCCGCCTTCAACTGGTCGCCGTGCTCGCGCACGAACGCCGCTATGCCCTCGCCGCCCACCTCCTCCTCGCCCTCCACGATCACCCGCACGTTCACCGGAAGCGCACCGTCGGCCTTCAGCAGACTCTCCAGCGCCTTCACGTGCATCCACATCTGCCCTTTGTCGTCCACGGCCCCGCGCGCGTAGATGTTGCCGTCGCGCACCTCCGGTTCAAACGGCGGCGACTTCCACTCGTCCAGCGGATCGGGCGGCTGCACATCATAGTGCCCGTAGAGCAGCACCGTCGGCTTTCCGGGCGCGTGGAGCCACTCCGCGTAGACCAGCGGATGCCCCGTCCGCTCGGGCGTGCTGGTCTCGATTAGCCGCACGCCCTCCATACCTGCCGCGCGCAGCCCCTCGGCCACGAACTCCGCCGCACAGCGCACATCCCCGGCGCGCTCCGGCGTCGTCGAGATCGAAGGAATCCGCAGCAGCTCCTTCAACTCCTCCACAAACCGGTCACCGTGCTCCTGTGCATACTTCCGTGCCAAATCGCTCATGCCATCCCTCGCCTTCCTTGTTACGATACAAGCACGACACCCCAGATTGTCTCCAACGTCCGCGTCTTTTGCGTTCTACCTTTGCGTCGTCTGCGTTCGTCTTTGCTTGTTCTCTCTTTTGCGGCCCAATCTCTCACTTCCAGGCATCCAACTCTATTTGAACCGCAGCCACGCGCCCATGCGTCTACTCAGACAGGTGCACCGCCGCCAATATATCTTTTGGAGCCACGATTGATTCTGTCCTTTCTCTGCCGCAAGCGCACCATGATCTTCCACATGCTTGTCTCCGCGCTTTTGTTGTCTGCGAGTGCGACCCTCCACGCCCAGCAGCTCACCGCCTCCGCAGTCGCCCCCACCGACAGCTCCTCTCTCGACTCCTCCCTCCCCGACTCCCCTGCGCCGCAAACCGGAGCCCAAACCACTCCGCCCGAACACACGGACCAGCAGACCAGCCGCATCCTCGGCATCCTGCCCAACTTCCGCGCGGTCAGTGCCAACCAGCACCTACCTCCGCAGACCGTGAAGGACAAGTTCGTCACCGCCACCGAAGACTCGTTCGACTACTCCTCGCTCTTCGTTCCAGTCGCGCTGGCCGGATACAACGAGCTGCGCAACAACACGCCCGAGTTCGGCACCGGTGGCACGGGCTACGGCCGCTACCTGTGGCACTCCGCCGTCGACCAGACCAGCGAAAACTACTTCGTCGAGTTCATCGTCCCCTCCCTCACCCATGAGGACACCCGCTTCTACACCCTCGGCAACGGCGGCTTCTGGCACCGCACCGGCTACGCGCTCAGCCGCGCCGTCGTCACGCGCACCGACCACGGCAAAGAGACCTTCAACATCTCTGAGGTCTTCGGCGCGGGCGCCTCCGCCGGCCTCTCCAACCTCTACTACCCCCGCCGCGAGCGGACCCTCGGCAACACCGGCCAGAACTGGGGCGTCGACATCGGCATCGACGCCGCTGCCTTCGTCCTCAAGGAGTTCTGGCCGGACATCAACCACGCCCTCTTCCACGGTGACAAGACCTTCAAAGACGCCACGCCCGCACATTGAGTGCGGCAATGCCTTGGAATTGTCATCCTGAGCGGAGCCTCTCGCGCCACCAACGAATTATCATCCTGAACGAAGCGCGCAGCCCGAGGTCGAAGGACCTGCTGTTTGCCGGCGAGGCTTACATCTCGCGCCTTCCTCCGCGCACCTTGACGTCCTCCGCGACCACCGCGTTTGCCTCTCCCTGCTGATCGCACACCCACAAAATCCCCACTCCCGCCAGCACGCACGGCACGCACAGTGACCCCACGCCCCACGAATAACTGCCGGTCGCCTCGCGCATCCAGCCCATCCAGTACGGCCCCAAAAACCCGCCGAAGATCCCCATCATGTTCACAATGGCGATGGCAATCGCCGCTGCCTTGCCGGGAATCACCGTCGCCAGCACCACCGTAATGGTCCCGGCCATCGAAAACCAGCACACGATGGAGGCGAGCAAAGCCGCGGCGGCCGACCAGCCCGTCGGATGAAGCCCGGCGTACAGCACCATCGCTGCCTGCACAAAACACAGTGCCGCAATGTGCCAGCGCCGCTCCTGACGCTTGTCCGAACTCCACGCCACGGCGAGCATCCCCACTGCGCCCGCCACGCCCGCGCCCGCCACGAGGTTGCCGGCGCCGCCCGCGCCCCACCCCGTCGCCTGCGACAGCATCTGCGGCAGCGAAAATGTCAGCGCATACGACGTCCCCAGCATAAAGAAGTAAATCCCGCCCAGCACCCACACCTTCCCACTGCGCGCGGCGATTGCCAGCCCGCTGCCATGCCTCGCACTCGCGTGGTGCGGATCGCGGGCCAGCTCTGCCACCAGCGCGCCGCGCTCGGCATCGCTTAGCCACGTAGCCTGCTCCGGCTCATCGGTCAGATAAAACCACACCACAAACGCCAGCAGCACAGCCGGCGCCGCCTCCACCAGAAACATCCACTGCCACCCCGCAAGGCCCAGCCTGCCGTTCAGCCCCAGCAGCGGCCCGGCCAGCGCGCCCATCAGGATGGTGCTCACCGGCATCGCCACATAGAACTGGCTCATGGTCCGCGCGCGCTGCTCGGGCGGAAACCATCGCGACAGGTAGTACACCACGCCGGGAAAGTATCCGGCCTCCGCGCAACCCAGCAGCAGCCGCGCCCCATAGAAGTGCACCGGCGTCCGCACGAACATCATCCCCGCCGCCACCAGCCCCCACGTGAACATGATCCGAGACAGCCATACCCGCGGCCCAAAGCGCAGCAGCAGCGTATTCGATGGAATCTCGCACAGCCCGTAGCTCAGAAAAAACAGCCCCGCGCCCAACCCATACACGCTCGGCGAAAAGTGCAGCGCGCGGTTCATCCCCTGCGCCGCAAAGCTGATGTTCGACCGGTCCATGTACGCGACCAGATAGCACACCGCGATCAGAGGAATCAGCCGCCACCGTGCCTTGCGCAGCGCAGAGTCCAGCGCCGTCGGCAACACCACTCCCGGCACGGCCTCGGCGGTCGACGACGGCATCGCTACCCCTTTATGGAGAACAAATTAACTGGCTTGCCGCCTATCCTACCCGAAGCAACCTTCCGTGACCCACTCCCCTCGCATGTACCAACAACTGAGAACTGAGAACTGACAACCTTCCTATCTCTTCGGCTGTCCGCCCGCATTCCACTCCGGCTTGAAGTCGCTACCCGCCAGCCAGCGCAGCGGCGCCACCAGGCTCTGGATCGCCGCCGTCATGAACGGCAGATCCAGGTGCGCCAGATCGTCGTTGGGCTGGTGATAGGTCGGCACCGTCCCCCAGCCCGCGGCGGTGTGAGCGACCACGCCCTTCAGTGCCAGCGCGTAGTTGTCACTGCGCTCGAAGAAGTGCTGCTCCGGATACGGGTCGGGCCCCAGCAGCGCGCCGTGCGCCTTCAGCGTCGGGCCCAGGTTGCTGCGCTCCCATCCGGTCAGCAGCAGCACGCCCTTGGGCATCTTGGGGTCCTGGTTGCCGATCATCTCGAACTCCAGGTTCGCCACCAGCTCCTTCAGCGGCACCGGCGGATGTTCGCCGAAGTACGTCGAGCCCAGCTCGCCCGCCTCCTCGCTGCCGTAGCAGACGAACAGCACGCTGCGCTTCAACTGCGGCCCCGAAGCCAGCGCACGCGCCAGCTCCAGCACCGCCGTCGTTCCCGCCGCGTCGTCGTTCGCTCCGTTGAAGATCGCATCGCCGTTCACCGGACGGCCGATGCCCAGATGGTCGAGGTGCGCCGTCAGCAAAATCGTCCCCGCCTTCGGGTCGCTGCCCGGAAGGTAGCCGATGGCGTTGAAGGTTTCGCGCGGCTTCGCCTGCGGCACCTCCTGCAGCGTCAGCGAAACCGTCGTGCCGTCCCTTTCGGCGACGAACTTCTTATACACATCCGGATTCAATGTCACCAGCGTCACACCGCCACGCGGCGCCGGGTCATCCTTCAGCCGTATCGGCACCCGCGTCTTCCCGCCGAACATGGTCAGCGTCTGCTGCGAGCCCACGCTCTCCTCGATCACGATCATCGCCGCGCCGCTGCGCCGCAGTCCCTGCGCCGCGCCCATGGAATCCACTCCCTGCGGCACATCCGTAATCACCACCACCGCTCCGCGTGCGCCGGTCAGGTTCTTCGCGTCCGCGGCCTTCACCTTCAGCAGCGGCCCGCTCACGCTCGTCCCCGTCGAGACGAGCACCTGAAACTCCGCGCCCTCCGTCAGGCTCAGCCCGCCTGCGCTCAAGCTGCCATGCCCGTCCAGCACCGGACTCACCACCTCCGCGCTCTGGATGTACCCCGTCATCCCCGGCGCAGTCTTCAGCCCGTAGCCCATAAACTCGCTCGCCACATACGTCGCGGTCACCTCCTCATCATGCGTGGCGCTGCCGCGGCCCTGCATCGCGTCGCTTGCCAGAAACTCCTCGTGCGCCCGCACCCACTCCGGCCTCACCGTCCATGCCGCACTCTGCGCCGCGCAAGTCCCCCATGCCAGCACGGCGACCGCCATCCATCCCAACGAACGGACCACTTTCATCTCATCCTCCTGATTGCTTTCCTATCCTACCCGCTCTGGTGTAGCCTTTCGGCCATGCGCGGCCCCCTCTCCACCAGAACCCCAGTTGCCCTGGGCTTCGTCGCCTTCGGTCTGCTTGCCCTCCATCCCGGCGTCCGAGCCCAGCAGACCCCTTCCCCCACAGCACAAGCTCCTGCCACCCCCGCGCAGACCGCCAACCAGAAGGACGTCCCGCTCAACCCCGATCTCCCCACCATCTTTATCGTCGGCGACTCCACCGCGCGCAACAACGCAGACCTCGGCTGGGGCGACCACTTCGCGCAGTTCTTTGACACCACCAAGGTCAACATCGCCAACCGTGCCCGCGCCGGCCGCAGCTCGCGCAGCTACTACAACGAAGGCAGCTGGGCCCGCGTCCTGGTCACCATCAAGCGCGGCGACTACGTCCTCTTCCAGATGGGCCACAACGACGGCGGCGGCGGCGGCGACACCGTCCTCCACGACACCAAGTACCGCGCCAGCATCCACTCCCTCGGCGACGAGACCGTCAGCGTCCCCGTCCCCATGCCGCTGGCCACCGGCCCACTCGCCGGCCTCACCACCGAGACCGTCCACAGCTACGGCTGGTACATGCGCAAGTACTTCGCCGACACCCGCGCCAAAGGGGCAACCCCTATCCTGCTCACCCCCACCATCCGCAACATCTGGACCGCAGGAAAGATCGAGCGCGACATGGGCTTCCGCGAGATCGACACGCAGCTCGCCGCCGCCGAGCACGTCCCCCTCATCGACATGGCCACCGTGGAAGCCGACCGCCTCCAGGCCCTCGGCCCCGAAAAGACCGCGCTGCTCTTCCCCATTGACCACACCCACTCCAGCGCCCTGGGCGCCGAGGCCGTAGCCCACGACGTCACCGTGGCCCTGCGCGCAGCCCACTCCCCCGTCGCCGCCTACCTCAAGCCCGCGAACTAGCCCCCGTAAGAGTTGTCATCCTGAGCGGAGCCTGTCGCAGTCCTATCGCGAGAGGCGGAGTCGAAGAGCCTGCCCTGAGCGAAGCCGAAGGGACCTGCAGTTCGCTCGTCCCGCCACAAGATCCCAGCCTTTTCAACCACCAATGCAACGTGCCCCTGACCTCTCATGAGGCCAGGGGCACGCAACCACCACAGACTTGAGAGAGCTAGAACTTCAGCCGCAGCGCCAGCTCCAGGATGCGCGGGTCAGCCGCACTGGATACCTTTCCGTAGCTCGAACCGCCGAACGTCGCATTCGGGTTGTTGGGATTGGTGTGGTTGAACGCATTGAACGCCTCGGCGCGGAACTCCAGATGGGCCTTGTCCAGTATGTCGAAGGTCTTGAACAGGGCCATGTTGAAGAGCTCCTGCCCCGGTCCGCGAATCAGGCCGGTATTGGCGTTGCCGTAAAAGCCATGGGCCGGAGCCTGGAATGCCGCCAGGTTGAACCATTGCTGCGTTGAGCCGATCTTCCAGGTCTTGGGTCCGTTGGTCGACATACCCGGAACCACATCCGGCCGCGACGACAGCCCCGCGAACGACTCGCTCAGGCCCGGATCAAACGAATCTCCGCTGCGGAAGGTAGAGATATCGTTGAGGGTCCATCCTCCCAACAGCTCCTTCTCCAGCAAGTTGCCGCTGCTTTGGAAGAACGGCAGCTTGTAGATCACCGTAATCGCCAGCGAGTGAGGGAAGTTCAGGCCCGATGTGTTGCCGTGGTAGCGCGCGAAGTTGTGGATGTCGATCGCGCTGTCGCTGGTGCTGTGCGAATAGGTGTACGAACCCGTCACGTTCAGTGACTTGTTGACGGGATGCTTGATCTGCAGTTCGAGCCCGTTCCACTCCTGCCACAGCTCCGTGGTAAACGTCGTGATGCTGCCATAACCCTGATACGGCGCATAGAAATACTGGTTGTCGCCAGCGGCGCCGGAGTTCGCAGGATTGGTGTTGATCAGCGGATTGAAGTCGTAGGTCACGCCACCCGAGCTGTAGTACGGCGGGTTGTTCAGGTTGATATTGGCTTCCTGATGCTGGATGCGGCTTCCCGCTCCCACAATCGAGGCAACAAAGTTGGCCGGGAACTGATGCTGGATTCCCAGCGACCAGCTGGCCACAGGGGAAGCCTGGATGTTCGGGTCCGCCGCGGTCAGCGATTCGACGGAGACCGCCTTCGCCGCGCCATTGGCGATGCTCCAGCTCGACGTTGTCGGGAACGTGACGTTGGTCAGGTTCTGGCTGGTAAACACCGGGGGATTCGCGTCGCAGCTGAAGGAGCAGTCCTGGTTAGTAAAGATGCGGGTGTAGCTCATGCCAAAGCCGCCGCGCAGGCTGGTCTTGCCGTCGCCGAAGACGTCCCACGCAAAACCCGCATCGGGCGCGAAGTACCAGATGTGCTTGTTGGAGAAGTTGATCGGCAGCCCGCCCGCCTGGCCGGTGTTGAACAGCAGGCCGTTGCTGTAGTCCGTGCCGGGCGTGATGTTGGTAACGCCGCTGCTCTCATTGACGGTCGGCGCCAGTGCGGGATTGTAGGCCGTAGGAGAAAAATTAGTCTCGGATCCCGGCGGCCCGTAAGGCAGCGGCATGTGGTAGATGCGCAGGCCCGCGGTGAAGGTCAGGTTCTTGTTGAACTGGTACCGGTCCTCCACATACGGCGAGTAGGAGAAGGCATGAATGTCGCCGTGCGGCGCGAAGCTGGTCTGCGTAAAGCTGGCGACATAGCCCAGCAGCATGTCCGCATACGCCGCGTCATTCAGGCACAGTGCGGACGAAATCGGGTTGCCGGTGTTGCACTCGCCGGCCGCGGTCTTCTCCGCCGCTGTGGGCGTGGTGGAGGTGCCGGAGAAGGTGAAGCTTCCATTGGTCTGGTTGCCCGAAAGCTGGCGCTTGGTATTGAAGACAAAGGTCACGCCCGCTGACAGGTAGTGCTTGCCTTTCAGCCAGTTCCAGTTGTCGGTGACCGTGTTGTCCAGGTCGGAGGCGTGGGGGATGGGCCGCGCCGCTGTAATGCCCTGCCCGGCATCCCCGCTGGGACTGAACGAGACCAGCGGTGTGCGGGTCGCATAGTTTGCGTTGGGATAAAAGAGAGTCTCACTGAAGTTCGGAATCTGGCTGATGTCGGTCTTGCCCACCAGGGTCAGGTTCAGCAGGTAGATGTTCATGGCGATGCTGGTGCTGTTGACCATGTTCGGCGTCAGAGTCGCCGTCAGCGCCACCTGGGCCAGCTTGTTGTTCGTAAAGTCCGTCTCCGAGCTGATGGGGGTTGTTCCGCCGCTCACCAGGTTCTGCGCAAAGTTCTGGTACTCCTCAAAGTACTCGGCCAGCACGTGGTAGTTGGGGGTGAAGTAGTGGTCCAGCTTGATCTGGTCGTCACGCTGATAGGTCGTCACCGCCTGGTTGTCGATGTAATTGTTGGCCGTGCTGGTACTGGAGTAGTTGGCCGCCGAGGGATACAGCGTCTTCAGGTAGGCCTGGGAACTCGTGTTGAGCAGGTTCGCCGGTATCTGGTAGAACGTGCCCGTCTGTCCGTTGCAGGTGGTGACGGTGGGAAAGAGCAGGCCCGTCGAAGGGTTCTTGATCGGCGAAGCAAAACAGCCGGCCACCTGTTGGGCAGTGGGAATCAGGCTGGTCGTCTGGCTGGGCACATGCAGGTCCACATAGGACTCGTCCCAGAAGAAGAAGGTCTTCTTCTTATTGGTGTTGTAGATCTTCGGTATGTACACCGGCCCGCCCACATTGAAGCCGAAGATATTTTGCTTGTAGGGCGGGATGGTGGTGACGAAGTAGTTCCTCGCATTCAGATCGTCGTTGCGCACAAACTCCCAGGCCGTGCCGTGAAAGCTCGATGTGCCGCTCTTGGTCTGCGTCAGAATCACCGACGAGCCCAGCAGCGAATACTGCGCCGAGAAGTTGTTCGCCAGCACGCGCACCTCTTCAATCGAGTCAGGTGTGGGCACGACCGAGTTCGCCGTCATGTTGCCCGTGTTTTCGTTCCAGATTCCGTCCAGCGCATAGAACGTGCGCGACACGGTCATGCCGCTGATCTCCAGTTGGCTGCTGGTGGAGCGCCCGCCGGTGGTCATCGCCACTCCCTGCTGCTGGTTGATCACGCCCGGCAGCAGTCCCGCATCGGCCTGGAAGTTGCGGCCATTGATGGGCAGCGAACTCACGTCCTCCCCGGAGATATAAGAAGAGTTCTCCGGTGTGGACAGCTCCACATAGGTGGAGTTCGCCTGAACCGTGACCGTATCGCTCGCCGCGCCCACCGCCAGCGTCCCGTTCACCTGGACTGTATCCGCCGGGTGCAGCTCAATGCCGGTGACGGTGTAGTTCTTGAAGCCTGTCTTCGCGATAGTCACCGAGTAAGTCGAGACCGTCAGCCCCGGCGAGACGTAACTGCCGTCCCGGTTGGACTGCGTCCCGATGGAGACCTTGGTCGCTTCGTCGATAAACGTGACCGTCGCGCCCGACACCGCCGCTCCGGTGGTGTCAGACACCGTCCCGGTAATCGTGGCCCGGGTGGAGAGCTGGGCGGTCAGCTTCCCGCCGGAGATGCAGCAAACCGCCAACACCGCCAGCATGGCAACCATGCAACGGCACAACGAGGTCTCACATGTTTTAGCGATCCGCATAAGGGTATGCCTCCAAAAGTTTTACATTTCAATACATAAAGAGTTTCTAAGCGCGAGCATCCTAGCCGTGGATTTCAACCCTTGTCAACCCCCAATCTTTGCCCGTTTCTACAGGGAAACTCAGGCCCGCGGTCACTCAAAATCGAAGAATCTCGCTACTCGAAATGCAAATAGAATCCATCTCTTCCTCAGAGCGCGAAAGCTCGTGGCTCAAGCTCAAAAAAGACCATCTCGCGCATCCGTGCATGGAATTTCAACTCTCGGCAGACCCCAATCCCGCAGGCTCGTCTAAAATGGAGCAGATGCGTCGCCGCGCCATCCATCTCGCCAGCCTGCTCCTGCTGCTCGCCTCTCTGGGTGTGGCGGAGAGCTCCACCCTGCGCGACGGCGACCTCTCGCTCGGCGCCCACTACATCAGTGTCCTGCTCGCACAGCAGGAGGCCGCTCACAGCCTCCGCGCAGACCGCAACCCAGGTCACATCAACGAGCTGGCGCTCGACCTTCCCGCCGCCGCGCTCGCCGGGTACCGCTCGGTGTGGACCGTCCGTCCGCCCGCCGCGCACAGCCTGCTGCAGCACGCCGTCAGCGGCAGCAGCCTGTAAAGGAACGCGCTCGCAAACCTGCGCTCTTCCTCGCGGCCGCACCTTCCCTGCCCCTCCGCTAACCGCCATTCGCTCTCTCCGCCACCGCCCCGTGAACTCCCGCGGCGGTCGCAAAAAAAGGAAGCCTCCATGCTCAACAACCTCCTCGCCAAGGTCTTTGGCACCAGCAATGAACGCGCCGTTAAGAAGCTGCTCCCGGTACTCGCGCAGATCAACTCTTACGACGAGGCGATGCAGCAACTCACCGACGAGCAACTCGCCGCCAAGACCCCCGAGTTCCGCGCCCGCATCGCCGCCGCTCTCGAAGGCATCGAGGGCGAAGAAGAAATCGCCGCCGCCGAAAAGCAGGTCCTCAATGACATCCTCCCTGAGGCCTTCGCCGTCGTCCGCGAGGCCGGCAAGCGCGTCGTCGGCATGAGGCATTTCGATGTGCAATTGATCGGCGGCATCGTCCTGCACCAGGGCAAGATCTCCGAGATGAAGACCGGCGAGGGTAAGACCCTCGTCGCTACGCTGCCCTGCTACCTGAACGCGCTGGCCGGCCACGGCGTCCACGTAGTCACCGTCAACGACTACCTCGCCAAGCGCGACGCCGAGTGGATGGGCAAGATCTACGGCTTCCTCGGCCTCTCCGTCGGCGTCATCGTGCACGACCTCTCCGACGAACAGCGCCGCGAGGCCTATGCCAGCGACATCACCTACGGCACCAACAACGAGTTCGGCTTCGACTACCTGCGCGACAACATGAAGTTCGAGCTCCCCGAGCAGGTGCAGCGCGGCCACTTCTACTGCATCGTCGATGAGGTTGACTCCATCCTCATTGACGAGGCCCGCACCCCGCTCATCATCTCCGGCCCCACCGATAAAACCACGGACAAATATGCGATAGCCGACAAGATCATCCCCAAACTCGAACAGGGCGAGCTCATCGAGACTCTGGAGACCAAGACCTGGTCCGGCGACTACGTCGTCGACGAGAAGGCCCGCGCTATCACCGTCACCGACGAGGGCTGGGAGCGCATCGAGAAGCTGCTCGGCATCGGCAACATCGCCGAGCCGGAAAACTGGGACATGAAGCACCACATTGAGGTCGCCATCAAGGCCCACACCCTCTACCGTCGTGACGTCGAGTACGTCGTCAAGGACGGCGAGGTCATCATCGTCGACGAGTTCACCGGCCGCCTGATGCCTGGCCGCCGCTGGTCCGACGGCCTCCACCAGGCCGTCGAAGCCAAGGAAGGCGTCGCCATCCGCAAGGAAGACCAGACGCTCGCCACCATCACCTTCCAAAACTACTTCCGCCTCTACAAGAAGCTCTCCGGCATGACCGGCACTGCTGAGACAGAGGCCGCTGAGTTCGACAAGATCTACAAGCTGGACATCGTCGCCATCCCCACCAATCGCAAGATGATGCGCCTGGAAAACCCTGACGTCATCTACCGCACCGTCCCCGAAAAATACGTCGCCGTCGCCGACGAGATCGAGCGCCTCCACGCCGCCAGGCAGCCCGTGCTGGTGGGCACTACCAGCATTGAAAAGTCCGAGCTGCTCTCCGATATCCTCAAGAAGAAGGGCGTGCGCCACGTCGTGCTCAACGCCAAGTTCCATGAGAAGGAGGCCGAGATCGTCGCGCAGGCCGGCCGCCTCGGCATGGTCACCATCGCCACCAACATGGCCGGCCGCGGCACGGACATCCTGCTCGGCGGCAACAGCGAGTTCATGGCCAAGCAGGATTTGGTCAAGCGTAACGCCGCGCGCGCGGTCTCCGCCGCCGAGGGCGCCATCTCTCCCATCGCGCCCGCCGGCTTTGTGCGCTTCTACTACCAGTCGCAGGAGTTCGAGGTGCCGCAGGCTGACTGGGACTCGAGCCTGGCCAAACACACAGCCGCCACCAAGTCCGAGCACGATGCCGTCATCGAGGCCGGCGGCCTGCACATCCTCGGCACGGAGCGCCACGAGTCCCGCCGCGTCGACAACCAACTCCGCGGCAGAGCCGGCCGTCAGGGCGATCCTGGATCATCCCGGTTCTTCCTCTCCCTCGAAGACGACCTCATGCGCATCTTCGCCGGCGAGCGCATGAAGGCCCTGCTGCTCACGCTCGGCATGGAAGAGGGCGTGCCGATCGAGGGCCGCATGATCTCCAACCGCATCGAGGCCGCGCAGAAGCAGGTCGAGAGCCAGAACTTCGAGTCCCGCAAGCACGTCCTCGAGTACGACGACGTGATGAACAAGCAGCGCGAGGCCGTCTATGGCCTCCGCCGCCAGCTCATGGAAGGCGTCGCCCAGAAGCAGCTCATCACCGAGGACTACGTCTCCACCATCCTCTCCGGCATCCTCGATGAGTTCGCTCCGGTGAAGGCCCACCCCGAGCAGTGGAACATGGAGCAGATCAAAGCACAGGTCTTTGAACTCTTCGGCCTACAGCTCGAAGGACAGCTCAACGCCGAAGAGCTCTCCCGCCACGAACTCGGCGAGACCATCTTTGAGAAGCTCGGCGAGCGCTACGACATCAAGGAGAAGATCCTCGGCGAAACCAACATGCGCTATCACGAGCGCGTGGTCATGCTCTCCGTCCTCGACGGCCTGTGGAAGGAGCACCTGCTCAACATGGACCACCTGAAGGAGGGCATCGGCCTGCGCGGCTACGCGCAGCAGGACCCGCTGGTGGCCTATAAGAAGGAGTCCTTTGAGATGTTTGAGCAGATGATGCTCGCCTTCCAGGAGCAGACCGCGCGCCATCTCTTCCGCATGCAGATCCTCGCGCCCGACGGCTCGCCCATCGAGACGCTCGAAGAGCTCGCCCGCCTGCAGTCGCGCAACCAGAAGCCACAGGCCGAGCAGCAAAGCCTCCCGCTCAGCCCGCTCGCGCAGGCCACCAAGTACTCCTCGCCATCGGATGAAGACGGCTCGACTCTCTTCGCTCCCGGTTCCCCGGCCTCATCGTTAGGCGGAGAAGCGGGATTCAGCCAGAGACCGGGGGCTTCAGCCCCGGGCCGTTCGCCCGCGACGACCATCGACAAGCTCGAACGCGAATTCGCCCGCACCAAGCAGCGCGACCTCGCCGCCGCCCAGCAGGCCGGAGGCACCGCCGTCGCCACCCAGCGCCGCGTCTCGAATGAAGTCGGCCGCAACGACCCCTGCCCCTGCGGCTCCGGCAAGAAGTACAAAAAATGCCACGGGGCCGCGGCTTAAACCGTCCATAACGCTAACCTGCGACGGCGGGGTTGACATAGTGGTGATGCAACGAAAGAACTGCTAGCATCGTCGCCATGCCCGCCGAGAGCGACCCCCGCATCTACTTCGCTGCCGAGCGCACCTTTCTCGCCTGGATCCGCACCGGCCTCGGACTCATGGGTGTCGGCTTCGCCGTCAGCCGCTTCGGACTCTTCCTCCGCCAGATGAGCGCAACCCCGGGACACACCTCCACCAGTTCACCGGCACACTCCGTCGTCGCCGGCGCTGCCCTGGTCATTCTCGGCGTCGTAGTAAATCTTGGTGCTGTCATCAACCATTTTCAGATCACGCGCCGCCTCGCCGCCGGCACCTGGCAGCCCGGAAAAGTCTCGCCGATGGCCGTCGCCCTCGCCCTTCTGCTGGCCATCCTCGGTGCGGGTATGGCGGTCTCTCTGCTCCTGGTCAAATAGCGGTACCGATAGAACGCGACCATGACCCCCTACGACGAGCTCTGCGCCTACACCCTCTCGCTGC
>Ga0302319_10015547_pt1 | contig 14102 bp, 7 predicted proteins | sample Bog_T0_2_FD_203319 | JGI IMG/M metagenome (GOLD analysis project Ga0302319, IMG submission 203319) | Peat permafrost microbial communities from Stordalen Mire near Abisko, Sweden - Bog_T0_2 | ecosystem: Environmental > Terrestrial > Soil > Wetlands > Peat | place: Sweden: Abisko, Stordalen Mire... | reverse complement strand
TTTGGTCAGAAGTTCTTGACGAATAACGCGACCCTGAGCTGGGAAGCCGCCCCTCGCGCTACGTTCTCACTTACCTATCGCTACCGCACCCACACTATTATCCAGACCAGCGGAACAGGGCCGGCCAGCAATCTAATCGGCATCGATGAAAATGGCGGCATCTTCACCGCAGCATATCGTCCTACATCCAAATGGAATTTGAACGGCACAGTCGAGATTCTCTATGCCGACAACTCCTTCACAACGGTCGGGCCGAGGCAGACAAAGCACTACAGGTTCCACACGCTGTATAAACCAAAGCCATGGGCCACGGTGTCCGGTGCTTTCAACGATCTGGAGCGGCACAATAACACGTTCAACACCGGGGTTACGCCGTTGGACGGGCCGTTGGGGCATGTCGATCACAGCCGGATCGGGAGCATCGGGCTTTCGATGGCGCCGAATGATCACTACGGGTTCGATGTTTACTATGCCTACTCGGACATCTATACCTCAACGAACGTCTGCTATCTGAATGGCGCAAGTACCAGCACGCCGGGGACTGCATCCACCACGAGTACAGGTGCCCCGAATATCTGCCCTGGGGTCTTCATCAGAGGATCGACGACCATACTCTCGGACTGGGGGCCGACTAAGGACTTTATGGATGCGCCCACTCAGTATGCTTCCGTGAGTGTGAATTATTCGCCGACCAAGAAAGTTCGCACGGCTGCGGGATATCGCATCAGCGCCGTGAGCGGTAACCAGTTCTTCGCGGATGCGCAACAGGTGAATGGCTCGCTGCAGTCGGCGTATCAGTCACCCTTTCTGAACGTCGCATGGACAATCCATCCGGGATTGATCTGGAGAGCAGAGTACAACTACTACGGCTACGGGGAGGGTGGCCCCTCCGGCCCGCAGTTCTGCAGCACGTCTACGAGCACAACTGCGGCGGTTGTTCCTTGCACGTCGCTCGCTGCTCCGACTGGCAGGACGGAGCCATCATCCGGCCTCACCGCTCCCCGCAATACGCACGCCAACATCCTCACGCTGGCCGTGCACTATGAGTTTTAGACATTTAAATCGAATGAGTAGCCCAATTCAATAACAGGAGACAGAAATCGTGAAGAACCTATCAAAGACTGCATTGCTTGCCATCCTGGCGGCATCCTCGACAGCGTTACTGGCGCAGGGTGCCGACACCTACAAGTCCAAGTGCGCGATGTGTCATGGCGCGGACGGAGCGGCGAGCACGCCGGCGGGCAAGGCCATGAAGGTTCCGGCCGTGTCGACCTTCGCCAAGGAGTCGCAGGCAGACCTGATCGCCATTACCAAGAATGGAAAAGGAAAGATGCCGGCCTACGCAGGCAAGCTGACCGATCCGCAGATCAAAGAGGTTGTGGTCTACATGGTCTCACTGAAGTAAGCGGGAGCCCATGGCAAACCTCGAAGAGTTCAAGAAAAATTGGATCCGTCCATTTCTGTTCTATGGCAACAATCCTCTCAGCCTTATTGGCGGTGCGCTCACGAGCGCCTCCGCACTGGTGCTGATCGGCTTCTGGGTCATTGATGTCTTTGGACATGGCGGCTCAGAGAATCCATACCTGGGCATCATCATCGACTTGTGCCTTCCGGGTCTCTTTATCCTGGGTCTGTTGCTGATTCCGGTGGGCATCGCGTGGCGTCAGCGAAAGCTTAAGGCCGCCGGCCAGGTGCCATCGGTCTATCCGGAGGTCAATCTACGCGACCCCGCCTTTCGTCATGGGATTGAGTATGTGGTGATCGCCACGTTCATCAACTTTGTGATTGTTGGAACAGCTACTTACCGTGGCGTGGCATACATGGACACGCCGTCTTTCTGTGGTCAGTCATGCCACGTGATGAGCCCCGAGTGGACGAACTATCACGTCTCCTCCCATGCTGGTGTCGCCTGCACGGCTTGCCACATCGCACCGGGACTTACGGGATTTGTTCATGCCAAGGTGAATGGCACCAAACAGTTGGGCATGGTTCTGTTCAACAAGGTGCCGCGACCGATCATGGCGGGCGACAAGATCCCTCCCGCCAACGTGACCTGTTTGAACTGCCATAATCCGGAGCGGCAGATTGGCGACAGGCTCCTGGTGGAGACGCATTACGGCGATGATGCAACGAACTCCATGACGCGAACGATCGCCGTATTGCACATTGGCGGACGCGATGGGAACGGTAACCTGAGCGGAATTCACGGAGCACACCTCAGCCATATTGAATATGTCGCGACCGATGACGCCCACCAGACGATTCCGTGGGTGGGTAAGACGAACAGCGACGGCTCCGTTACGGAGTATGTCTCCTCCGATGCGAAGGGCAACGGACCCAAGCATGTGATGGACTGCATCGACTGCCACAATCGTGCAGCACACTCGTTCAGCACAGCGGAGCAGGCCCTGAATAAGGACATGGCACAAGGCAGTCCGAGTGCAGCGTTGCCGTTCGTGCATAAGCAAGGCATCGCGCTGCTCAAGGCGGAGTACACTTCGCCGGCGGATGCAACTACAAAGATCACTTCAGGGCTGGATGACTTCTATCGGACGCAGTATCCGGCGGTGTGGAGCGGGCAGCGCGCTCAGATTGACCAGGCGGCGAAGACGCTGGCAAGAATCTACGGCAACAACGTCTTCCCGTTCATGAAGGTGACATGGGGAACGCATCCCAACAACATTGGACACAACGACTATCCTGGTTGCTTCCGCTGCCATGACGGATCCCACACCGCGAAGGATGGTAAGAGCATCACCAACGACTGCTCCACGTGCCACAATCTGGTCGCAGTGGATGAGGCGAATCCCAAGCAACTGACGGCACTGGGAATCCAATAGGCTTTAGGAGTTTGCTGTTGCGAGGGCTTCCCCCGCAACGTGGGGGCAGCCGTTGCCTGCCTGCGGTTGGCGATCCGCGGGAGCTTGCTGCACAGCACGGCGTTTCGTTGACTTGGTAAAGCTCATGCTTATTCCGTTCTTCGGTCGCAGGATGACCATGGGCCGCGCCTGGATCGTCTGGCCCGGAACCAGCTCAAACTCATATCTCCTGAGCAACTCGCTCAGGATCATCAGTATCTGCAGCATCGCATAGTGGTTCCCGATACAGACCCGCGGTCCGCCGCCGAAGGGCAGATACGTAAAGGGCTTGCGCAGCTTCTCATATCCTTTGACGAAACGCGAAGGGTCGAAGCTCTCCGTATTCTCCCAGTAGTGCGGCGCATGGTGCGCGCCATACACATACACAATCACTGTCGATCCCTTGGGAATCGCAATATCTCCGATGTGGTCATCCGCGACGGCCATGCGGTCGATCATCCAGAACGGCGGATAGAGACGAAGCGCCTCATAGATCACCTGCGTGGTGTACTCAAACCGGGGAAGGTCCGCATGATTCAGAGGTGCATCACCTAGAACAGACTCAAACTCCTGCCGGACCTGCGCGAGGCACTCCGGATGCTGACTTAATAGATAGAGCAGCCACGAGAGACCGTTCGACGAGGTCTCATGGCCGGCGACCAGGAGCTGCATACTTTCGCTCAGCACCAGCTCATCGCTCATGCCTTCACCGTCGCTGTAACGCGCATCGATCAAGGTTTGCAGCAGGTCCTGTGCGGGCTCCTGCTTGCGGCGCTGCTTGATCATCTCCATCAGAACGCTGTCCGCGCTCTCCCGCATCTGTTCGTGTCTGCGCAGGTCGCCAGAGACAGCAAACCAGGGATTCAGATAGGGCTGGATGGTCTGCCGCACGATAAATTCCTGAACGGTGCAGATGGTGTGGCTGACGAGTTCGATGTCCTCATCCTTCAGCCGTGCACCAAACAGTGAACGGGCGACCATCTTGAAGGTCATCTTCATGAACTGCGAGTAGATATCAACGGGCCCTGTCTGCACCTGAGCATCAAAATCCCGCAGGGACTCGGTAAGAGAGTCCTGCATGATGGTGGAGAGGGCATCCAGCAGCCTGCGATCAAAACCCTTCTGAATCAGGCGTCGCTGCGTGCGCCATGCCTCTCCATGCGTGGTCAGAAGACCCTTCCCCAGAAAGTGGCCCATCCGCTTGACCTGAATATCGGATTTCTCGTAGTTCTCCGCATTGGTCTTCAACACATGTTGAATGACGGCGGGGTCCGTTGTAACGATGGCCTCTTTGATTCCACCCAGATAAAACTTGAATGTCTCGCCAAAGTCTTCCGTGTATTTGGACAATACCTGCACCGGATCTGCGGCCATGGCACGCGAATCGGTAAAGGAGCGAAATCGTGAAACAGCGGGTATGGGTGTCGGCAACGTTACTCCTCGCTACGCGAAAGACCGGCGCTCAAGAATAAGTTCCGTTTCCGAGTTGCTTCAAAAGAATCAGATGGTGCCAGATGGCCCTGGTCATGGTGGGATGCTGCCGATAGGGAACGCCGAACTCTGCAGCAGTCTCCTGCACAATCCGGGTCAGCGGAGCGTAGTGGGTGTGGCACACAAAAGGACACAGATGATGTGCGATGTGGTGGTTCAGCCCGCCCGCAAGCCAGCCGACGACCGGATTGCTCGTCGCGTAATCGGCTGTTGTCGCGAAGATATGGTAGACCCCGTTGTCAAACTCGCTGCGGTCCGAGGGGAAGTATGTGGTGTCAATCGTATGCGTCGTCTGGAACACCAGCGATACGCTCAATCCGATGATCAGATGGACCAGCACAAATGAGCCGGCAACCAGCAGCGGCGACTTGCCGAGCAGTAGCACCGGCAGGATGAGCATGTAGGTGATGTAGAAGGCTTTGCCTGCAAAGAGGATGGCGTATTCCTTCGCCGGATGCCTGGTGCGTGTCAGATAGTCATGCTTCGGGAAGAAGAAGCACTCAAAGTCGCGGACGAAGACATAGTCGAGCGAGAACATCGCATACAGAAAGAGCGCATAGATGTGCTGGAAGCGATGCCAGCGCGCAAGCGGCTCATGCGGCGTAAACCGGAAGATGCCGCGGCCTGTAAGTGCGTCATCCTCACCATGCAGGTTGATGCAGGAGTGGTGGCCCCGATGGTGCAGAATGCGCCACATATAGGAGTTGATTCCGCATACATCGAAGACATAGTTCAGGGTCTTGTTGATGGAGGGACTCGACGATATGGCGTTGTGGTTGCTGTCATGTGCGATGTTGAGCAACAGAAAGGTCTGCGCGAGACCGCCCAAAAGATACAGCGCGACAAACTTCCATGATCCCGGCCGGAGCGCATAGAGCGCAATCCAACTGCCCGCCAGCACGGCCAGGCCAGCGGCGATCTTGACCCACATCATGCTGTCAGCTTTGGGAGAGATATTCCCTTCAGCGAAGAACTTCTCCAGCCGGCGGCGCAACACTTTGGGGAAGGAATCCGCGCCGGAGACGTCCACTACAGTCTGCCTCAGCACAGCCTCCGGTGGGACAAGATCAGCAATATCCGGCTGTTGATTGATACCCGCTTCGGTCTCCAACGTCACCGGCGCCTCCGCCCTCTTGCCGCAGGGCCCGGCTCAGCCCGACCCATTACACGTTCGCCAATACCAGCAGTTGATACAACTACTCTGCCTGCACAGTGTCTATAGAATAATGTTAACGCGAGAGTTCAAGGAGAATCAAGGAAATTCGAGCGTATAGGGCCTCTCACAGGCCGAACATCGCTCAAAACGTAATTCCTTTGTTCTTGGAGTCAGCCTGCTCTATAATCAGAGGATACTCCGAGATTCTGTAGCACTAGACCTCACCGGGACACGGGGAGCACCAAAACACTTTGTGTTGTAACGTAACGCGCTTTCCTAATTAACCCTGGGGGTTTTGCTGACCTATTATGGTATCAATTTTAGACCAACTGGATGCGCTGGGTGTTGAACACCCGCATAAACTCCTTTACTCGTTCCTTGACCTGAACGGCAATCCGCTCGAGAGCTACACCTACGCCTCGTTTCTGCGTCGGACGAAGGCGATCGCCGGACACCTTCACAAGGACGGCCGTTTCAAGGCGGGAGACCGCCTGCTGCTGGCCTACCCCCCGGGGCTGGAGATGATCTGTGCATTTTTCGGTTGTGTCCGCGCCGGGCTGATCCCGGTCCCCGTGTATCCCCCCAGCTCCCGTGGCTTCCAGAGCGCCCTGTACAAGATGGTCCACATTGCCAAGGACTGCCAGGCGTCCGGCATTTTGACCAGCGCCGACTACCACGCATCGCTCAAGACAAATCTCACCCGTAGCGGCGTCTCCGCCTCCGGCGTGGATGTGGACTACATCTCCAGCCTTCCCTGGATCGTTACCGAAGACTTCGTGGATACCATTCCCTACAAGCCCTTCGACGTCACCTCGGAGATTCTGTTCCTGCAATACACCTCGGGCTCGACCATGGAGCCCAAGGGTGTGATGGTCACGCATGACAACATCCTGCAGACCTGTCCTCTCGTCATCGACCATGTTGACCCCATCGTGGTCTCCTGGCTGCCGCAGTACCACGATATGGGCCTGATCGGCTGCTACCTGTACCCTGCGCTGCGCGGCGGCACCACCTACGGCTTCGCTTCGATGGACTTTATTCAGCGACCGATCCTGTGGTTTGAGACGATTACGACCTATCGGGCTACAGCAACAGCGGCACCGAACTTTGCCTACGACTATTGCCTGCGCGCCGGGCGGCTCTCCAAGGAGAGCCTGGATGAGTGCGACCTGAGCTCCCTGCGTGTATTGATGTGCGCCGCAGAGCCGGTAAAGGCCGATACCTTTACACGGTTCCTGGAGGCGTTCCAGCCCCACGGACTGAAGTCGGAGAGCTTCTACGCCGCATTCGGACTGGCAGAAAACACGCTCGCCGTCTCGCTCGGTGGCCGCAATATCGTCTCCGTCAACAAGCGCGCGCTCGCCCTGGGCAACGCACGCATGACCACCGAGGTCTCCGAGATCGACGCCGCCACGCAGATTGTGAGCTGTGGCACGCCGCTTGCCGGCATTGATGTGAAGATCGTCGACGCCGAGCAGCACGTCGCCCTGAAGCCGGGCCAGATCGGCGAGATCTGGGTCGCCGGCACCGGCAAGTGCCTGGGTTACTGGAACAATCCGGAGCTGACGTTGAAGCAGTTTCGCGCACGGCTCGTGGACGATAGCCCCTATGACGACGGCCATCTGCGGACCGGCGATATGGGGTTCTTCCACGAAGGCCAGCTCTACGTCTGCGGCCGCATCAAGGACATGATCATCCTGCGCGGGCAAAACTACTATCCGCAGGATATTGAGAATGTTGTGGAGAGAGCCTCCGCCCTGATCCGCACACACTGCGTGGCCGCATTCCAGATTAATGAAGACAGCGAACCTGCGCTGGCGATCGTTGCTGAGGTGAAGAATCCAAAGGTGCTGCCGGATGCGCGCAAGATTGCCGCCGCAGTTCGCAGCTACCTGAATGTGGAAGTGGCTCTCATCTCCTTCATTGCGCCGCGTGCGATTCCAAGAACGAGCTCCGGCAAGATCATGCGCCACAAGACCAAGCAGATGTGGGTGGCGGGTGAGTTCAATGTGCTCACTGAGTTCTCGCGTGAAAAGGACGCCGGCAGTTCCGAGGCTGTTTCCGGTACGCAGTCGTCCTTCGATGAGTTGAAGGCACGCTACAACCTGACCGGGAATGAGTCCTATAACCTGGTTGAGGCTGGTTTGGATTCGCTGGATCTGGTCGTCTTTATGCATGAGCTCAAGGAGCTCTTGAAGGATAAGGGCGCCGAGATGCTGGCTCGGCAGGTCGATATCGGCGTGATTCAGCGCGTCAGCGTTGCGGACCTGTTCCAACTGGCAGAACAGTTGGAGCAAGCACCGGAAGAAGCGCTGGTTCAACTGCGGCATTCGCTCGCGATCTTCCGCGACGAACAAAGCGCGGCGGAAAAGACGATGATGAGCGAAGACAGCAAGCTGGTCTTCACCCCCCCCGTTCCTGCGGCTTTGCCTGAAGTTCCGGTCATGAATCATGTCCTGCTGACGGGAGGAACCGGATTCATCGGGCCTTTCTTGATCAAGAGCCTGCTGGAGCAGACGCGCGCCAAGATCTACGTTATCGTCCGCGCTTCTGATGATGCGCAGGGCGGCCAGCGGCTGCGCGCCGCAATGGAGACCATGGGACCCGTCCCGGCCAAGCTGATGCAGATGTTTGAGGCTCGCGTGATCCCCATCTGCGGCGATCTCGGATTGCCGATGCTGGGCCTCTCACAGGAGGTTTGGGATTTCCTCGCCAGTGAGACGGACACCGTCTTCCACAACGGCGCGACCGTGAACTACCTGTTCAACTACGATCGCATGCGTGATGCGAACGTGATGGGAACCAACGAGGTCATACGCCTGGCATTCGAAGGCCGCGCCAAGGAGTTCAACTACGTTTCGACGACCTTCGTGTTCGGCTGGGCCGTAAAATCCACACTGTTTGAGACCGACTTCAACAAAGATATGGAGCTGCTGGATTTCGGCTACAGCCAGTCCAAGTGGGTTGCAGAGCAAGTGGTCGCGGATGCACGCAGCAAGGGACTTTCCACGCGCATCTTCCGGCCCGCTCTGGTGAGTCCATCCGTTTCTGGTGGCGGCAACAACTTCGATATCGCCGTTCGCCTGGTGGCGTTCATGGTGAACCACGGCATTGGCGTGGATTCACTCAACCAGGTCAGCTTTGTTCCCGCGGACATCGTGGCGAACAACATCGTTGCCATCTCTTCGACTCCCGGCACGGCGAACAAGACCTACCACGTGGTGCGCGATGATTATGCCAACATGATGGACATCACCGGGCTGATCAACAAATCAACCGGGCGGCAGTTTGAGATCTTCGGCATCAATGAATTCGTTCCCGAGCTCATCCGGCGATGCCGCAAGGAAGACCTGCTCTTTCCGCTGCTGGACTTCCTGGTCGGCTCGGTGGACAACATCTCCGCGATGGAGTTCAAGCGCTATGAGAGTTCCGCCTATCAAGAGGCGCGCGATGCTTCCAAGTGGGGCATGCCGGATCCGTCACTTGAGGACACAGTCGCCGGCATTCTGAAGTTCATGCACCGCAAGGGCATTATCTCCATTGCGGCGCGTGAGGCGACTCCTGTAACGGCAACGGCCGAGCCGCTTACCTTTACCGATGTGTCCTCTGCCACCGCTGTTTAGGGGCTGGGTGCGGGGTGTGCTGAATGACACACACCCTTAACGGGCGACGGCGTTGTATGAAATCATAAGTCTCATGGATGTGCGTCGCTATTGGGTAGCCGCGGTTGTGCTCGTCGCCGTCATTGCGCTACTTCCCTTCTCTTTTCATGCCGAGCGCCACCTGGAAACGGCTACGCGTGTTGAAGGAAGCCAGGCGGAGACCGTTCGCCAGGAGCTGATAAGCCGTTTTCATTCGCCCTTCGTGGACCGCGTCGTCGTCGTGATTCAGGGACTACCGCCCACGGACTCCGAGGAAGGCGAAGATGCGCTCGCCGCCATCGTAGCGGGAATGAAGGCTGAACCCGGCGTATCCGGTGTCGCTTCCTACCTCGACACACGCGATGACATATTTCTAGGCAAGGGCGGTGGGACCTTTGTCCTGGTGGGCCTGTCATCGGCCAACGGACCCGTGGAGTCGCTCGTTCCCAAGCTGCATCAGCGGATGGACTCTCTCGCGGATCAACTGCGCGGGCGCTATCCGGCGGTGAAGCTCCAACTGACGGGCGAGATTCCACTCAACTTCGATATCCGCAAAGCAAGCGCCGACGATGTGCGGCGTGGCGAAAGCCTGGTCATTCCCATCACTCTCGTCCTGTTGATGCTGGCGTTCTGCAGCCTGGTTGCCGCAGTGATTCCGCTGGCTGTTGGGCAGCTTGCGATCGCAACAACGCTGGCGATCACCGGTCTGCTGGCCCAGCGACTACACCTCTCCATCCTGGTTCAAAATCTTGCCACCATGCTGGGCCTGGGCCTCGGAATCGACTATGCGCTGCTGATGGTCAGCCGCTTCCGCGAGGCGATGTCCGCGGGGAATATCGGGTCCGTGGCCGCCGTCATCGCAGCACGTCAGGCCGGCCGCACACTTCTTATCTCAGCTTCAACCGTCGCTATTGGATTTCTCGCGCTCTTGACGGTTCCCATCAGCGAGATCCGCTCCATTGGCATCGCGGGATTTTTGGTGGCGGGCATCAGCGTGCTGCTGACCAATACCCTTGTTCCGGCGGTGCTGGCGATGCTTGGCCCGCGCATTGATGCCGGGCGGATGCCGTTTACTCCCAAGCTGGATGCGCAACGGGCAGAACGCACTGGAAGCCGCTGGAGGAAGTGGGGTACGGTGATCGTCGCTCATCCGTGGCTCGCTCTGCTGCTGGCGGGTGCTCCGTTGCTTCTGCTCGCGTGGCAGGCCAAGCATCTGAACACCAGTGTTCCCAATGGCGACTGGCTTCCAGAGTCAGCTGAATCGGTCCAGGCGCTGCACACTCTGGAACAGATGGACCGCGCCGGCGTGGTGTATTCCATGCGCGTGATCGTCGAACTACCGGCAGATTCCATCTCACAGACCGACGCTGGATGGGAGGCGCTGAACCGCATCAGCACAAGCCTCGCGAGCGACCCGCGTTGCTATCGTGTCATCTCCATCGCAACGTTTGCCGAGGGCAACCGTGCCTCCCTCACGGACGTTGACCAGGAGACAAAGCGCACCTTTCTGAGCGGTGACGGGCGTGCGGCGCTGCTGGAGGTGCTGCCGGCGAGCTCGGTTTCCCTGCGCGAACAAGTGGACTGGGTGCGCGAGATCCGCAAGACCGGCGCAGCTGCGCTCACAGGTGTACCCGGCGCCACGCTCCAAATCGGCGGCATTCCGGCTCTCAACGCCGACTATCAGTCGATCATCGGGGAGCACGTCATTCCGGTCATCACGATGGTCGTAGTGGCGACGCTGCTGGCGCTGCTCGCCGGCTTCCGCTCCCTCTTCGCCGCCGTCAAGGCGATCGTACTGAACCTGTTCTCGGTTGCCGCGGCGTTCGGAGCGCTGGTGCTGGTCTTTCAGGATGGACACGGGTGCCGCCTTCTCGGCGTTCCTGAGGGAACCGGCAGCATCTTTCCGCTTGTACCTATCGTCACGTTTGCCATCGTCTTCGGACTCAGCATGGACTACGAGGTGTTTCTGGTCGCGCGTGTTCTTGAGGCCAGAAGGAGCGGTCTGAGTGAGTTGGAGGCCATCCCCGAAGGGATGGCGAGAACGGCCGGCCTGATTACAAGTGCGGCCGCCATCATGATCGTGGTCTTCGCGGCATTCACCTTCGGGCACTTCCTGGTGGTCAAGATGATTGGATTTACGTTGGCGATCGCTGTTGTGATTGATGCAACGCTGGTTCGCATCGTAATCGGACCCGCCCTGCTGCGGATTGCAGGCGATTGGAACTGGTGGCCCGGCGGGCTCACCAAGGCACACAAGCGGCCTGCGGAAGACTCGCTACAGTAGCCCGGCCTATTATCGACGCGAGGCCAACGGTGTTTGATACAAACGCACCAGGAGTTTAATAAACTCGTATGGCCTGAGAGTACTTCTCCGCGCCGTCTCTGCTACCGGGACAAAGGACACCCTATGACCACAGCAACAACTGCCGCGCCCACCACCAACAAGCACCTCACACGCTGGGTGGAAAAGATGGTGGACCTGTGCCAGCCCGACCGCGTCCACTGGATTGACGGATCGCAAGCCGAGTACGACCGTATGTGCGATGAGTTAGTGGCAGCAGGCACCTTCGTCCGGCTCAATGAAAAACTCTGGCCCGGCTGCTTCTATGCGCGCTCCTCGCCCGATGACGTGGCCCGCGTGGAAGACCGCACCTTCATCTGCTCCCTCTCCAAGGACAACGCCGGCCCAACCAACAACTGGGAAGACCCGTTCGTCATGCGCCGCAAGCTCAAGTCGCTCTTCCGCGGCTGTATGAAGGGGCGCACCATGTATGTACTGGCCTACAGCATGGGGCCCATCGGCTCGCCTATGAGCCAGATCGGCGTGCAGCTTACGGACTCCGCCTATGCTGTGGTCAACATGCGCATCATGGCGCGCATCGGCACACCGGTGCTCGCCGAAATCGACAAGGACATCAAGCGCGTGGTGCCCTGCATGCACTCCCTCGGCGCGCCGCTGGAGCCCGGGCAGCAGGACGTCCCGTGGCCCTGCAACGCCGAGAAGTACATCGTGCACTTCCCGGAGACGCGCGAGATCTGGTCCTACGGCTCGGGCTACGGCGGCAATGCGCTGCTGGGCAAGAAGTGTTTCGCGCTGAGAATTGCGAGCAACATCGCGCGCGACGAGGGCTGGATGGCCGAACACATGCTCATCGTCGGCGTGGAATCGCCCGACGGTGAGAAGACCTACGTCGCTGCTGCGTTTCCCTCCGCCTGCGGTAAGACCAACTTCGCCATGCTGATTCCTCCGGCCGGCTTTGACGGCTGGAAGGTCTGGACCGTCGGCGACGACATCGCCTGGATCAAGCCCGACGCCAGCGGCCAACTGCGCGCCATTAATCCAGAGGCGGGCTTCTTCGGCGTGGCCGCGGGCACCAGCGAAAAGACCAACACCAACGCAATGGCCACGCTGCGCAGCAACACCATCTTCACCAACGTCGCGCTCACCTCGGACGGCGGCGTGTGGTGGGAGGGCATGACCGACCAGCCTCCCGCCGAGTGCCTGGACTGGCGCGGCCAGATCTGGACACCCGCCATCGGCAAGGAGACCGGCCGCACCGCCGCGCACCCCAACGGACGCTTTACCGCGCCGGCCAGCCAGTGCCCCAGCATCGACCCCGCATGGGAGGACCCTGAAGGCGTGCCAATCTCGGCGTTCATCTTCGGCGGCCGCCGCGCCAACACCATACCGCTGGTCTACCAGGCGTTCAACTGGTCGTCCGGCGTATACATCGGCGCGACCATGGGATCCGAGACCACCGCCGCCGCCGGCGGCTCAGTGGGCAACGTCCGCCGCGATCCTATGGCGATGCTGCCCTTCTGCGGCTATCACATGGGCGACTACTTCCGGCACTGGCTACGGATGCAGCGCAAGATTACCTCTACGCCGCGCGTCTTCCACGTGAACTGGTTTCGTAAGGACGCTAACGGGAAATTCCTGTGGCCGGGCTACGGCGAGAACATGCGCGTGCTCTGCTGGATCGTGGATCGCGTGCGCGGCCGCGCCCAGGGCAAGGAGACGCCCATCGGATGGACACCGTACTTCGAGGACATCCACTGGAAAGGCCTCAACTTCAGCCGCAAGACCTTCGACGAGTTGCAGCATGTTGATCCAGCGCAGTGGAAGCAGGAGATCATGGGCCACGAAGAGCTCTTCCTGCTACTGCATGACCATCTGCCCGCAGAGATGGTCTACGAGCGAGAGCTGCTGATCTGCCGTCTCTGATCGCTCGCTACTCCTTTGCTGCGTGCGGCTCCACATATGCCTTGAGCCAGGAGCTGACCGTGCGGTCAGAGAGCAGGATATGCTCTCCAAGCCTGCGGTAGCTCTCAAACTCCGTCTCGCCGAAGAACTGGTTGAGCGTGGTGTCAAACGGAAAGCTTTGGTGCTGGCGGCGGTAGTTCAGCAGATCGGGCGGTTCGTCGCCGGTGAGCGATGACTTGATGTAGAGAATATGTCCGAACTGGCTGGGGTCCGTATCCTCTGGATAGCGGATGGTGCCATGCACACAGTGCACTTTGTTGGCTGGGTACTGCGCGAACGAAGACAGCCCGGCCATCACCGGCCCTTCCGGCTGCGAGACGGTTCCCGTCACCGACGCGGGACTTTCGTCCGATATTTTGGCGGCGATCACCATGGCTGGATTGTCCGTTTGCTGCGCGAGAGCCACGGCGGAGGGCGCTGCCGGATCGGTTGGCTGGTTGGGATCTGCTGCCATCGACGTGCGAGCCACGGCAGCCGGCTTCGGCTGCACCGGCTCGATCTGGTCCAGCGTCACCTCAACGCCAAAATCCAGGCGCGACTTGCGGATGGCCATGCCGATGCCCTCAAACTGCAGGCTCGCGTCTGACTCGCTGTCGCACACGATGATGTTGCGGCAACGGCGGCGCAGCAGCTCGTAGAGCCCCATGTTGTCAAAGTGGCCGCCGTCCGTCAGGTAGACAAAGGACGTCGTA
>Ga0302319_10015546_pt1 | contig 14102 bp, 12 predicted proteins | sample Bog_T0_2_FD_203319 | JGI IMG/M metagenome (GOLD analysis project Ga0302319, IMG submission 203319) | Peat permafrost microbial communities from Stordalen Mire near Abisko, Sweden - Bog_T0_2 | ecosystem: Environmental > Terrestrial > Soil > Wetlands > Peat | place: Sweden: Abisko, Stordalen Mire... | reverse complement strand
GGAACCGCCTTGAGGAAACGCGCGCAGAACAGGGGAATCACGGTCATCGCAACAACAAAAGAGAGCACCAGCGAGATACAGAACGAGAGTGCCAGCGCGGAAAAAAGAAACTTACTAACCCCAAAAAGGAGAGTCACAGGGAAAAAATCGACAACCGCCACCAGCGTGCCGGCTAGCACCGCGAGCGTCACTTCCGACGCACCTGTCTGAGCCGCCACCGCCGGCAGTTCGCCCATCTCCAGATGGCGATAAATGTTCTCGATGGAAATAACAGAATTGTCGATGACGCGGGAAAGCGCCAGCGCTAGTCCGCCGAGGATCATTGTATTGATCGTCGCGTTGCCGAGCTTGAGCATCACGAATGTCGCGAGAATAGAGATGGGGATCGAAAGAAGAACAGCGGTGGTGGCCCGCATGTTCCCCAGAAACAAAAGGATCATGATGCTTGTCAGGGCCAGGCCAATCAGACTCTCGTGGAGCACCGTATTAATGGCCTCTTTCACGAAGACCGACTGATCGAAAAGAAGATCGGCCTTCATTTGCTTCGGAATGTCGTAGAGGTGTCCCAAGAGGTTGCGCACCCCGTCCACGACCTGAATCGTGTTGGTATCCCCTCCCTGCTTCAGAATCGGGATGTACGACGATTTCTGCCCAGCGACCCGAACGATGTTGTATTGTGTGGCGTTGGAGTCCTCGGCCTTGCCAATGTCGCTCACCCGGACCCAGGAATCCCCCGCGGTCTTCAGTGGAATATCGTTCAGCTGCGCCATGTTATCGATCAGACTGTTGGAATAAAGATACTGATCGAACGGGCCCATCTTGACGTCACCAGCGGGCAGGATGAGGTTCTGGTCATTCACGGCCCGCACCACATCCATAACGCTAAGATCGCGCGACAGCAATTTATAGGGGTCAACGCGAACCATGATCTGCCGGTATTTGCCGCCGAACGTCGCGGGGATAGAGACGCCGGGCACGGTCACGATCTGGTTCCGAATAGCGAACTGAGCGAAGTCGTGAAGCTGCGTTTCGCTCAGGCCGGCGCCGCTGACGGCAACCAGGCATACCGGCAGACTAGAAGCATCGGATTTCAGGACGACTGGCGGTAGCGTGCCGGGCGGAAGCCGTTTCAGATCAGCCAGGGCAAGATTGGATAGTTCCGTCACATCGGCGTCGGCGCTGGTGTTGGGCTGAAAAAAGACGCGGATCATGCTGACGCCGAGAATGGAGTGCGACTCCATATGATCGATGCCGCTGGCCAGAGTGAAGAAACGTTCCAGGGGGGCCGTAATGTTGGCTTCAATATCCTGCGGCGGCATTCCAGAATAGAATGTGGCAACCACTACCTGGGGCAGATTAATTGTCGGAAATAAATCGACCGGCATGCCCATCGCGGCGACGACGCCCAGCACTGTGATTGCAAGGCAGAGGACGATTATGAAGTAGGGATTGCGAATCGAAAAGGCCGACATAAACTGTAATTACCTTTTACTGCTGCCCACTGGCGCCATAAGCCATGGACTGGAGTGGCTTCGATTGGACGGACTCGCCCGTTTTCAGCGCGCTTCTATCACTCACGACGACCAACTCGCCAGCCGAAACGCCGCGTGTGATTTCAACAGAGTCCGGCATCTGAATGCCGAGCGTGACTGGCCGTTTCTCAACATGATGGTCAGGGGTCACAACCATCACTGACGCCTGTTCGCCGGAACGATCCAAGGCAAGCTGCGGTACGACGATAGCGGAGCCGTTGTGGTTCAGGGTCAAATCGGCTTCCGCATAAGTACCTGGCACCAATTGGCCATTCTCGTTCGGAACGTCTACTTCGGTGTGCATTGTGCGGGTTGCCCCGTTGACATCCACGGAAAAGCGCGCCACCTTCCCGCGCACTGTTTTACCAACCGCAGGCACGCGCACATCTACCGGATCCCCCACGTGAATGTACTTCACGTCGGACTCGGGCACGGGGATCACGAGCCGTAGAGTGTTTTCATCGGAAAGACGAACCAGTGGTGTCGCCTGCGTTGAGGAGGTACCGGCTTGCATGAGCGCGCCTAAATTGGCATAGCGCTGCGTGACTACGCCGTCAAACTGAGCCGTGATTTTCGAATAGTCGTATAACGCTTGGTCATGGGTTAGCCTGGCCTTGGCTACGGCCAACTGACTCTGGGCCGCCTGATTAGCTCCCTGAGCCGCTGCAACCAGGGATGCGGCCGCGAGATCCCTGCCCTGGGCATCGTCCACTTCCTGCAGGGCTACCATTTTGGGTTGATCTTTGGCGACTCCTGCCAGCCGCGTGTACTGCAAATGCACCATGTTGTACTGGGCCTTCGCGCGGTCAACATCGCCTTGAGTACGGGTAATCTGATCCTGCTGCGCCTTGATGGCCGCGTTGTCTTCATCCAACTGGGCCTGCAACTCCGGCACCTCAAGCACGGCCATGACCTGATCCTTGTGCACATGAGAGCCGTAATCCACGTTCAAAGTCTTGACATAACCAGCCACTTTGGCATAAACGTCGATCTCTTGGTACGGCACGAGTTCAGAACTGAGGGTCAGGTACTGGGCTACCGGCTGGATCTTGACAGCCTCGGTCCCAACCGTGACATCATTCTGGTCGCTGCTGGTAGCCACGCCGGCCTTGGCGGAAGTGTCTGATCTATTGCACGCCGAGGTCAGCCCAAGCGTAAGAAGCAGGATTCCCGTGTACGGGGTGAATAAGCGCATACTACCGGTTAACCTCTGTGGTCTTGCCTGACATAAGTTCATTGTTTGCGGTTTGGTACGGTTTATTTGGCGCTGATCAGGATTGCGCGACGACCGCTGCATGGCAAGAACCCCCTTCTGCGTTCGTTCCGTGGGGTAGGGGAAAGTCGATCACAGGCACCATAATCCAGACTCTACAACACTACGGACAAAGGGAGAATACCGTGACGACGGTATTTCACGCCCAAGTTTCCCGGATTTGGCGTTTGCCCGCATCCCGGTTTCGGGCCATAAATCAGTCATAAGGCAGGAAGAGGACACAGATGGCTCTCTCTAGCAGCAAACATGGCTGGACCTGCTGGGGGCGATTGCAGGTTCAGGCTGTCGAACGGCGCCAACCCCCTTGACTTTGTGTCTCACTCCAAGGGTTCACTTCAAACCTTGCGCCTTAACTGCCAAACCGCAACTACCTTCTATTCGTCTGCCGCAGGCCGACAGCAAGAATGAAAAGCACGAACATCATCGGCCAACCGATACCCATATACGACTGACGATACCCGAATCAGCAGAGAAAGGGCATTCCATGGTGGGGGTATATCGCGATTGTCTTCGCCCTGGTTGGCGGCACGTCAGCGAAAAAGCGTGTATCCCACGTGCTGCGGATATAGTATCCCGAGGGGCGAAAATAGGGTTTTGGGAGTATATGGTAAATCCGCGCGTCGTTATATGATCGTAGGGAAAGATTCGCCGGATAATGGATCTGAACTCGGCGAAAAGCCTCGGCGAACAGCAGTTGTCACGGTGCCTCCAACGCAAAAGAACCCCATGTCTACGGATCAACCCTCGACATTGACCCTTCGTCAGGGATCGTCTCAGCGCCACAGCCAGACCCGACTAGTGTTTTTCCTGGGATTTGGTGGACTTCTGCTATTACTCGGAGTGCTGGGGGCCAGTGCACTCTCTTTCGTATCACAGATCAGAGTCCGCGACGAGAAAATCCGCCAGGATTATGTTACGCGCGACCGTCTGCTGCAAGGCTTACGGGCGGAAATCTACACATCTGGAACGCACATACGGGACTTTCTGCTCGATACTGACGATGCTCTCGCACTTGAACACCGCGAACAGTTTCTGGATACCCGACAACAGATCGAGGACGGAATCGCCGCCTATCGAAGGCTGGTCCGACCAGGTGGCGAGGAGCCATTCAGGCAGTTTTCGGAAGAACTGGCGTCCTACATGAAAGCTATCCAGCCGGTTCTGGACTGGACCGTGAGTGAACGCCATGTGCGGGCTTCCTCCTTTGTCCAGAACGAACTATTGCCACGCCGGATGAGCGCCCTCAGTCTGGCGGATCGGATTCAGCGAATCAGCGAGGGACAACTGGACGCGAGCAGTGAGTCTGTGAACGTAATGCTCTCTTCTTTCCGTGTCAAGCTGCTGCTTCTTCTTGTGCTCGCGATAGGGGTCGGCATCGGACTGGCAGGGGTCGCGCTGTGGCGCCTGCTGCGCCTGGAGCATGAGTCGCAACTCCGCTTTGACGAAGTCGTCAGCACTCGTGAGGAATTAAAACGGCTTTCCGCGGAACTCGTATCTGCGCAGGAGAGTGAGCGGAGGCGGATAGCCCGGGAACTTCACGACGAGGTTGGACAGGTTCTCACAGCAATCGTGTTCGGCTTGGGGAGTCTCAGGTCGGCGCTGAAAAATAACAATGCGGACGAAGCATTGCGCCAGCTTCAGCTCGTACAGGACATGGCCGAGAGCAACGCCAGCGTTGTGCGCAATATATCCCTGTTACTTCGGCCTACGATGCTGGACGACCTTGGTCTGATTCCTGCCCTCAAATGGTATGCCCGTGAAGTCTCCCGCACCAACCCGGTGGCGGTAGACGTGGCGGTGGAGTCGTTCGGTGACGACCTCCCCGAGGAACACAGAACCTGTGTGTTCCGTGTTGTCCAGGAAGCCGTTCGTAACGCCGCCCGCCATTCCGGTGCCCATCAGGTCCGCATCTACGTTAAAGGGATACGCAATCAGGATACGACCGTAGCGCTTTCCGTATCCGTTCAGGATGACGGCAAAGGCTTCGACCCGTTACAAGAGGCGGGCCTTGGCATTCTGGGTATGCGCGAGAGAGTCATGCGGCTTACGGGCATGCTCGAAGTAAACTCCAAGCCGGGTAGGGGCACTATAATCACCTTTACGCTCCCGCTGCCCGCCGAACATCTGTCCGCAGATACTTATTCCGACAATGGGTCTCAGGCAATGAGACCTTTTCGAACCGCATAGAGGATCAGTTCCCCCAGATTGTGCAAATGGAGCTTCTGGTAAACGTTGTCGCGGTGCTTCTCTACCGTGGACGTTGAAATATGCAGCAGATCGGCGATCTCCCGATTGCTTTTTCCCGATGCCAGCACCTGAAGGATTTCCTTCTCGCGGACACTCAGCAGATCATAGCTATCTTCCACTCCACGCTTCCGAAGTTCAACGACGTAGTCTTCGACCAGGAGCTTCGCAATACTCGGGCTGAAGTAAGCGTTTCCTGCCGCGATTGCGCGAACCGCGGCGAGTACGTCGGCCTCCGGCGAAGCCTTTAACAGATATCCTCGTGCTCCAGCCTTTAAAGCCCGGAGAACATATGCTTCATCGGAATGCATGCTGACCATCACGATGCGGGCGCTTGGCACCTTTTCCGAAATACTGAGCGCAGCATCCGGGCCGTTAAGTCGAGGCATTCCGACGTCCAGTAGAATGACGTCAGGCTTGTGGAGAACCGCCAGGTCGATGGCGTCGTAGCCGTCGGCTGCCTCAGCGACTACCTGAAACTCGCCTTCTCGCTCCAGCAAGGCCCGCAGGCCACTGCGAACCAGCGGATGATCGTCGGCAATCATTACCCGAATACGAGAAGGCATAGCGGCAAGCTTAAGAATACAATCTTACGAGACATCCGCGAATACTGCGTTGACGGTATTCTGGATGTTTTTCTTGATCGCCCAGCCCGACGCACGGCCAAAATCCTGTGAAAATACCCCGGCGACGGTATTCCCCGGACTGAGGCAACTCCTTACACTGAGGGCAGTGGTTCGAGCGACATAGTAATGCGGCTTCCAGGGTTTGAACGAAAGCAAGGAACTTCGCGAGACGGTACTCTGCAAGGCGGAGCCAAATCTGCGCAGAACGACGATTCTATCGTTGGCTTCATCGTCGTCACGACTGACGACGTGTTCTATTCGGCGCTGCAGCAGATTGCGGTGGCCCGCGCATGGCGCATCGGGCGGTCGGCATCCGTCGATCAGGCGGAGGCAATAATGAAGGCTAAGCCGGCCCCAATAGTGGTATACGACCGGGATTCAACAGAAGATAATTGGCGTGATGCGGTTCGGCGGTTGAGCGACTTGCCTGCCCATCCCTGCGTCCTGCTGGCCTCACAAGTTGCGGATAACTACCTTTTGGACGAAGTTGTGAGAAATCATGGATACGACATACTTCCGAAGTCCGTCGCCCGTGAGCGGCTCATCCAGTGCATCCAATTTGCCTGGTCCTGGGCACGTACCTGTGCGAAGACCGGACGATGATTTACCGACGGTTCGCGCAATCGCCGAATGCGATCTGCGAATCATCAACATTGCCGCACAGTACCGCATGACTCTATTATGCGGCGTGAAGCGGGGAATCAGCTGGCTCAACACTGGTGTATGCGAGGGTGACGCAGTTTCCTAAAATATTTTTGGCAATCGTCGACGATAGGCGTCAAGCCACGCTTCGAAGGCAGGCGTTGCTCCGACCTTATTACGCAACGTTCCGCCTGCCTCCCTATCTGGCCGAGCGCCGTTGTCAGCGCCGACCGAACTCAGCCATGTGCGCGCCCTCAGTTCTGCCGCAACCCGGACACGTTCGGGAGTGCCTAGATCGCTCCACCCGACCTTGCCGAGGCGCAGCACAGCCAATCGTTCCGTACAGACCGACAGGACCTGGTGCGAAAAATCTCCTGCCTGAAGCGTCTCGTAGATGCGCCTAGCACATTCAAACTCGGCCCGATCGTTCCGGTCACCGGTGAGCGGATCGAAGGCCCTGCACGTAGCTGGCACAGTGGAGGCAAGAACATCAAGAAATGTTCGTGCGCGGCCAACAACAACGAACGTGTTCCACAAGCAGCGTTTCCCGGGCAGTCCCCGTGCAATTCCGGCCGACGGCCTTTCCCAGAAGCGACTCACCCGAAAAAGTGATTCGCCGGAGCATTCGCCGATCAAAGCGGAACCCGGTTCGATCCATCCGTATTCAACTTCGGCATTGTCGGCTTCAGCGCCGAGAAGAACCAAGCGTCCATGATGTTCCCGCACGATGTCCATTGCGGATCGGACGGCTTGTGCGAATCGCCCCTCGTCGACGTAATCGTGGTCGGTCGGGAAAAGGGCCACAATCGGATCGCCCTGCTCAAGCCGTGTTAGCCTCACGAGCCCGTAAATGATCGCGGCCGTCGTCCCTCTGTTTGTCGGCTGAACCACGATCTGAGCTTGGTCAAGATCGGCGAGTTCGGCCCGATAGAACGGCTCATGAGCTCTTACAACGACGAACAGGGTATGTTCCGGCGGAAGCGTGGGCGCGAGTCTTGCGCGGGTCCTGCTGAGAAGCGTATTTCCGCCCAGTAGAGAGCAGAACTGTTTAGGGCGATCATCGCCGGAAAGTAGTCTGCTCAATGATTTCAATCGGGTGCCGTCACCGCCGGCAAGAACGATGGCCCAAGGCGTTGCATTCATCGCTGTTTCCTGTTCGGTCTCACATCAACCATGCCTGTCAAGACCGTCGGGTCAAGAGGCCCGAAGGGACGAGGTCTTTCCGAATTGAATGCGCGTTGAATGCGCGCTCCCCGGTTGGTTCCCTGACATGGCTGAAGGTTGCGCTGTTCGATTCGTCCCGCGTGCGGGCAGACGCCGATGATGTATCCGGTTCGTCTCTCTGATCAACAGCGTCCTGACATTCTGCGCATATCTGCACCCAAGGCAAGGCCCCGAGGCGCTCCGGCGCGATCATTACAGAACACCTCAGGAAGCGCCCACATGTACCATCGGCAATTCGTTCCATCGCGGCACACAGTAGCCTGGAAAGGGCAGACTCCAACTCAAGGTGGCGCAAGGCTGCTTCCAGCGCGATCCCGAAGCGGTCGACGGGTGTTTTTCTCACCATATTTCTCCTCGTGAAACCACCAGCAAATCTCACTTTATTGCGAGGCGCTCGATATTGCCATACTGTCCAGATAGTATTTTCCGGCCAATCGAATGGAACGGGAGCGTCATCCATTCCGGCGTCCCGCGTCTATTCACTTAGCTGGCAAACGGAAGTTCCGCGATGTGATACGGTTCAGGTCTCATTGTCAGGCAACAGCAGACATCGGCCAGTCTCGACCGTCCTTCTCCCGTCCTTCCGCATTGTCCGCAGCTTCCTGGCATTCCAGGCAAAGCGCCGCCCAAGGCAGCGCCTGGAGGCGACGGTTCGAGATCGGTCCATCACATTGGAGACATGACCCAAATGTGCCCGCAGCCAGGCGTTCGAGTGCCGCGGCGACCAGGCGGCATATGCACGCTTCCCGAGTCAGGCTGCGAAGAGCCAGATCCCGTTCGTTTGCGAGGATGACCTCGTCCATTGAATCAGGGGTTCGCTCCACGGCAACACCGTCTACATTTCGATGACTGCCTGCAAGTTCACTTTGCTTTGCTCGCAGCGTCCGGTCGTAAATCTCAAGGTCCGCGCTATTCATGGTATCTCTCTCTTTGTACAAAGACTACCTTCTCAAGTGCAAAATTACCGCAACAGTCCCCGATTGACGATACCGAAGGGCCAGTAATTTTAATAGGAACGCGATAGTATTTTGAATCACCTCGGACCTGATTCATTCCGTGGGAGGGGTTTGTGATGCATGGTCCAGGACAATCGCGCCTCCCGGTGGCCTCTGTGACCTATAAAGGCTGATTCATGACGGATCACGCGTCGATCATGCCGGTGGCCGGAAGTATCCGGAGCGCGATCGCGGTATCGTCGCGGGCTGGCCATCGTTGTGACGATGGGCGAGCAGGAGAGCCGCCCGAGCAATTTTCACGACGTGCAAAGCCGGTCTTCTCCCGACAATCGCTGACAAATGGCTGACCCTCGCGCCCCTGTCCGGAATCGCCCATTAATTTCGAACGTGAGGACTTATCTGCTACCCCGAAGAACTGTTCGGAATACTGCGCACACGGTATTCCGTCCGGTGCCAAATGAACATATTCTGAGATCGAGGTTAATCTCCCGGCGCAAGAACGACCATGGCATGTCGGTTTGTTCACGCTACGAAGTTTCTGTAAACAGAATGCAGGGCAAGAGTGCCAGGTGCAACAGCGCGGAGTTCAAACGACAAAGACCTATGCTTCAAGCAAAAGCTGAATGAGATTACCATGAACAGACTCAGCCCTCATCGTTATTCTGCGACGATCTTCGTCGTTTTTTTTTCTGCTTACCGGGGCCGCGGCGCCGCAGAACGCCCCGCCCGCCTACACAGAGCCGGGGGCGATACTGTCGCCGCAGCAACTCGGCGATCTTGTGGCGCCGATCGCCCTCTATCCCGATCCCCTGCTCGGTGAGGTATTGGCCGCTTCCACTTACCCGATCGAGATCGCCGAAGCCGAACAGTGGCTACGGGACCATCCGCACTGGAAGCCATCGAAGCTCATGGATGAGGCAAAAAAGCAGAACTGGGACCCCAGCATACAGGGGCTGGTAGCATTCCCGGATGTGCTCAACAACCTGACTCAGAATACGAACTGGGCCACTCAGCTTGGTAACGCGTTTCTCGCCCAGCAAGCGGATGTGATGAAGGCGGTCCAGCACATGAGGGCACGAGCTGAGGCGAAAGGCACACTCCACTCGACGCCCCAGGAAACCGTCGCTACGCAGAACCAGAACGGGCAGTCGGAGATCACTATACAACCGGCCAACCCGGATGAATGGTACGTGCCGGATTACAATCCCGCCTACGCATGGGGACCACCGGAATGGGGCGCTTATCCGGCGCTCTTATACCCTGGAATCGATATGGGCCTCGGATGGTATCCGGGCATCGATCTCGGCCTCTATTTCGGCGGCTGGGGTGGTTGGGGCTGGGGTGGCTGGGGATGGGGAATGGATTGGTATGGCGGCAATATGTTCATGGACAATTCTTTCTTTCACCGTTATGGCTTCAGGAACTTCCGGGGAGCGGGAGCGTTGGGAAACTCCGTTTGGTCTCATAATCCGGAACACCGGCTCGGCGTACCGTATGCTAACCGAGAGGTGGCTGGCCGGTTTGCGGCGCGTAACGGAGCCGAGACAGGTAGATTCGGTGGCGCCCGGGCACAGGCTAATCGCGCGCAATTGGCGCCCCAGCAACGTTTTGGCAATTCCGGTTTTGAGCAGCGCGGAGGCACGAGTCGCGGCAGCGTCTTCGGTGGCTACCAGGGCGGTGGTATGACGCGCTCGCAAAGCGACCGTGGCTTCTCAAGCATGGGAGCCGGTCGCGTCGGCGGTGGTGGCGGGATGCGTGGCGGTGGTGGCGGGGGGAGGAGATAACGAAATGACTGGCAGACTCTTCACGATTTATACGGCGATGGCGATTACATTTGCCGTGCCTGCCATCGCACAGGAGCGCTTCGATTCCTCCGAGGCTGCGGCGCAGGCCGTCATCGACGCGGCGGAGAAGCACGATTCCGCGCGGTTGTCAGCCATTTTCGGCCCGGCGGCGAAAGGAATTCTTACCTCGGGGGACTCCACGAAGGACCAAGGTGAAATGGCTGAATTCGCACGGCTGGCGCGCGCCAAGCACCGTCTTGAAATCTCCCCCATGAACCCGAATCGGGTGATTCTGGCGATTGGAGACGAGGACTGGCCGTTCCCGGTCCCCATCCTTCGTAAAAATAACAAATGGAGTTTCGATGCCTCCGAAACGCCGGTCGAGTTGAGCGCCCGGCGCATCGGCGCGAACGAACTCGACGCCATCGAGATTTGCCACGGATACGTGGATGCGCAGGTGAAGTATGCTTCCGAGGATCGCGACAAGGACGGCATGCTGGAATATGCGCCCCACTTGATGAGTACTTCCGGACGGCACGACGGGTTGTATTGGCAGGGCGAGAGCCAGCCGCTCGTTCCCGAAGGCCTCGCCCGCGCTGCCTGGGAAGGCGCCAGTAAGGGGCAAGCCAAACCCTACCACGGATATTATTTCCGGGTGCTGGACGGGCAGGGCCCCGACGCTCCGGGGGGAACGCACAATTACTTCGTTAAAGACAAGCTTATTGGCGGATTCGGTCTTGTAGCGTGGCCAGCCGAATACGGAGTGACCGGAATTCGCACTTTCATCGTGAATCAGGACGGCGTGGTCTATCAGAAGGATATTGAGCCCATTGCGGGCAAGCCGCTGCTACCCGTTACGATCCCGACCATTCCTGGGAGCCGGTGGAGTAGATCCGCGTCCAAACAGTCGCGCCCGATCCTGGCCGGATCCCGGGAAAACCACCCCCGCAGTTGGCATAGGGCGCCCCTAACGTTGTTCGGGGTGACACGTGGAAAGCGGCGGGCAAACAACTTTGTCAAGTCTGCGTCGGGATGTCTCGCGTTCTCCGGGCTGTCAAGCTACACTTTGCACGTATACCGCTAATGCTTGGAAACGCCAAATATCCTGCATATACCCTATAAACCATTCGTCAGGTTTCCCCGTCTGTTAGTGTGTGGCCAGAAGTGCTGCCAGTGGCTGGCGATCATTCCAGCCGACCGCTTGCAGACGCATTCTGCCGAAAGGGGTGGCAAATGAAACGCCACTTAATTCGATCGTGGTTTCGGGTAATTGGGGTTTTGACAATGACCGGGATTGGGAGTGCTTTGCTGGCGCAGATGCCGGCAACACCTCCTCCTCCTTCTCCGCCTGCGAACCAAGCTCAGGCCCAGCCGCTGCCTCCCCAACAACTGGATAACCTGGTAGCCCCCATCGCGCTCTATCCGGATCCGCTACTGGGACAGGCGCTGGTCGCTTCCACTTACCCGGTGGAACTGGTGGAAGCGCAACAGTGGCTTCAGGCGAACGGGAATCTGCACGGTCAGCAGTTGATGGATGCCGCGCGGCAACAGAATTGGGATGCCGGCATACAAGCGCTGGTAGCTATGCCAGACGTACTAGCCACTCTGACTCAGCAGATTCGCTGGACGACGGATCTGGGCAATGCTTTTCTGGCGCAGCAGGCCGATGTGATGAGCGCCGTGCAACGCATGAGGCAGCGCGCTCAGGCGAACGGCAGGCTTCAATCGACTCCGCAACAGACGGTCACGACCGATAGCGAGGATGGACAGTCAGCAATCCAGATTCAACCGGCCGACTCCCAGGTAGTCTATGTTCCCGCCTATGACCCCAACTACGTTTGGGGCTCTCCGGCGATGGGTTACTATCCGCCGCTTTATTATCCGGATTATGGATTCGGGTTCGGGCTTGGAATCGATATGGGATTCTGCTTTGGTGGATGGGGAGGTTGGGGGTTCGGGGACTGGGGCTGGGGGCCGAACTGGTTCGGTGGTGGTGTTTTTCTCAACGGCGGCTTCTTCAATCGCTATGGGTACCGCAACGGTTATGGTTTCGGCGGCGGCATTAACGGACGAACCGGATGGATGCACGATCCCGCGCATCGGACTGGAGTCGCTTATTCGAACAGTCGGCTCAACAGTCAGTTTGGGGCGGCTTCGCAGGCTTCTCGCGTGGCGGCCGGACGTTCGGGCAACTTTCAACGTTTTGGCGGCCAAGGTACTGCCGGTGTGAACGCGGGCCGCAGCGGCACTGCCACTCAGGCTGGCGCGCGGAATAACTTCGCGGGCTCGGCCGGATCGTCGAATCGGCAGCAATTCCAGGGTCAGCGCGGCGGTCAGGCCACGAGACAAGGTTTTCAATCTTCTCCGGCACAGCGGTCGCAGGTTCCGGCACAGCGATATCAGGCCCCGATGCAGCGGGCTGCTCCTGCACAGTCGGCACCGCGGATGTCGGCTCCCTCGTACGGCGGAGGTGGTGGCGCGCGGAGCTTTGGAGGAGGTGGAGGGTCCCGTAGTTTCGGCGGTGGCGGCGGTGGCCACGGCGGCGGCAGGAGATAGTTTGCGCAGATTGTTTGAGTTGCGTAGCCGTATCGCGGTGACATCCTATTTTGCCGCAATTCGGCTTTGTAACGCCGAGTCCCCCGGCAGACAGACTCGGATATCCCGGTAACTAGCTGTAGTCCGTCTTACGTTCCGGCTTGGGGAGATGCCCAAGCATCGAGCGGAAGAAGATCAGGTCTTTCTGTCCAGAGATCCTCTCCGGTAGAGTCTTTGCTGGTTCACTCAGAACAAAAGCTACAATGTTCGCCGACCGGAATCGTTTCGCGCCAAACATAAGAATCCAGGATTCTACTCCAGTCCGATAGTTGACTGTACCCGCATAGCACGCATAGCGCGACCATTCGTTTCATTCACGTCGGCATCAGCCGCCGTCTCCACTGTTCCCGCCTTGACAATTCCGGGCCCCCGCCAGAGGACCAGCGGCTTCCCTACTCCGAAAGACCCTCGAAAATACTGCCCTCAGAGTATTTCCCTCAGGGCCAAAGGGGAATAATGTGAAATCGAGGCTCAGCGTTTGCCGTAAGGCGTGCAAGCGAGCTGTCGACATACGGCACATCTTCTTGCCGCACTGCGAGCCTGTTGTGTTGGCACGCTTTGACGAAGTCGTCAAGAAGGGATAATAACGCGGAATTCGGATGATAAGCACGCCTGTTGTGACCAATAGACTTGAGGAAAATACCATGATCCTGACGCGAAGTACCATTGTGTTCTGTTTAGGGCTTTTCTGCGTTACCGGGATATCTTACGCCCAGAGCGTGAATGTTTATTTCGGCCCGGGCAGCGCCATGGACAGCTCCAGCAACCAGCAGATCGACACGTTCGGCAAAGGGACACCCTTCACGACTCCCTCTTTAAACGGAGTGTTCATGGATTTGGGCGCCACCGTTCTCTTGACAAGAACCCTCGGCGTTGGCGGGGATATTTCATGGCGGGCGACGCATGCTCCATATGCGGGCCTTGAGCTTATGCCGATCTTTTACAATTTCGACGGTATCTATGCGCCTGTCTCCGGGAAGCACTTCGATACGGAACTACACGGCGGGCTCGGCGGGATGAGCCTGCGATATTCGTTAAACCAGCAACAGTGCGACGCCTTCGTCGGTTGCTCGAACGACAGCCAGAGCATTGAGAGCTCTAATCACTTTCACTCTTGTCCAAGACAGCAAATAATCTGAACTGAGCAAAAAACAAGCCCTCCTATAATTGCTCCAGCGCCGAACTGTCTTTTGAGCGAGCTGTTCGGTTGCCGGATCCCCAACAGG
>Ga0302319_10015542_pt1 | contig 14105 bp, 7 predicted proteins | sample Bog_T0_2_FD_203319 | JGI IMG/M metagenome (GOLD analysis project Ga0302319, IMG submission 203319) | Peat permafrost microbial communities from Stordalen Mire near Abisko, Sweden - Bog_T0_2 | ecosystem: Environmental > Terrestrial > Soil > Wetlands > Peat | place: Sweden: Abisko, Stordalen Mire... | reverse complement strand
CGGCGACTGGCGCCCCGCTCTCATGCGCCCGTGTCAATGCGGTGGTGAAGGTGATCCCACTGCCGGAGACCTGCGCGCCGGCCGCGTGCGCGGACTTCAGCGCCGATGTAACGGTAATCGTGGTACCGGCGGCACCTCTGCCCGCGCCCCCGCCCCTCCCGCCGCCCGTGATCGCGGCGACAACGGCCGTCTCCTGGTTCGCACCACTATCAATGGTGATACTCTGGCCGACGGTAAAGCCTGCAACGCCGGCAACGGGAATAACAGTCGCGCCCGCGTTAGTGGCGGTTCCCACCGTGGCGGCACCTGGCGTGCCCACCGTCGCGATGACGGCTTTCTCCATATTTGCGCCCGCATCGATGATCATGTTCTGGCCAGCGCTAAAGTCCGCCACGCTGGCGACTTTGATATTGTTCGCGCCGGCGGCCGAACCGGCTGACAGCGTGCTCGCGGCCTGCAACAGGAAATCGGTACAGTTGCTGCCAGTGTCGGCGCCATCCGGGAAGCGGCCCGAGCTCCTGTTGGGAATGGCAGTGGGCTGAGCGCCCGGTCCCGCGAAGCCGCCCCTGCCCCCCGCGCCCGGCGCAGGCACGCTACAGCCACTCGCCCCTGTTCCAGAGCCGGCCTGATAGCCCTCCGCCGCCCAGGGATCGACGAGGCCGCCGAAATTCAGGCTGTCGACAACCCGGCCCTCCGCGTCGCGCAGCACCATGCTGCCGGCGGCGGGACCGAGGGCTGGGCCACCGAACCACTGGTTGGGCTTCGGCGTCCCCTGATAGCCCGCCGTTGTGACTGCGGCGTCACTCACGGCCGCGTCGATTTCATGCGCCCTGGCTAGCGGTTGGTCGAGCTTGATTCCTTCGCCGAGGGGCAGTACGGGCTCGTTGCTGGAGTGCGCAAAAGCCGTCGTCGGCGTGAAGGTAACTCCCGTTCCGCGATCGCTGAACGGGATGTTGGACGAATGGCTGAACTTCAGCGGGGCAGTGAGTTCGAGGCCCGTGCCCAGTTCCTCCGCTTTCAGGCTGCCGTTGAAGGCGTTACGAGCCGACTGTGTCCCGACGCTCATGACCGTCACGGTCTCGATCCCATGTCCGACGCTGTCGATATCCAGTCGGATCTTGTCGCCGGCTGAGATGTTGGCGACGGAGGATACCTTGAGGTTCATGTCGCCGGCTTTCGCGGGCGCCGTCAGGTAAGCCTGCGTGCCCGGCTTGCCGACTGCGGTGACCGTGGCCACCTCGTATTTTTCGACAGATCCCGCCACGGCGGGGTAAGTGGCGCCGTGACCGAGGGCGATCTTCTCGCCCACCACGAAGCCGATCGGCTGGTAACCTCCACGCCCGCCGCCCGGGGCGGTGAAAGGCACGTTGGACGATCCGGCGGGAATCGTAATCACCGGACCATCGGGGACGGGTTGCCACAGCGTGGTGGCAGGCCCGGCGGGCGTCCCGATGCTGGCAATCCTGCGGACTTCCGCGCCGGAGCCCGTACCGATGGTGATGGTGTCGCCAACGTTGATTCCGGTCGTGCTCCTGACGTAAATCGTGGAATCGCCCGCGCTCGCCGGGACCGCCAGCCCGGAGGTGGAGAGGCCGAGCAGGTAGAAGCTTCTCGCCGCGAGGCTCGTACCGGCCGGGATTTTCACCGCCGAGAAGATGGGCGTCTGGGTCGGGTGGTGGGTGAGGGTCCAGTTCGAGATATCGACGGCGGCGCCGCCGGCATTGAAGAGCTCAATAAAGGAGTTCGTCGCGTTGGCGGGAGAACCGGTGCTGATGCCGAACTCGTTGATTTTGACCGGGCTGACATTCCGCACCTTCTCGAACGCCGTTTCGGATACCGTCCTGCCGTTCGCGGTCCAGGCGGCTTTACCCACCAGGTCGCCGTTGAAGGACGCCGGCCCGGAGGTGACCCTGAAGGTGGCGCTCACACTGATGCCCGGCGCGACCGGCCCGGTGAATGTCTTCGAAGCGCCGGCCGCGCCTGAGACCACGGAGGCCCAGCCAGCGGGAACGGCAACACTCAACTGGAGTCCCGAAACGGGCGCACCCGTGGTATTCGTGAACGTCACAGTGGTGTCCTGCGAGGTCCGCGGCGCGAACGTCTGGAGTCCCGGAGGCGCGGCAACCGCCGACGCCGGCGCCAGGCTCAGACGCGCCACGTCGTACCTGGCCGCCACCACGTTGGCCTGCACCAGTTGATCGGTAGCGTCCGTGGGGAACGTACCCGCGGCCGTCATCGCGCCCTCATAGAAGGTGCCCTGCGATCCGTTGCTGTTGTCTCCGCCGTTGCCGAGGAGGATCGCCCCCTGCTTCCGCATCGGGTCGTAGGTTGCGTTGACCCGGGGTCCGTCGAACATGACCGACAAGCTGCCCCGCTGCCCGTCGCCGCCCATCGAAGTCCAGTGGTGGGGTTCGCCTTTGGCAATCCCGGTCGCGAATCGCGAGGTGATGTTCGGCAGGCTGTCGCACAGCTTCGATGCGTCCTTGTTGACACAACCGACCAGGTTGTTCTCCTGATCGGTCATGAACCACGGGCCGGGAGCGTTCCCGTGATACCAGGCGGTTGCATCGCCGTAGTAGGTGGTCTCCATGGTGCCGTTGCCGTCGTCGCGGCTGTCGGTTTCGGCGTTGCCGTAATCGAAGCAGCAGCCGGAATTGTAGTGCTGGCCGTTGATGACCCAGTACTGCCCCTCCGCCTGGTCGTCGACCGCGGTGCCTTTCGCGTCGTCCTGTCGGAGGCCCATGCCGGGCGCTATGAAGACGCCGTAGGCTTTGTGGCCCATGATCGTGACGGGCGCCATGTCCGCGATCGGGAGATTGTTGAACCCGCCCATGGCCGGGCCGCTGAAGCCGCCGCGGGGTGCCTGAACGAGGTCGTTGTGTTTGGGCGATTGGTCGTAGATGGTGGTAATCCAGCAGTAGGTATTGGCGCAGAATGAGTCCTGCGCGGCCGCATTGGCGTATCCGCCGGCATCCGGGGAAGGAGCAGCGGAGGGCTGCACCACGCCGATATCCAGCGTCTTGCCGTCGGACTGGCGGAGAACCCGGTAGAGCGGGCCGTTGTAGGAGGCGTACAGCGCGCGCGTAGTGCTGTGGGCGGCCACGCAGGAGTCGCCGGCGGCGGCATAGATATCGCAGGGGCCCTGCAAGCGGGCCGGTACACCAGTCCCCCGCGGCTGTTGGCCCATCATCCACGTCGCGCCGACCAGCGTAAGCGCCAGCGCGACCAGTAGAACAAGCGTGGTTCTCGTTTTCATATTGATCCTGTCTGCCTTCCTGGCTTCTCTCCGCCAGCTCGGTTCATTGTAATCGCTTGCGTCGTCACATGCAAAGGCTGCCAACGATCAAGCCCAATGAGCCGTGACCGTCAGGGAGCGGTACTCAAAGGCCGGAAAGCAATGAGATCGTGGCGCTACGGCGAGACCTTCGCGAAACGAAAAATCTCGAAGACCGCCCGCCCCTGATTGTCGTGCACCACGCGTTCCACATGCTCGGTCAGGCCCATCGGCAGTGCGGCGGAGCGCAACTGTTCGTTGACGCCGGAAAACAACTGGTTGTCTTCCGTGTGCTGAATGAAGACGGCGTCGGGCGAACCGGCCAGTTCCAGAACCTGGCGCCGGTCGTCGCCCGTCATATCGGGCTTCCGGACGAAGTCGCTGACAACCGTCATGCGCAGATCTCCTTCGTACATCATGCGCAGTCCGTTGAGATAACCCCAGTCGACGATCCCGATCCGGCCGGACTTGTACGGTCCCACCGCGCCGGTCAGACGGTAAAATGCGTCGGTCCATCCGCCCACCGAACCATCCAGAATCAGCTCGGCGACGTACTCGTTGGCGTTCAGGAGATTTCCGCAGACAATCACGAAAACCAGAGCGGCCACGGCGTAAGATGCCATCCGCGGCACTCGCTCCGCAATTCCGGCTAGCGCCACGCCGACGAAGATGCACGGAAACGGCCACAGCAGAATGACGTGGTGCGCGCCGCCGCCCGTGCCTGCATTCGACGCCATCTGTAACCAGGTAACGGCAGTGACGATCGGAATGAAAACCAGCAGTCGCCGGTATTGCGTTCGCCACAGAAAGAACAGACTCGCAAGCGACAACACAATCGCGGGCAGCATCAGATTGCGGCGGTGCTCTCCCACGCGGTCTCGCACGTCCACAGACAATCGTTCGGCAAGAGTCTTCGGCGTTTGATCAATTGGCCCGGCGGTCGTCGCGACGATCGGACCCAGCAGCACCGAACCATCCAGCGTGTACTGCAATTCCCGGACCCGCCCCGGTATCCGCGCAAGCGAGAGTTTCGTATTGGCCGAGGCGGTTTCGCCGCGCCGGGCGATGTTGTAACAGACCAGCGGCAACGCTCCCAGCAAAAGCGATGCGCCCGCGATCACGAGGGGGACGCGCCGGAGATGACTGCGTAGTTGCCGCAGGTAAACGCACAAGGCGGCAACGGCAAGTCCGGCGAGCGGCCAGATCATCAGCGCCTTATCCCACAGACCCAGTCCCCACAAGAAGAACCCGAGCGCAAGCAGTCTGTTCGACTGATTCGGCGCCCCCTGAAGCCAGACCGTGACCGCGAGCAGGCCGCCCATCAGCAGAACATGCTGGAGCGCGACGGGCCCCCAGTCGAAAGTGTTCGTCACGATGAACACCGCGTCCGTAGAAAGCAGGGCGATGGCGAATGCCGCGGCGCGCGGCCCGGCGACCCGCCGCGTCCAAAGCCAGGTGAGCCAGATCGTCGCGACACCGGCCAGCACCATGGGCAAACGCACCGACCAGCGAGAAGGAGCGAACCACTCGAAGATCCCCGCGTACAGCCAGGTCTTGAGCGTTCCGAGATAGCCGATCAGCATCAGCGGGATCTGCGTGCCGAAGGCCTTCACGCGGAACAGCGTTCCTTCCGGCAGAAACAGAGGAACGGTAAACAGGACCTCATCGTCCTGCAGGCCCGGATACGGCAGCAAGGCGAGGCTCAGCAGTGCGAAAACAAGCGCAGCCAGCGAAGGCGGAATCCAGGCGCGCCATGAACGAACGGTCATCGGCCCGCGCTTGCCCGCGTAGTCACCGGGAACCGTCCGGCCCCGCGGTGCAGCCCCCGCTCGTGCGGAATTCCGCGTAGACATCGTAGTTGTCCAGATCGAGCCGCTGGATGCACAACCCCTCCGCCGCGCTGAGTTCCGCCGCGCGCGCCCGGTATGCAACCACCTGCGCCTCCGTCCGCGTCCTGCCCACCGGTTGCGCCAGACAGAAAATGGTGGTCGAATTCAGGTGCCACTGGCGCATTCCCCTGGCCATCTGGCTATAAAGCAGAGGATCGCGAAGGTCGAGGTTCCAGTGGTCCTTGTCGCGAAAAAGCACCATCGACCGGTCGCCGCGGTTCAGCTTGTAGACGTCCACCGTCGCGCTGCCGGGGAGCGGCGAAACGAATTGCCAGTTCCAGTTGTGGTGGTGCATGAAGAACGTCGTCAGGTTGAACTGGTCGATATAGATCGCTTCCGGCGCGGGGAACAGCCGGTTATAGCGGCCCATCTGATCGGAAAGCAGCATCTCGCCGCTCTTCGGCCAGGCCCGATAGTTCCCGACGCTCACGATGACGACGCCGATCGCGAGCGCATCCGCCACGGCGAGGTTCGCCACGCGCGGCGAATTCGCCAGAATCCGGTCCGCGAAGAGAAAAGGCCACACCGCAAAAAAGGGAAACAGCACGTACTGCTGGCGAAGGAAACCGCCGAACGGATAGGCCCGCATCAGTGCCCCGGCCATGATGGCGCTCATCATCACCAGCGGTAGCAGCAGGCTCACGATGGCGGCACGGTTTTTCGGGAGGCTACGGCTGCGTCTGGCCAGAAAGATTGTCACGCCCGTGAGCAGCAGCAGTACGGCCATCGCCAGATAGAACGCCGGGCCATCGGACACCGGCCACGGCGAAAAGCAATTCAGCTCGTTGCGGAGATTGCGCAGAAGAAACTCGGCGGCCGGTTCCGCGGAGTCGGGCCGGAAGTAGAAGTCCGGCAGGTGATCGTACGCCACGCTCTGCGCACCGAAATGGGCGATGTACTCCCAGACGGGGAGAACGAGGATCGCAATAAACGTCGCCAACTCGCGGAGCAGCGCGCGAATCCATCGTTTGTCGCGCCGCAGGATGGGCAGCGCCAGCGCGAACAACAACGCGGCCCCGACGTAGATCAGCGCGTAGTACTCGGTCAGGCAAGCGAGTGCCGCCGTAACGGCGAAAATGACGCGCGGCCGCAGCGAATCCGGCTGAGCTTCTCCGATCAGGTCGAGGAAGTAATAGAACGACGCCTGGACGAAGAAGGCGGACAGCATATACGTCCTGACTTCGTTCGAGAGCAGAATCGACGGCAGCGCCAGTCCGTAGGCGAGTGCGGCCAGCGCGGCCCAGACGGGCGAGCGCATCGCTTTATATGCAGTCCGCCCCAGGATGTAAACGGACGCCGTTCCCGAAATCAGCGAAACGCTGCGATAAGCCAGCAGCGTCCTGCCGAACCCGAACGACAGCCGGAGCAGGAAGAAGTACAGGGGCGGATGCGCGTTGGCCTGATACTCGCGGATGAAACTGGCCCAGCGATCCTGCTGCGCGATCCAGACGTGCCAGTAGCCGTCGTACTCGACGAACTGGCTGGCTCCGAGAAGGAGCCGGGGAATCAGGGCGAGCAGAGCGATGCCGAGAAGCGTCAGGTTCAGAAAGCGCGGGGGAAAATCCGGCCCGTGCTCTTCCCCGTTGGGATTCATCACCACTTACTATAAGCCCGCGATTCCTCTGGCAACCACCGCGGCCCGGCTGCGTACCGTAGAATGAAAACCTTCACTGTGATCACGGCACCGAATCTCGACTTCCCCTGGCTGACTCACGGTTTCGGGCTGCGCGATTCGATGCCGCCCCCCGATCTTACGACAGCGCACCAGATCCACTCGGCGCGCGTGCTCGATGCGTGCGGCCGCAAGGGCGAGCGCATCGGCGAGGGCGATGCCATCGTTTCGACCGAGCCCGGCGTGGCGATCGGAATACGTACGGCCGATTGCGTGCCCATCCTGCTGGCCGATCCGGGAACCCGAATGGTCGCCTGCGTCCACGCGGGATGGCGGGGCACGGCGGCGAACATCGCCGCAGCGACGATTCAGGCGCTCGAGTCGCGCGGATGCCGGGCGTCCGATCTGGCTGTGGCAATCGGACCGTCCATTGGGTCGTGTTGCTACGAGGTCGGTCCCGAGGTGGCGAGACACTTCAAACAGTGGCGGCTTGATGACGACACTGACCACCGGCCGTCACTCGACCTGCCCGCTATCAACGAGACCCAATTACGGGAAGCCGGCGTTGCGCAAATATGGAAAAGCGGAGAATGCACTTATTGCCGTCCCGAGCGTTTTTTCTCGTTCCGGCGCGAGAAGGAACGTGCCGGCAGAATGTTGTCTTTCGTTAGCAGGCTCGTCTGAAAACACGTCGGGCGGACCATATGGGTCCGCCCGGAAATTCGACGCGAAATCGGCGAGGCGCAGCTATTGCGCGGCCTGTCCGTGCTCCGCCTTAGGCGGCGCTGGCGAACAGGTCGGCGTTGTCGTCGACTTCGATCTCGTGACGGTCCACCTGCTCCTGGCACCTGATGCAGTATGCGGCCCACGGCACGGCGGCGATGCGCTTGGGCGAGATATCCTCGTCGCAATGCAGGCATACGCCGTACGAACCGTCCGCGATCCGGCCCAGTGCGCGGCGGATCTGGCGCAACATGTTCGAGTCGCGATCCAGATTGCGAATCGCGAGCTCACGTTCACCCGCCAACTGCACTTCATCAAGCGCGTCCGGCGCCTTCTCAATTACGATTTCGTCACGGTTCCGCAGCGAGCCGGACAGTTCCGCACGCTTCGTCTCCAGGTTACTTCTGTATTTATCCAAATCAGTCTTGGTCATTTCCCAATCCTCGTCTTCCCACTACCAACTACTTCCGCTGAGGCCTCTTTCGTGTCGTCTGAGTTAAAGACGAATATCTGCCGTCAAAGTTTCAAAAAATATGAGTACCGAAAGCTTAAATATTACTCATCTACACGGGACAACTGGACCCTCCCGCGCACTCCACGAAACACTCAGCCACCGAACGTCTTTGACTGAGCAATCTGAGTGCCAAACTCGTCACACAAACCAAGCACCCAAACTCATCACCCTTGCCGGGGCTCCAGATCTTTACCCGGCTCGGGAAGTATATCCTATAACAACCCAAGACTTTTGTACATGTCTCGGTGACACTGATCGGTCAGATTGTTTCATCGCTTTAGCGCCGAATGGCAATCTTTCCAAAAACCAGACCGTAGTCTTGGCCATCCTTACGATCCACCGGGTCGACCCGGATCTCCAGCTCCACCGATTTCCTGCCCGCTAACAGCGCTGGTATTGGAAATAGACGCCGGAAAGTGCTCTCCGGATCGTAAATTCGCGTATCGCCGGCAACAACGCCATCAACCAGAACCATCAGATGCCGGGGGGATACTAAAAGTTGCGCCTCGGGACAGCGCCCCTCCAGTTCGATCCGGCTTCCGTCCGCAGGGACACCAAGGGCCACGGTGGCGCTGCCGGGCATCCAGCGAACGCCGGATTCGGGAGGCAACCACGTGTGACCCAAAAGCCAGGAGTAAAGGATATCGCCGACGTCGACGCGACTCGGCAACCGATCAACCATCTGCCCATCGGGCATGCGGCCCGCGAGACGCCGCGTGTATCCCTCCGTTATGTTCCGGAGGTGATCACTTTCCAACGAATATACCACAGCGTCATTGTGGGCAAGTGCGTGCCACAGGGCCTCCGGCTCCGGCACAAGGGTTTCGAGGTCTGCCATGTTGGGACCGGTCTTGATCGTAAGTTCCGATCCTGGAGTGAGATAGACGTCGTCGACACCCGCGGACACGAACGGGGATTCGCCGATCGAAATTCCGTATAAATCTGTTGTGACTCCGTCGAGGACGATCGCCTTTCCCGGGTGAGTCTGACGCGCGGCGACCACTCCCAGGACCAAACCGCGCACCTGGAGCGATTCCTCCCTCCACCAGTGGGTGACCGCGCGGGTCACCGGAACCATCATCCAGAGGTAGGCCGCAACGGGGAGCACCATGAGAGAGCGTTGCAGGAACGAACCGTTCCAGTAGCGGCCCGCCGCGGCTCCACCCAGCATGGCGATGCCGACGACCGGGATGGTGAGGTAATAATCGGTGCGATGGGCGGTTAACGGCAGCATCGGCGTGAGCGTGATGGCGAACCAGGCCAGGAAGAACAGTACGACGGCGCGGCGTCGCATGAGTTCGGTAGCGACAAACAGCGCGATGGCGAGGGTGCCGGTCAGAACCAGCAGCAACCCGGCGAGATGGCTGTGCCCGAAGCGTTCCATCGGTTCCGGGGCGAGCGACCACTTCCAGTAAAGAGCGAGCGTCTTGAGCGTGGAACCGTCGAACCGCATTTCGTACGCCCCCGACGAGGGCAGCGGGGCCGCCAGCCGGTGAAGTGCGAAATAGCCGACGGATATGCAGGCTAGGGGGAGCAGGCTGAGAAGGAGGGCGCGGGTGCCGGAGTGCGGCAGGCGGACGTGGGCGTCCGCTCCCCGGTGCAAACCGGACGTGGGCGTCCGCCCCACAAATATCACCCATGCCGCAGCGATTGCCGGATAGACGATATTGAGCTCGAGCGCCCCGAATCCCAGGCTAAAAACCACCAGTTGCCACCACCAGAAGGTGCGGAGGCCGGTTTCGGTGTAGCGGATGAACAGCGCCAGCGCGGCGAGGAGAAACAGCGTGCACATCACCTCGTTGTAGGCGGAACTCCACGTCATGACGCGGACCAGGGAGGTGTTGGCGGTCCAGAGTACGGGCGCGAGGAAGCCGGCGACGCGGGAACCGGTTGCGCGGAGGGTGACCCATGCTATCAGGAGGATGTCGGCTGCGGCGGTGGTATAGACCACCAGGCGAAACGGCAGGCTGTCCAGTCCGAACAGGGTGTGGAGCAGCATGAAGAACCCGCGCTCACTCCAGGGCCGAATGGTGCCCTGCGCCATGGGCGCGAACATCTCGTGCAACAGATCGTGCCGGGTGTGGACGAAGTGGCTGATACTCAGCCAAGCGAAGTCGTCAGCCACAAACCAGGTGGAGAAACCGTCCCAGTACAGCCAGATCATGAAAACAACAGGCAGGAGCCACCACAGGGCGCCCGCGACGCGATCCGGCCAGGCGCGCGGCGTTTCCGTGGACGGCGCAGACGACGTCATGAGCCCGTCAGTTGGTTTCGACGCCCACCGCCGTAACGATGACACCGAGTTCGCGGCGATCGGACGGACCGGGAGGCAGCGAATTGTCGAGCGAAAAGTCGACGGTGACAGTGTCACCGGTCAGAGACACGGCCGGGATGTCCGCGGTGAACGTATGGCCGCCGGGGTCCTGATAATTCTCCGACTTCAGAGTCTTGCCGGCGATGGCGGCTGTCAGGCTCTGGGAGTGCACCTGCTTCAGGACGGCGTCGGAGACAACCAGGGCCAGAGTCAGGGTTGCGCCTTTCTGAGCGGCCCCCGGGGGAGTCTTGAGAACGGCGGAGAAGTTACCAGCCGTCCATCGCCAGGCGCCGGATTCGAGGGCGTAGAACCCCTTCGCCAACTGTTCCTTAGCCGAAGGGTCGCTCATCTTCAGCGAAGAAACCAGGACGGCCTTCGCCGCCGCGGGTTCTCCTTCGTCGTTCTGGACGGCGGTGCGGCTGTACTTACCGCTGCATCCCGCGCCCAGCAGGATCGCGGAGAGGGCCAGCGCGATGCAAAGCGCGCTCACTTTCCCTCGGCCCAGCACTCTCCAGAAACAGCGCACGACTTGGCCGCGCCACCCGGCTCGGGTTGCTGTTGCCGATTCCTCTGGCGCCGCGCGTCGCGGCCCGTGCGCTCTCCAGAAACAGCGCACGACTTGGCCGCGCCACCCGGCTCGGGTTGCTGTTGCCGATTCCTCTGGCGCCGCGCGTCGCGGCCCGTGCGCTCTCCCGTAACCGCGCACGAATTGGCCGCGCAGTGCGGCGGAGACGGATGCTGCCGGGTCGTTCGCCGCCGCGCATCGCGGCCTGTGGGCTGGGGGGTGGGTGGATACCGATCGCGTTGGTCGAGTCATGAGATTTTTTCCGCCTGAACTAAACAACTATAGAACGCCGGACCGCCTCCTTTGTCGGCGAGGCGCTGGGAGGTCAGCATATTGATACTGTTGCCATCGCCCGCCAGCTTCGCCCAGCGTGTGGAGCGCACGCAGACGACGCCTTCGGCAACCGAATCCGCGATGGCAGCCTGCAACCTGCATTCGCCGCGATCGTTGAAGATCCGCACCGTGTCGTTCACGCAGATGCCGCGATTCGCCGCGTCGTTCGGATGCAGAGTGACCTGACCGTTGCGGGCGTTGTTCTCCGGGCGGGAAGCCATCGTAGAGTTCATGTTGTCGTCGCCCTTGGGCGAGATCAGTTCGAGGGGGAAGCGGGCTCTGAGAGACGGGTCTCCGTTCCTCGATTCAATTGGCGACGTGAAGTCCAGCGTTTCGGCGTGGAATTCGCACTTGCCCGATGGCGTGCCGAAACCGCCTTCGGCGAAGGGCAGGAATGGATCCGGAATGTTGAGACGAACGGAGTGGTGTCGTTCGAGGGTTTCGAGCGTGATGCCTTCGAGGTGCGGATGACCGCTCGAGAGAGCGGCGCGGATCATGTCGTCGTCCGTATCGTTGAGAGAGGGATCGTGGAGACCCATGCGCGCGGCCAGTTGCCGGAAGATTTCCTGATTGCTGCGCGCTTCGCCGGGCGGCGGAAGGACGGGGCGCGCGAGCTGCATGTGATAGTGGCCGTACGACGTATAGAGATCGGTGTGTTCGAGAAACGTGGTGACCGGAAGAACGATGTCGGCGAAGTCAGCCGTGTCAGTCTGCACCTGTTCGAGAACGACGGTGAAGAGATCGGCGCGACGGAGGCCGCGGCGAACAGAGTTCTGATCGGGCGCGACGGCAGCCGGGTTGGAGTTGTAAACGACCAGCGCTTTCACGGGCGGATCGTTCAGTTTCGTGAGGGCGTCGCCGAGCAGCGACATGTTGACGATGCGCGCTTCTTTTTGTCCCAAGGCGCCGAGAGGAGACTTCAGCTGCAGTTCCGGCATTTCCAGCGCCGCCCGATTCAGGTGGAAGGCGTAGGACGTGGAAAGCTGCACGCCACCGCCGGGATCGCGCCATGCGCCGGTCAGCGCAGGCAGCAGGGCGATGGTGCGGACGGCCATCGCGCCGCGCTCGTTGCGCTGGACGCCGTAGTTGAGGCGGATGGCCGCGGGCCGGGTTGTAGCGTATTCGCGGGCCAGATCGACGATATCGTACGCGGCGATGCCGGTCAGCTGGGCGGCGCGAGCGGGTGTCCATTCGCTTACGCGCTGCTTCAATTCGCCAAAACCCAGGGTGTGGCGTTCGACGTAATCCCGGTCTTCGAGGCCTTCACGGGTGATGACGTGCATCATGGCGAGGGCGAGAGCGGCGTCGGTGCCCGGGTGAATGGCGAAGTGGCGGTCGGAGAGCTTGCCGGTGCGGTTCTGGTGGGGGTCGATCGTGTAGAACTTCGCGCCGTTGCGGCGGGCTTCGACGATGAAGGGCCAGAGGTGCACGTTGGTGCCGAGAATGTTCGCACCCCAGGCGAGGATCAGTTTCGCGTGGCGGAACTGTTCCGGCTCAACGCCGTAACGATGGCCGACGGCGTCCGTCATACCGGCAGCGCCGGTGCTGGAGCAGATGGTGCGGTCCAGGCGAGAGGCGCCGAGACGATGGAAGAAGCGGCGGTCCATGCCCGCGTTGTTCAGAATTCCGACCGTGCCGGCGTAGCTGTAGGGCAGGATGGATTCCGGGCCGGATTCATCGGAAGCGGTTTGCAGGCGCGAGGCGATTTCGTCGAGGGCGTCGTCCCAGGAGATGCGGGCGAAACGGCCTTCGCCTTTCGCGCCGGTGCGGCGAAGGGGGTGGAGCAGGCGATCCGGGGAGTATTGGTGTTCGAGGTAGCGGGCGACTTTGGCGCAGAGGAAGCCCCTTGTGACCGGATGGTCGGGGTTGCCGCGGAGACGGCTGCCGCGGCCCTGTGCGTCGACGTCGATCAGGAGGGAACAGGCGTCGGGGCAATCGAGGGCGCAGACGGAATGGAGGATGCGAGTCACGTTATTCGATTATCCAACGGGTGAGGGGTGGTGGAGCGGCCGATGCGGGCCGATGAGAGTCGATTCGAAAAAACTAACCCGATTCGGGCGGTTGGGCGCCTGGCTCCGCCGATTCTCGTCGCCGACAATTTGCACGAACGCGGGCTGGACGAACCGGAGGCCGGGATGGGTTCGACGAGGTGAATTTGGCTCCTTGGGGGCTTATAAATGGGTTCGAAGGGTGTCTTGGTGGGGTCGTTTTCCGGAGCTGAGTCTGCGTTTTCATTGGGATAGTGGGATCGTTTGGCGCGGGCGCTTTTGTAGCCCGCATTTGGGGTTCGTTCTGCGAGCGAGCGGCCCGCAGTGCGCGAAGAAAATATACCAGAATTCCGGGTGAGCTGCATGGTTGTTCCGGTCTTAAGATAGCTGGCGAGCGCCCGGACAAATGGAGGGCGCGACGGTAAATGCCTGACGGCGTTGGAAATAAAGATTGCATTTTTTCGTGATGGCTCATGTTGTGAGCGCGGAATTCGTCTCGGTAAAGTCGCTCGGTTTCGCTGGCCGACGGTAGGGGCAAAACCGTGAAAATAGGACGCGCGCTATCGGTCAGCGCAACGCTTATCGGGGCGGCGGAAGCGTTCCCTGAAAGGTGTCATCTCCGTCATGATTTAAAGGAAAAGGTCACTACTGTCCGGCTATCGTTTTGTAACTTCCCATTAAGTCGTGTCTGGTCAGTTAGATGAGAGGTGTTTTAGGTTTTTTCGACTTCAGCTTTCGCTGGAAGTAAATTGTACTGTTTCGTACCATAAATGGCAATGAGGGCCAGATTTGGAGGTGGGCCATGCTGAGGCATGTATATTGGCCGCATCGTCTTCGCGCAGTTGATCGATCACATTCCGACGTACGAGTTCACCAAGTGCGTCGAGCGTTAC
>Ga0302319_10015539_pt1 | contig 14106 bp, 10 predicted proteins | sample Bog_T0_2_FD_203319 | JGI IMG/M metagenome (GOLD analysis project Ga0302319, IMG submission 203319) | Peat permafrost microbial communities from Stordalen Mire near Abisko, Sweden - Bog_T0_2 | ecosystem: Environmental > Terrestrial > Soil > Wetlands > Peat | place: Sweden: Abisko, Stordalen Mire... | reverse complement strand
CCGACAGCGCGATCGCCGACAGCGACCGCAGCAGGAATTCTCGTGACATCGCAATTTACTCCCCAAGGGTGCCGCAACGCGCGGTAAAAGCCTACTAATAGAGTATGATACCTGGAGTAAAGTTGAATCTTCGAAAACCGCCCGAAAAACAGGCTTTGCGGCGAAATCATGTCGCGAAGAACCCTTCAGTTCGCTCGGCATAAACTTAAGGTTGACTATAAAACTACGCTTATCATTATTTACGGTTGAAATGCGCCGTTGCGGAAGCCGGGCGGAGTGCGAAGCTACGGCGTCGGATATAGTGTTACGCTATCCAGTGGCCTTGCACCCAGCGATCCTGGTCATAGCGGTTCCAATGCTGTTGGCCCGCTGCCCAACGCCCGAAACCAACCGGTCGATCAATTCAGCGGCGCGGCTTGCAAACCTACGCCTAGCCTTGGGCGAAACCTCGCCCCCCGGCTTTTAAAACCCCGCCCCGCCGCTATCTTTTTAGGATAGCAACAAGAGGGCACCCGCATGCGTGCATACATCGCCGCGGTTTTCGCTATCGGCAGCGCCGGCGGCGGCGCAGACGATCACCACGATCGCCAGCAACGCCGCCGCCGGCTTCAGCACCAACGCACCACTGCTACTCGGCGCGCACGGCAATCTCTACGACGTCACCAAATTCGGCGGCAACGGCCAAGGCACGGCGTTCGAGTCAACCGCGAGCGGATGTTAATTCGCAAAAGTTCTTTGCTTCTCGCTTTCGAGAAAGAAGTTCTTTGCTGAGGAAAGGAACCAAAAGGCTTTTGCTAAATATCCGCGTAACAATGCGTCTCCGCCGCGCCGCCAGGATGTGTCACCGCGCCGAGATGCGCCGGCCCGACCTGTTGCGCGAATTTCCAGATCGCGCCGGACTGATAGTCCGTCCGCCGCGGCGCCCACGCCGCGCGGCGCTCGGCAAGCTCCGCCTCGGACAAATCCACCTCGATCGTCCCGGCCACCGCATCCAAAACAATCATGTCGCCATCACGCAACAAGGCGATCGGCCCACCCAGCGCCGCCTCCGGCCCAACATGGCCCACGCAGAACCCGCGCGTGCCGCCGGAAAACCGCCCGTCGGTGATCAGCGCCACATCCTCGCCCATGCCCTGCCCGTAAATCGCCGCTGTCGTGGACAGCATCTCCCGCATGCCCGGCCCCCCCCGCGGCCCCTCATACCGGATCACAATCACATCGCCCGCCTTGTAGGCGCGCGCCTGCACGGCTGCGAATGCGTCCTCCTCGCTGTCGAAACACAGCGCCGTGCCCGCGAAATGCTGCGCCTTTAGCCCCGCCACTTTCACAATCGCCCCGTCCGGCGCCAAATTGCCGCGCAACCCCACCACGCCGCCGGTCGGCGATAACGGCCGGCTCACCGGAAACACCACGTCCTGAGCAACCGGAAACACCACATCGACAAGATTCTCGGCCATCGTGCGCCCGGTTACGGTCATGCAGTCGCCATGCAGCAAGCCGCCATCCAGCAGCGCCTTCAAGATCACCGGAATGCCGCCGATATTGTGCACGTCCAGTGCCACATAGCGCCCGCCCGGTTTCAAATCGGCGATATACGGCGTGCGGCGCATGATCTCCGCCACGTCCTGCATCGTGAAACGAATGCCCGCCTCGTGCGCCATCGCCGGCAAATGCAGCCCCGCATTCGTCGAGCCGCCCGTGGCGCCCACACACACCGCGGCATTTTCCAGCGCCTTCAGCGTGACGATATCGCGCGGCCGCAACCCGCTGGCCACCAACTGCATGACCGCGCGCCCGCTCTCAGCGGCCCACCGGTCGCGCTCCTCATACGGCGCCGGCGAACCCGCCGATCCCGGCAGCGCTAGCCCGATCGCCTCGCTCACCATCGCCATTGTATTGGCCGTGAACTGACCGCCGCAGGCGCCCGCGCTGGGGCACGCCACACATTCCAGCTCGTGCAAATCCTCGTCCGACATATTGCCGGCCGCGTGCTGCCCCACCGCCTCGAACACATCCACGACCGTCACGTCGCGGCCATGAAACCGCCCCGGCAAAATCGAGCCGCCGTACATGAAAACGCTGGGAACGTTCAGCCGCAGCATCGCCATCATCATGCCCGGCAGAGATTTGTCGCAGCCGGCCACGCCCACGAGCGCATCGTAGCTATGCCCGCGCATGGTCAATTCAACCGAGTCCGCAATCACCTCGCGACTCACCAGGCTCGATTTCATGCCCTGATGGCCCATGGCAATGCCGTCGGTCACCGTAATGGTGGTGAATTCCCGCGGCGTGCCGCCCGCCTCAGAAACCCCGGCCTTCACGCTCTGCGCCTGCCGGCTCAACGCGATATTGCACGGCGCCGCCTCGTTCCAGCACGTCGCCACACCCACGAATGGCTGCGCGATCTGGTCCTCGGTAATGCCCATCGCATGATAATAACTGCGATGCGGCGCCCGCCCTGGCCCCACGGTTACATGCCGCGACGGCAAACGACTCTTATCCCAAACGCGCTTCAACATATCCCAAACCCACAGCCAACAACCCGCCGGACCCTACAAGCGCACTGGTGCGCAGCAAGAGCAGGGGGCGCGGATCAGGTGTGAATGGCAAAGGAAGGCAAGGCCAGGGGCTTTGCCCCTGGACCCCCGTTGGGGCCGCGGCCCCCTCCGTAAACCCCGACTAAACAGACGGGATTTGGGGCCCCACGGCCCCAACGGGGGTCCAGGGTGCAGAGCCCCCTGGCCTTGCTTCCGCCGCCACGCGCACTTGATTCCGCCCCCCCTGCTTTGCTTCGTACAAGGCGGCGTCGGCGCGTTTGGCCAGGGTGGGTAGGGGGATGTTGTCCAGCACGTAGGCGCGGGCCACGCCGGCGCTGATTGTTACGCGGCCGCTGGTGCCGGGCGCGTTGTGCGGTAGAGCCAGGCTTTCGACTGCTGTTCTGAGTTGCTCGGCCACTGCGGCGGCTTCGTGCGCGGCGGGGCCGGTCAGCAGTACGGCGAATTCCTCGCCGCCGATGCGGGCCACCAATTCGGTGTGTTCGCGCGCCACTTCGCGCAGACAGCTGGCCACCTGCCGCAAGCACAGGTCGCCGGCCGGATGGCCATAATGGTCGTTGTACGGCTTGAAGTGATCGATATCGATGGCGATCAGGCTCACGCGAGGCGCGCCATCGGCGCTATCGGCGGCCAGCTTGGTCTGCAGCCAGGCGTCGAAGGCACGGCGGTTCGGCAGGCCGGTCAAGGCATCGCGCCGCGCCAGGTCATCGAGCTCCCGGTTATGCAGGCTCAGCGCCTGCCGCCCCAGCCGCTCCTTCAACGCAAGCAGATAGGCGCGCCGATTTTCGCGCTCCTGCCGCCAGTTCGCCAGCAGCGCGATCGCCGCGGAGACGGCTATAGTTTCGATATATTGCAGCACCCGGTCGCTTGCATGCGGCGGCATGACGATCAGCGCGGCGCACTGGCCGCCGGACATGGCCAGCACGCTGATCAGCGCGAACGGGAACCGCAGCTGGATCACCTGCGCGCCCATCATGAGCGAGATGATCACGCCGGTGGTCGACAGGCCGGCGCTCGGCCAGGCGCCGCTGGCATAGAGCAGCGAAAGGCTAAAGGAACTGGAAACGATGAGCAGGCTGGCAAAGGTCTCGCGAAGGAGTGGCGGCACGCCGCGGGCCAGCAGCGCGGCCATGATCAGATAAGCGGGCACCAGCACGGCGGCATGCAGCAGCCGGTGCGGCGCCGCGATGCCGGAAAGTCCGCTCGTCAAATCCCAGAACAGATAGGCGATGCAACCGGCCAGCGTATACAGCGCCAGCGTGCGCCCACGCTCGGGCCCCGTTTCGCGTTCGAACGTGGCTTCCAGCTGCGCGGCGAAGCGCAGATGCCAGCGGCGCGACGGCCCGCCGAGCCAATTATCGATCCAGGGCTGCATGTTTATGCCGTGCATCGGCACTCCGGGCCGGTGGGGCGGCGGTGTTGCATTGTTGGCATCCCCCGAACCGCAGCTGAGCGGCAAAAAACGCGCACCGCTTCTTATCAGAAACGTGCAGCGCTGTGCAGTCATGAAACCTAAGGCTGTAGTTGCGCGTCAAGAACCGGCGGAAGGGTGCGCCACAGCATGCTCCTGACCGTCCGCTCCGCCACCTTCCAGCGGCGCGGCCGGCTGTTCGGCGAGGCAAACGCGGTTTCGGCCGGTTTGTTTGGCCTGATAAAGCGCCGCGTCGGCCGCGGCGAAAAGCGTCCGCTGGCTGGCGCCCGAAGCGGCGTGAAAGCTGGCCGCGCCACAACTGAGGGTGATGCGGCGCGGCTTGCCCGCGCCAAGATGGGGCACGTCGGCGATTGCCACGGCGGACCGCAGCCGCTCCGCCACGTCGCCCACCACCTCCAGCGTCAGGCCGGGCAGCAGGACGGCGAATTCCTCGCCGCCGATGCGGGCTACGTGATCGGTGGTGCCGCGGCACTGATCGCGCAGGCAGCGCGCCACCACCTGCAGGCAGGCATCGCCGGCGGCATGACCGTAATAGTCATTATAGGCTTTGAAATAGTCGATATCGATCAGCACCAACCCAACCCTGCCACAGGTCCGCGCCGCAAATTCCCAGTGGGTGGCAAGCCAGTGGTCGTACGTGCGGCGGTTGGCCAGGCTGGTCAACGGATCGCGACCGGCCAGTTCGCCCAGGGCGAGATTTTGCCGAGCCAGCGTTTCGCGCGCCAGCCGCTCGCGCAACGCCAGGGCAAAGCCGCGCCGTAATTCGGTTTCGAACCGCCAGTTACCGAATAACGCACAAAAGGCGCTGATGGCCAGCACCGCGATCTGAGCCAGCTTGGCGGCGCTATCGAAGCGCGGCATGGCCAGGATGCCGCCGGCGAACACTGCCACCAGGCCACCAACGAGCACCGCGGCGGGCCGGAAGCGCAGCCGGCCGGCCACCGTATCCAGCATGATCAGCAGCATGATGCCAGCCGAATAAAGTCCCGCCTGCCCGCCCCCGCCCGAGGCGACCATGGCCGTGAAGCACAACGCGACACCGATGGCGCAGGCCACCACCTGCCATTCCTGCACCGCCAGTTCCAGCCGCGCCCACAACAATGCGTAGCTCGCGGCCGCGGCCGGCAGGGCCGCGCCCAGCCACCAGAAGCGGATCGCCGCGTGCGCGTCCGGCATCATGCGCCACAGCAGCGGCGCCATCAGCCCGCCCGTCACGCAGCCGGTCAGCGCGGATAATCGCAGCGCACGGATGCGCGAGGGCCCGTTCTGCGCCTCCCACTCGCCCTTGATTTCGCGCGGAAACCGCGGATCGAACTGTCGCCCGGCGTGGCTCAGCCAGCGCGCGAGCGCGTCGGCCCGGTCGTCCTGCTTCGGTGTGAAGTCGTCGGTCACCCCGGCAGTCTGCCGTCTGCCGGCCTACCAAAACCTGAAGACCACGCAACCTGGCCCTTCCCCCCCTACTGCACCGCGGCCAAAGCGCACTAGATTGCCGGCCTCGGTTCACATTCCAGGAGTACCCGGTGCGTCACATAATCGGACACATGGCGTTGCGTATGACCCTGGCCCTGGGGGTTGCCGCCGGAGCGGTCGCCGCCGCGCGGGCCGCGGCGCCAGACGCCGATCAGGTCGCCCGCGCCACCTTGCCGAACGGCCTGCGCGTGGTGATTGTGCCAGACCGCCTGGCGCCCGTGGTGACCACCGAGCTGAATTACCTCGCCGGCTCGAACGACGCCCCAGCCGGCTTCCCCGGCACCGCGCACGCGCTGGAACACATGATGTTCCGCGGCAGCAAGGGCCTGGAACGCGACCAGCTCTCCGAGCTCGGCGCCGCCTTGGGGGGCTCGTACAACGCCGACACCACAGAAACCGTCACCCAGTATTTCTACACCGTCCCATCCAGCGACCTGGCCGTCGCCCTGCGCACCGAAGCCCTGCGCATGAACGGCCTGAACCTGCACCAGGAAGATTGGGACAAGGAGCGCGGCGCGATCGAGCAAGAGGTCGCGCGCGATCTCTCCAGCCCGATCTATAATTACCTGTCCCAGCTCCAGGCGATCATGTTCGCCGGCACGCCGTACGAGAACGACGCGCTCGGCACGCGCCCGTCCTTCGACAAGACCGACGCCAAATTACTGCGCGGCTTCTACGAAAAATGGTACGCGCCGAACAACGCGATCCTGGTTATCGCCGGCGACGTGGACCCGGCCAGCGCCATGGCCCAGGTCAAGGACATCTTCGGCCCGATCCCGCGCCGCGACCTGCCCGAACATGCGCCGGTGAAGCCCGCCGCCGTGCAGTCCAAAACCCTGAATCTGCCAACCAACTTCCCGGTCGGCCTGGCCACGATCGCGTATCGCCTGCCGGGCCTGAAGGATCACGATTTCGCCGCCGCTGATATATTGTCCGACGTGCTCGGCAGCCAGCGCGCCGCCCTCTACGGCCTGGTGCCGGCCGGCCGCGCGCTGATGACGCAATTCGCCTATTTGCCGAAGCCCGATGTCGGCTACGCGGTCGCCGTTGGCGCCTTTCCGAAAGGCGCCGATCCAAAGCCGCTGCTCGACGACATGCGGAAAATCATCGCCGATGCCGCAGCCCACGGCGTTTCGCCCGAACTGGTTGACGCCGCGCGCCGCCAGGAACTGGCACAACTCGCCTTCCAGGCCGACAGCATCGAAGGCCTGGCCGAAACGTGGTCCAAGGCGCTGGCGTTCCAAGGTGCCAACGACCCCAACGACGTGGCGCAGGCCTACAAGGCCGTCACTGTGGCCGACGTGAACCGTCTGGCCAAAGCGTTGCTGACACCCGCCAACGCGGTGACCGCCATTCTGACGCCGCAGGACAGCGGCAAACCAACCGCGGGCGGCGGCTTCGGCGGCGCGGAATCCTTCGGCACACCGCCGGAACAACCAGTCCCCCTGCCCGATTGGGCCGCCCGCGCACTCGATACGCTCGACATCCCCAGGCTGCCCGCCCCGCCCGACATCACCGTGCTGCCGAACGGCCTGCGCCTCATTATCCAGCCGGAACATGTCAGCCACACCGTTTCGGTGTTCGGCCAGGTCCGCCAATCCGCCGACATGCAGGAGGCCAAAGGCCAGGAAGGAATCAGCCAGGTCGCCGGCGACCTGTTCAATTACGGTTCGCAATCGCTGGGCCGGCTGGCATTCCAAAAAGCGCTCGACGATATCGCCGCCAGCGAAGGTGCGGGAGCCGGTTTCTCGTTGAAAGTGCTGACGCCGCAATTCGAAGCCGGCATGAAATTGCTGGCCGATAACGAACTGCACCCCGCCTTTCCGCCGCGCGCTTTCGCTGTGGTGCGCCAGCAAACCGCCCAAGGCCTAGCCGGCCTGTTGCAATCGCCTGACTACCTGTTCAAGCGCGCGCTGGAAAAAGCCACCGCTCCCCCCGGCGACCCCAGCCTGCGTCAGGCCACGCCCGATTCGGTGATGAAACTGACGCCGGACGATCTGCACAAATTCTACCAGGCCGCCTACCGCCCGGACCTGACTACCATCGTGGTGGCCGGCGACGTTACGCCGGAAGAAGCTAAAAGGGTCGTTACTGAAACGTTCGGCGGCTGGCAGGCCACCGGCAAACCGCCCGCGGTCGATTTGCCCGCTATCGCGCCCAATCACGGTTCCAACGCCTACGTGCCGGACTCGCAAAGCGTGCAGGCCAGCGTAACCCTGGCCGAAACCGTGCCGCTGCTGGTCGCCAATCCCGATCGTTTCGTCCTAATGCTCGGCAACACCGTGCTCGGCGGCGGCTTCTTCTCGCGCCTGTACCGCGACCTGCGCGTCAAATCCGGCTACGTCTACAGCGTTGAAAGCGAACTGGACTGGTACCGCAACCGCAGTTTCTACAACGTCTCGTTCGGCAGCGATTTGCCGAACGTGGATAAAGCCCGCGCTCTGCTGGTGCGCGACGTCAAGGACATGCAGACCAATCCGGTCAATCCCACCGAACTGACCCGCGCCAAAGCACAAATGCTGCGCCGCCTGCCCATGCAACGCGCCAGCATCGACGCCCTGGCCGCCCTGTTCCTGCGCCTCGAGGATCTCGGTCTGCCGCTGGACACGCCGCAAGTCGGCGCCAGCCGGATCTACGCCGCCACCGCCGCCGATATTGAGGACGCGTTCAGGAAATACCTGCGGCCGGACGATCTGGCGCAGGTGATCAAGGGCCCGCAATCAGGCAAGTAAGCAAGCGCTTCTTTTTGAAAAAAGAAGCAAAAACTTTTGCGAATTCGTATGCGCTCTTCCCTCGTCGGGCGGATCCACGCAGCCTCATCGGCCGCCTCCGGCGTGAACGCATAAGGGCAAAAGTTTTTTGGTTCTTTTTTTCAAAAAAGAACCGCTTGCCTTGGCTTATGGGTCATTCCGGCGACCTCTTCCGGCCGCGTCGGACGGAGGAGGGCGCCGGGCTAGGCGGGCTTCTCAACGACAGCAGCCCCCGCTTCACATCGCTTGCTAACTTTTGAGGACGTTTGGCGCCACGCGTCTCACGTTTTGAGTACAGTCATGTCAGCAAAGGGATTCGCGCATGGCATTTGTATCTAATATTGAGACAATGATCAGGGAGCGCCGCCCGCGCGCGTACCGCCGGATCGAATCTAAGGTCAACGATGTCTCGGCGCCTGACGACACGCGCAAGGTCGCGCGGTTCGAGCTCAAAATGCTACTGCCCCAAATCAGGCGGGACGCGCGGGACACCAGCTTCGGCGAAGCGGACCGGGCCTACATGGCGGCCCTGGTCCGGCGCATAGATGCATGGGAGGCGGAGCGCGCCGCTATGCCGCCACGGTTTGCCGGTGAGCGGCCCGGCCCGGCCGGGGCCGAGCCAGCGATTGGGTTCGGCGCCGCGCGATAATCCGCGGCTGCGACGCTGCGTCGCTAAGCCGGTCGCCGGCGGTCGGCAGGAGCGTCCTTTGACGTCCCCGCAATAAGATCCCGGTGCCGCCTCGTCTTGGCACGACCATACTCTAGCGAGCTGGCTGGAAAGAGTTCAACTATGCCGCCGCAAGCGGCCGCATCGAAACCGCGCGCAGCAATCGCCCGCGGACATCGCAACCGATGAAGGCCTGAACAATTGCCGACAAGTGGTGGAGCTGAGGGGAATCGAACCCCTGACCTCCTGAATGCCATTCAGGCGCTCTCCCAACTGAGCTACAGCCCCGCCGTCTTGGGAGGGCGGTCTATAAGAGCGCCACGCGCGCCACGCAAGACCCGCCAGGCCGCGCCCAAACGCGGCTGTATTGCGTCCGCTGCCCAGTCCCCCGCCCGCTTCCCATGACCCCAACCGCGGCATCCGAAACCACCGAGACAATCGGCTTCCTGCTGGTCCCCAAATTCTCGATGATGGCCTTTGTCTCCGCCCTGGAACCGCTGCGCGTCGCCAATCGCCTGGCTCAGCGCCCGCTCTATCGATGGGACATCGTCTCACCCGACGGCGCCCCCGTCGCCGCCAGCAATAACCTGACCCTACTGGCCGACCGCGCCATGCAAACCGCCGGTCCCTACGAGAAGCTGGTGGTGGTCGCCAGCTTCGAGCCCGAAGCCGCCTACCACCGTGCGGTCTCCAATTGGCTGAAACGCCAGGACCGCGCCGGGACGGCCCTCGGCTCCATCGACACTGGCAGTTTCCTGCTCGCCTGGGCCGGCCTGCTCGACGGCCACCGCGCCACAACACACTGGGAAAGCCTCGACAGCTTCGCCGAGAAATTCCCGAAGGTCGATGTCGGCTCCGGCCTGTTCATTATCGACCGCGCCCGCTTCACCTGCGCCGGCGGCACCGCGGCGCTCGACATGATGCTGCACCTCATCCGCCTGCGCCACGGCCAGCAACTGGCCGCGGCCGTCTCGGATCAATTCATTCACGCCAAGATCCGCGACCCGCAGGAGCGTCAGCGCATGGAGCCCGAAACGCGCGAAGGGATATCCCGCCCCGGCTTCGCGCGCGCGATCGAATTGATGGAAACGCATCTGGAGGACGTGCTGGCGATCGACTCGCTCTGCGCCGAGGCCGGCGTCTCCCGCCGCCAGTTGGAACGCCTGTTCCAGCACCACTTCCGGCTGTCGCCGCAGCGCTACTACCTGGATCTGCGCCTGCAGCGCGCGCGGGCACTGCTGCAATATACGGATATGTCGGTGGTGGAGGTTTCGGTGGCCTGCGGCTTCGGCGCCGCGGCGCATTTCTCGCGCGCCTACCGCGCCTGGGCGGGACAGCCGCCTAGCGTAGCGCGGGGGCCTAAGGGGGCGGAGATTGTGCCTAGCTTAAGGTAGGCAGTTCTTTTTTGAAAAAAAGCACCAAGAAACTTTTGCTCGGCTGTCGCCGACTAGTCCGCGACAGCCGCGCAAAAGTCTGTGCTTCTTTTTCAAAAAGAAGTGCTTTCTTCTAATCCTGCGCCGTGCGGCTATAGGAAACGTGCTTAACCTGAGCCTGGCTCAGCGAATTCTCGATGCACTCGTCCTGGCTGCCGAAATCGCCAAACGGGTCATTCCTACGCGCCGCGGCACAAACCTTATCGGCCGCGTCGACCGCCTTTTGGTGGGCAACATAGGGGCTGCTGGCAACCACCACGATCTGGTGGTCAGGCGCCGGGGCGGGAGCGGTCAGGGAGAGTAGGACGGCGCAGAGGGCGCCAGTGGTGCAGGGCATGTCACGTGGTCCTAAAAAGTTGCAACAATCCCCCTCACCGGCATTTCTAAGGTGAACGCCTTAGAATGTCATAGCCCTCTTCACGACAGTTTTCCAGCGCTATTTGCTGCACTGCCGCATTTCTCGGCTGTGTGCCGCGCATGGCGCAATTCGTCATGCCTACGACGCAAATACCCAAGGCCTGAGCCACCCCAGCCGCCACTCTGGCGCGCATCGCGCCTGAGGATTCGAACACTAGAACCATGAATAAAGACGTCATCATCACCTGCGCCGTCACCGGCGCCGGCGACACGGTGGGCAAGCACCCCGCCATTCCCGTCACCCCAGCGCAAATCGCCGATGCAGCGATCGAGGCCGCGCGCGCCGGCGCCGCCGTGGCCCATATCCACGTGCGCGACCCTGAAACCGGCAAATTCAGCCGCGACCCCGCGCTGTATGCCGAGGTGGTGGACCGCATACGCGCCAGTGCAACTGACGTTATCATCAACCTGACCGCCGGCATGGGCGGCGATTTCGAGCTCGGCGAAACCGACCCCAAACTGGCCGGCCCAAACACCGATTTGGTCGGCCCGCTGGAACGCCTGGTCCATATCGAACAATTGCGGCCTGAAATCTGCACGCTGGATTGCGGCACGCTGAATTTCGGCGACGGCAACACGATCTATATCAGCACGCCCGATTACCTGCGCACCGGCGCTGCCCGCGTCCAGCAGCTCGGGGTCAAGCCGGAGCTGGAGATATTCGATACCGGCCATCTTTGGTTCGCCAAGCAAATGCTGGCCGAGGGTTTGCTCGATGCACCGCCGCTGTTCCAGTTCTGCCTCGGCATCCCCTGGGGCGCGCCGGCCGACACCGTTTCGATGAAAGCCATGGCCGATAACCTGCCGCCAGGCGCCATCTGGGCGGCCTTCGGCATCGGCCGTTCGCAAATGCCGATGGTGGCGCAGGCCGTTTTGCTGGGCGGCCATGTCCGCGTCGGGCTGGAGGACAATTTGTATCTCGACCGCGGCGTTTTCGCCAGCAACGGCACGCTGGTGGACCGCGCCGTGAACATCATCGAATTGATGGGCGCCCGCGCCATAACGCCCGCCGAGGCGCGCGCAAAACTCGGCCTGAGGCCACGCCCATGAGCGGCGGCGCGGACAGCATCGAAACTGTTGGCATCGTTGGCACCGGCGTTATTGGCGCCGGCTGGGTGGCCCGCTGCCTGGCGCATGGCCTGGACGTGCTGGCCTGGGACCCCGCCCCGCACGCCGCGGCACAGTTACGCGCCAAAATCGCAGACGCCTGGCCCGCCCTGCAGCGCGTGGGCCTGGCCGAAGGCGCCGACCCATCGCGCCTGCGCATCGTGCATGACCTGGACGACGCGGTGCGCACCGCCGATTTCATCCAGGAGAGCGCCCCCGAAGTCGAAGACCTGAAACGCACCCTGCTGGCCCGCGTGGACGCCGCCGCGCGCCCCGATGTGATGATCGCCTCAAGCTCGTCCGGCCTGCTGCCAACGCGTTTCGCCGCCGATTGCGCGCATCCGGGGCGCGTGTTGGTGGGGCATCCTTTCAACCCGGTCTATCTGCTGCCGCTCGTCGAAGTCGTGGCGGGCGCGGCAACCAATGCCGCTTCGGTGGATCTGGCCATGGCGTTCTACCGCCGTATCGGCATGGGCCCGCTGCGCGTGCGCACCGAAATTCCCGGCTACATCGCCGACCGCCTGCTGGAAGCCCTGTGGCGCGAAATCCTGCACATGGTCGCCGAAGGCGTGGCCACCACCACCGAATTGGACGACGCCATCCGCTTCGGCCCGGGCCTGCGCTGGAGTTTTATGGGCACCTGCCAGATCTATCACCTGGCCGGCGGCGAAGCCGGGATGCGCCACATGCTGGAACAATTCGGCCCCGCCCTGAAATTGCCGTGGACCAAACTGGTGGCGCCCGAACTGACCGATGAATTGATTGACCGCATGGTGGAAGGCACGCTGCAACAAGCGGCCGGCCGCAGCATCAGCGATCTGGAACGCTATCGCGACGATGCCCTGATCAGCGTGATGGAAGCATTGGCCGGCGCGAAAGCCCGCCACGGCATGGCCCCAGATGCCTGATGCCGCGCAACCGACCGGTGATCTATCGCTGCATGAAACCGTGGTGCGCCCAGAATGGGTGGATTACAACGGCCACATGAGCGAAGCCTACTACGTGCTGATTTTCGGCAACGCGACCGACGCCTTCTACGATCATATCGGCATGGACGACACCTACCGAAGCCGCGAAAAAATATCGGTTTACACGCTTGAAGCCCATATCCGCTATCTGATCGAAGCGCATTCAGGCCAACACCTGCGCATCGCCACACGCGTCCTCTCACACGATGAAAAGCGCCTGCGCCTGCACCACACAATGCTGGACAACGATGCCCGCGTCCTGGCCGTAACGGAAATCGCGGCGCTGCACGTGGACACGACGGTTCCCAAAGGCTGCAATTTCCACGCGGCACCCCTCGCAAGAATAACGCAAATCGCCAGGGCCCAGGGAGACCTGCCGGCGCCCCTGCCAGCGGTAACGCGGCATTGGGGAATGCGGTGACCGCACAAGGAAGGTCAGGGCACTGCCCTGGACAAGCTGGGGCCTCGAGGCCTCAAACGCCCCTCTGTTCGGGTTTATAAGGATGAATTTCGGCCTTACCCACGAGCAGCAAATGGTCGTGGACACCGTCCGCAATTTCGTGGAATCCGAGCTGTACAAACTCGAGCCCGACATAGAGCGCACCGGTCAAGTCGCCCCTGAGCTTGGCGAAGAAATCCGTCGCAAGGTCCTGGCCCTGGGCTTCTACGCCCCCAACATCCCCACCGAATACGGCGGCGGCGGCCTGGACCACACCACCCTCACGCTGCTGGAACGCGAACTCGGCCGCGCCAGCATGGCGCTCGGCGTATTCTGGGGCCGTCCCTCCAACATCCTCTGCGCCGCCAACGACGAGCAAAAACAGCGCTATTTGCTGCCCGCCGTACGCGGCGAAAAAATGGATGCGTTGGCCATGACCGAACCCGGCGCCGGCTCCGACATGCGCGGCATGAAATGCAGCGCCCGCCGCGTGGGCGGCGACTGGCTGCTGAACGGCACAAAGCATTTCATCAGCCACGCCGACATTGCCGATTTCCTGATTGTCTTTGTCGCCACGGGGCCCGGACGCATCACCGCCTTTCTGGTGGATCGCGGCACGCCCGGTTTCGAAATCCGCCCCGGCTACCAATCCGTCTCGCATCGCGGCTACCAGAATTGCATCCTGGCGTTCGACGATTGCCGCCTGCCCGACGGTCAAATCCTCGGCGCGGAAGGCGGTGGTTTCGCCATCGCGAATACCTGGCTGCATGCCACGCGGTTATCCGTCGCCGCCCTGTGCGTCGGCCGCGCCCGCCGCGCCTTCGATCTGGCGCTCTGCTACGCTGCCCAACGCCAGCAATTCAATCAG